>JAEEGF011472086.1_pt1 | contig 100888 bp, 89 predicted proteins | sample 9134171 | NCBI WGS metagenome assembly JAEEGF01 (sample SAMN16246542, study PRJNA631951) | gut metagenome | biome: gut microbiome; feature: rumen; material: AP-attached | host: Bos | place: Iran: Karaj | collected 2018-10
TGCCATCCAAAAGCGACACCGGTAGGAACGGGCACAGTCTTAGGGACTGCATAGCCTGCTTCTCTTGTGTAGCTTACGCTCTTTCTATCAGCCGCCATAGTACCGTTATCTACAGTACCTGCAAGATTACTTGTGATGTACATGTTATTGTTAGCATGCAGGGTAAAGTTGTAGTATACGGGTGCGGGGATAGCGGGTGCAGCATCGCCGCCTCCGCATGTATGTCGCTCATACATGTTAGCACCGCATATATTACAGTGCCATTGCTTGTTATGCACTCCGTTTATATCTACATGATACCGGTAACCGCATATCGAACAGGTTGTATCGTTTGACATTTCCTTCCAGCTATGACCTTTGCATCCTGATTTCGTCGCTTCATCATACCAACACGATTCTCTCTGGCTGCTCAATCTATGCCCCAATACGCTAACGCATCCGCAACCTGGGACGTTACATCCACCACATCCTGCAAAAGCGTTGGCAGATAATCCTGTAAAGCCTATGGTAAATACTGTTGCCATCACCATAAAAGCTTTCATCAATAATCCTCTTAGATTCATTTGTGTAATCCTTTCAATAATTCTTCTATATCTATTATGTGACTTATTTTTGAAAAACACTTCGGTTTTGGGCAAAAAATAAAACAGCCGACTTTCATCGACTGTTTTTGATAAATCTTTTCAGTTATCACTCCCAAATGAATTTACCGATTGGATTGAGATTGTCATCGCAGATAGCTACTGTCCATATATTGCCCATCTTTGTATTGTCATAGGCAAGACACATAACCAATCCTCTGTACTGATTTCTGAGAGCCTCAAGTCGAGAGGCACTTTGAGCTTTTTCCTCTGCCGTCAAAGGTATATGATCACAGATTATAAAAGAATACCAATCCATGTCATACCAAGTTTCTTTCTCATATCCACCTGTATTACTTGATGAGCCGTTTCCGGAATCGGCTGATGAAGTGTCTGCTGGGGTTGTCTGTGCTACTTCTGCTTTTGCGTTTGTATCATTCGCATTAGCCATTCTTCCCTCGCTCTTTCCGCAATTAACGTAATGGTTATAAAGAGCTTCTGCACTATTACCGAGTGCGTTTACTACATCAGGATACTGACTTGCATAAAAGCTTGCGTCGAACCAGTCGGGGATATCAACCTTTGCGGCAGGCTTTGTCTCTTCCTTGCTCTCAGCCTTATCGCCGGCCTTTTCATCAGTATTATCAGCCTTTTCATCAGACTTTTCTTCGGCCTTTGCCTCTTCTGCCTGAGCTTCTACCTCTGCAGCATCCTCGTTGATACCGATAGACTCAACCTCTTTTGCTTCTTTACCGTCTCCTTCAGCTACATATGCCTTGATATATCCCTTGAATTCCTCGTTTGAAAGGCTTTCAAGATACTGCTTGGCACTGCCTAAAAATACAGTGAGCTCCTCGCCCTTTGCGTCAGGATAGTTATAAGCTACGGTCACCTTGATCTCGTCTGCCTTTTCAAGGTATCCTGCTTCCTTAGCATCTGATAATACGGATACGGCTGCATCCTCGATGGAAAGTCCTTCAAAATCCTTGTATCCAAAGAGGGTCTCAGCGTCCTTGTTGTCAAAATACCAGAAAGTGATAGTCCTCTCATCGCCTACATAAAGAGTAAGCTCGGGATTGATAGAGATATTGAGGGAGAGAGCATATTCTTCAGGGACTTCGCCTTCAGATAAAAGACCTGCAAACTTGGTCTCCTCTTCTTCTGTCTCTGCCTCTGCATCAACTTCTACCGTCTCTTCAACTTCTGCAGCTACAACTGCCTCATTAACGTCTGCCTGCGCAGATCCTTCCTTCGCCCCGCATGCCGCAAGACTGACTGCCATACATCCTGCTAAGAGGATTGAAATAAGCTTTTTCTTCATTTCTTTTGTCTCCTTTAATCTACTTTAAATTTAAGTCCAGGAGCTAAAGATCGCTCCCGTTATCTTGTTACAGTTATATTATGTGATTTTTTTCTAAGAAAACTTTGCTGAGAAGCATATTTTGGCGGAGCAAAGCGGAGCGGGTGAGCTTACCTTGAATTTCTGAATTTCACAAAAAAAAGCGCAGACTATAGCCTGTGCTTTAATACCAGATGATCGCAGCTCATAGCGACTATCTTTATATGTATCTTCTGCCGCTTGTGGTAATCATTCCCTATGTTTGCAACTGGCTGACATTTTACAGTCCCTGTAGCTTTGCGTCACAGGCTTTCGCCTGCTTTGCCAAGTATTTATTTTCAACAAACGTAATTAATATAAACCCGGGGGTAACCCCCAAGTCAAGGGGTAAATTTCAATATCTTTACAGTCAGATAATCAGATAATCATAGCCAGGATCACAAAAAACATTGATTCGCCTATATATATAGAGGGTATCAGAGCTGCTTTTTCTTTGCAGTTTCCTTTTCTGTTTATATTCTTTTTAAATGCCTGGATAATCGCAAACACTATGTAGCAAAGGAGCATACTGGATATCGAATAGAGCAGATAGTTCCACACGTCTATCTTGTACGCCGTCCGCGGTTTATATGTAACGCATATCTGGTAAGCCACTATAAGCCCCATGATATCGAATGCAAACATATCCGACAATCCATCTGTCAGTGAAAATATCAGCTGTATACCGATAAATATGCCTATGCCCAGAAGATTGAGGTTTGACCATTTGACATTTCCAAAGCAGAAAAGGATGACCATTGAAATGACCACCGGGGACGGAGTCAAGTGGACATAAGTGACCACCTAACCCCGTCCCTAGTGGACACCCGGTGAAAAAAATAATTCTTGACAATAAACCAAATTTGAATATATAATCCAAAATGTTTTTCTAGAAAATCTAAATATTTTATCTAAAAGGAGTAGTTATATGCCTCGAAAGCCTAGAACTTTCAGTTCTACGGGCATATATCACATCATACTTCGTTCTGTTAATCAACGTATCATCTTTGAAGAAGATTCCGATTATCATAAGTTTTTATTTGTTCTAAGAGAATGTACGAAAAAATATGATGTTTTGGTATATGCCTATTGTTTGATGGATAATCATGTTCATCTTTTAATGAAAATACCACCCGACAACATGTCCGCTTTTTTCCAAAGCCTGGGAACAAGATTTGTCCGATGGTACAACAATAAATACATGCGCATTGGTCATCTGTTTCAAGATCGTTATTATAGTGTTGCTATCGAAGATGATAGAGCATTTCTTTCGGTTATCGCCTACATTCACAACAATCCCATAAAAGCGAATATTTGCAGTTTCTGTTCACAATACCGTTGGAGTAGTTTCAACGCCTATTATGGAGAAAATACGTCATTTATTGACGTTTCTTTGGCGTATAATATCGCAGGTTCTAAGGCAGCCTTGATTCAGTTTTTCGCAAAAGAACCCATTAATTCTGAAAATGAGTTGTTTTCCGATGACCACCGTGATTCGCAACATTTTTTGACAGATGAGAGAGCCATTAGAGTATTTAAATCTTTGACGCATCTCTCATCATTATCCGATACAAAAGATCTTTCCAAAAAACAAAGGGATACATTCATTAGACAACTAAAAGATGAACACATGACAATAAAACAGATTTCAAGATTAATGGATGTGAGTGAAAAAACCGTACGAAGAGCATGTCAATTGACCACCTAACCCCGTCCCTAGTGGTCAAAAATGACCACCTAACCCCGTCCCCAGGGGCCATTGTATTCAAGGACGACTTGGCGGACTTCTTCTTCGGCTTCGATGAAGACTTCGACGCACTTGGGATCGAAGTGGGTGCCTGCATCATGGCGCAGGATATCAAAAGCCTGGTCCACGGTCATGGCAGGCTTGTAGACACGCTTTGATGTAAGTGCATCAAAAACATCCGCCACCGCCATGATCCTGGCAGAAAGCGGAATAGCCTCTCCCTTGAGGTTTTCGGGGTATCCCGTTCCGTCCCATTTTTCATGGTGGTATGCCGCCATGTTTCGAGCCTCTTTAAGATAACTTTCTCCCTGGACGGTGCTGATGGCGGTATCCATGATCTTCTTACCCGCAAGAGCATGAGTTTTCATGATCTCATACTCTTCCTTCGTAAGCTTTCCGGGTTTATTCAAAATGGTATCCGAGATGTTTATCTTACCAACATCATGAAGGGGCGCAGAAGTCTCAACTTCCGCCATATATTTCTCGGTAAGGATATCCAAATAGTATCCCTTCTTCTTTAATCCATCCAAAATAATACGAACATAAGCCGCAGTCTTCTGAACGTGAGCTCCCGTATCCGAATCGCGGTTCTCAACCATATTTGCCATGGTCAGGATAAGACCGCTTTGCATCTGGGAAACTTCTATTGCGTATCTCCTTATATCCCTGACCTGATTTGCGGTATCGGAAGTCATCTTACAGAGAGCCTTGTAAAGGTCTTCCACCTCATCATCGGTTCTGATATCAAGGTCCTTGATCTCCTTTACATGTTTATCCATGGAAGCCTGGTCCGTACCGTCTTTCAGAAAGCTCTCGGTGCATGCAGCCATGGAACTGATGGGATAAACCATGGCCATTTTTGAAACCCTGAGGCCAAGGCTCATGATTATAAGTGAAAATCCCGAGAAAGCAAGAGCCGCTTTAACAAGATAATCCTTGATGTAACCGGACAAAAATGTGATGCTTACATCTGCTCCCGCATAAGCAACGCACTTATTCTCGGAATTGTAGATAGGTGCATAATTTGTCAGAAAATAACCATAGGTGCTTTGTACTTTTATAGTATCAATTCTTTCGCCGTTTAAAAGTGCCGGTACATACTGTAAAAAATCCTCGTCAAATGGAATGACCATTCCATGCTCATTTTTAAGATCAACATTTGAGTCTGTATCAAAGACAAGATGGCATCCGTCTTCTTTTACCTGATATACGTACAGATATTGAAGTCCGTATGTTGATTCATGATAGTCTTTCAAAAGGTTATAAGTTTCTTCATAACCTTCTGCTTCATAACCCTTTTCCAGGTACTCTTCGATTCTGTCTCCATCAACCACTTTTGCCGCAAACTCCGACGAATTGACAACAAAGGCGGTATAATTCTTGTAAATCTCCTCAACATACATCTTTACACTGAGAAGACCCATGATAAAAGTAAGGATTATGGCGGCGCCGCCGATAAGAAAAGCAAATCTGGATTCCAGTCTTTTAGGATGCCCACTATCCCTTTTTGAAAGGTCTCTGATCTGCTTCTCACTAAGAGGTTTCTGCATCCACTTGGCGAGCATAAAATCATTTTTTACCTTTTCAGGGATCAATTTGTAGATCAGCCAGGCCGCAAAAGCACAGACGGCCTTATCAAGAATATTCAATCCGAAATCCATCAAAACAAAGACAAAAACCTTTGACAAGCCAACCTTTTCCGCCAAATTGGCTGCGTAGATCTCCATCTCGCTGTATTGGGGCTTTCCAAGTACAAGAAGCTGGATAAGTCCGCCCATTACTCCGCCTACTATGCCGGAGCCGATAATAACCAGCACCATACCGCTGAATTTCTTTAGCATCCCTTTATAGTTGCAAACAGCGACAATAAGTCCAATAACCGCATTCAAAACCGCATAGTATACTGCATATTGATTAAAAGGGGTAAATAGAACATTGGAAATAACTCCGGTCATGACACCGGGAAAAACACCGCCAAGGATAGCGGCCAGCATAGTTCCTATTGTATCAAGATAAACTGGAAAACCCGAGATGGTAACGACATACGAAAGGATAACATTGATGGCAACACCGAAAGCCACCAGCAGAACTGTTTTCATCCGATTTTTTTCAAAACTTTTGAGCACTTTCTTCACCGCAAAATACCTCCGGTAAAACACCTTTCGCATTTCATGACAAATAACGGTAGTTCATAAGTAAGTCTTATAGAAGATTATATCACAGAAGAACGCTCAAACCAAAAAATAATTGAAATTACGCGAAATATTTAATACAATAAGAAAAAAGCATTAAAAGTACTAAAAGTCTGAAATATCTGAACAAATTACGGAGGTCGCTAAGATGAAAATAAGACGTGCTTCTGAAAAGGATATCGAAAAGATTTTAAGCCTTTTATCACAAGTTCTTGAGATTCATGCCAAAATAAGACCTGATATTTTTGTATCCGGTACCACCAAATACACAAGAGCAGAACTTTTGGATTTGTTCTGTGACGATCAAAAACCTGTTTTTGTTGCCGTTGATGACGAGGACACTGTCCTTGGCTATGCTTTTTGTGCAATTAAGCATCAGCCATTCTCAACAAACATGATCCCTTTTAAGACCCTCTTTATCGATGATCTTTGCGTTGATGAGCAAAGCCGCGGAAATCATGTGGGACGTTTTTTATTTGACTATGTAAGAGACTATGCAAAAAACCTGGGCTGTTACGAAGTCACCTTAAATGTCTGGGAAGGCAACACACCAGCTCAGGCCTTCTATGATAAACTTGGATTCAAGCCTAAGGAAACCCAGATGGAATTTATTCTGTAAAACAAACTGTTACAGCACTCGCGTTATACGCATCAAAAAAGCCCTGCTTTTGTTACAAAGCGGGGCTTAAATATTGTCTTTAACCCGGTCTTAAATCTGATAAAAACCAACTTTCTTATAAACTTTGCGGAGAGTCTTGTTTGCGATATAAGCAGCCTTCTCCGCTCCTTTTTTGTACACTTCGTCGAGGTATGCCTTGTCGGCGATAAGACGGTTTGCCTCTTCTCTGATGGGAGTAAGAGCCTCAACAACGGCATCTCCTACAGCGGGCTTAAATACGCCGTATCCCTGGCCTTCGAACTCTTTCTCAATCTCGTCGTAGCTCTTGCCGGTAATAGTAGCGTAGATGTTCATAAGGTTAGCTACTCCGGGCTTGTTCTCTTTATCGAAATGTACACATCTTTCCATATCGGAGTCGGTTACGGCACGCTTGAACTTACGGCGGATATCATCAGGGCTGTCCATAAGGAATACACAACCGTTAGGATCTGACTTTGACATCTTGCTTCCGGGAGTATTAAGTCCGTAGATACGAGCGCCCACCTTGCTGATATAGGGCTCGGGAATACGGAATACATCCCCGTAGATGTTGTTGAATCTCTCGGCGATATTTCTGCAAAGCTCAACATGCTGCTTCTGGTCCTCACCAACGGGTACGTAGTGAGGCTGGTAAAGAAGGATGTCCGCTGCCATAAGAGAAGGATATGTAAAGAGTCCTGCATTGATATTATCCTTATGCTTCTCGGACTTATCCTTGAACTGCGTCATACGGCTGAGCTCACCGAACATAGTATAGCAGTCGAGAACCCATCCGAGCTGTGCGTGAGCAGGTACATGGGACTGAAGGAAAAGGGTATTCTTTTCGGGATCAAGTCCACAGGCAATATAAAGAGCAAGCATCTCTATCGAGCGTTTTCTAAGCTCCTTGGGATCTTGTCTTACGGTAATTGTATGTAAGTCTGCCATAAAGTAATAGCAGTCAAATTCATTAACACGATCGGCCCAGTTTTTAATCGCTCCAAGATAATTTCCAAGATGAAGGTCTCCGCTTGGCTGGATTCCTGAGAGCATGATCTTCTTTTCTGTTTCCATCGTATTATTTCTCCTTCAAGTAAAACTATTTAACGAGCTAAAGCGCTCATTTCAAAAAGTATATCATATCTTCCCCGCGGAAAAAAGCCATTTTTACTACATTTTAGCTTGATGTACGACAACCTGGTTGAAGGGGATTTCGATACCTGCTTTGTCGAAACCTATTTTGATTTCACGATTAAGTAATCTTGCGGCTGAGAAGATATCTTTTTCGTTTACTTTTCCGATAACTTTAAGCTCTACACCGCTGTCGCCGAGGGCCTGAACTCCTAAATACTTGGGATCTTCAAGGAAAACGTCTGGATACTTTTCTTTGATGGCTGGAAGAAGCGTTTCAAATACTTCTTCAAGTTTTTCAATGTCCGTTCCGTAGGATACGCTTACAGCTGTAACCGCAACGCTGTCGATAGCCGAGCGATTAAGGATATTTCTGAGGTCGGAGTTATTGATAAGTTTAATGTTTCCGCCCACATCTTTAATGGCAGTAGTTCGAATACCGATGCTTTCGACAGTTCCTCTGTATCCGCCGACCTCGATAATATCGCCTACATTAAACTGGTCTTCAAATACCAGGAATATGCCTGTTATAAGGTCTTCCACAAGGCTCTGGGCTCCAAAGCCTACAACAAGTGTTAAGATTCCGACGCTGGCAAAAATTGTGCTTACGTTCACTCCTATTGCTGCAAGGCACCAGAAGAAGCCGACAATGAATGTGATGTAGCTGATAGCACTCTTTAAAAGCGTTAAAAAACTTTTTGCTTTTGAGCTCTTAGGTTTTAACCTGTCAGCAATAAATACCACTATAGTTGAAATGGTCACCATCAGAAGAATAATGGCAATAATCTGGAAAAGCGTTGCAAAATCAAACTTAAAGGTCTTTGAAATTTTGCTTACATCGCCAAAGATTCTGCTCCAAGTGCCCTGAATGCTTTCTTTGACTTCAGCGGGAAGGAAGGGTATTATCGCGGGATTTGTGATTATCAGGAATAAAAAGAACGCAATAATCAGTCCCACAATTCTCCCTACATTAACGGGCTTTCTTTCCTTTTTCTTAATCTCTTCGCTCATATCAATCCTCCTTTGGTGAGATTTTAATGATGGTCGAACTCGATCCATCTTCAAATCTGAATCCCCATATATTGTGATTGTTTATGTTTTGGAAATAGCGCACTAATTGTTTATCATGTGAGCCTGTAACTTCCAATGGTTTCAAGTAATAAATACCTTTTTCAAGGGTTGAATCTCTTACCTCAATTGCTCCACCGTTAGTTTCAATGGTAACACCGCTGTCTATCATGAGGCAGCTGGGACTGCCTTCACATTCAAGTCTTATACAAGGATTGGTATTGTTTTCAATGGCCAGATATCCATCACCTGTAATCGTAAGGCTTCCGCCGTACATAAAGCCCCAAGCAACAATTCCTTTTAGTTTATTCTCGCCCACGAGACGCAATTTGAAGCCGTTGCCCATTAGGTTAATGTTTAAATATTCGCCGGAATAATTGTCCAGCGTCAGCGTATTGGTGGCTTCGTTGTAATATGCACCCGGAATGGATTCATTGACAATTTTGGCTATCATCAAAGGTTGAGGGACACTACCATCTGCCAAATCCTGCGAGTTTCTGTATGCAACAAGTCCCGCACCTTCGAACCAGGTCATGGCTGGATATTTATCCCCCTGATTGAAATTGTACAAATCTTCCAAAACCGCATCCGGCATATAATAATAGTCCGATATTACTTCCCCGTTTTCCAAATGAAGCCCGGCATCATCTATCAGGAATTGTCTGACTGATCTGTAAATGTAATCCGGTTCCTTGGATGAATATTCCATCATAACGTATTGCTCATCCAGGATACCGTAACCCGGCACGTATCCGTTAGGCTCGAGGTTCGTAAGAACAGGGAAAGCATCATCCGGGCCGTCGATAGGCGCCTTCTCTTCGTCTATGTCGGGTTCTATGCTATACACATCGGATACTTTCTCTTCAATTGGTTCCTGAACCGGTATGTCTGTATTATCCTCAAGGGGCTCCGGATAGGCTATATCCATGTGATGATTGTCAAAAGAATCGTTAAATGGATCTTCTGCCAATAAATCATATCCGAAAGCATCTTTAACCATGATAACCGCAAGACAGACTGCCGCAGTCTGCATTATCTTGACGCCATGCCTCTGAATAAACTTCTTACCGGATTTACTCTTTTTATTTATATGTTCTTTTTCCTTTGGCGGGACATACTCATGCCCTGTATCCGCACCCTCTTTTACAAAAGAAAACTCCTCGGATAAACTGCCAAATTCATCATAGATTTGGGATTTTTTAGGATTTTCTTCAGCCAACTTATCATTCCTTTAATCGTAATGCTCAGTTGAACGAGGGATAAGATCTGCTCCCTCGTATATGCTACAAGAACTTTATATCATTATACCACAAATCTTGTTTGGAGTTAATCTTCAAAGATCATAAGTGCAACTTGTATCTGTATCAAAAAAGAGCCACGCCTTTTTCAAAGCGTGACTCTCATTTATATAACTATTAAACAAAAAGAGTTATACGAGGGCCATTTCCGGCCCTCGTATTTAATTATTTGGTTATTCTGTAACTGCTTCAGCTACTTTCTGAGCTACAGTTTCCTTAGCTGTCACGCCGTCAAGTCCGGTAACATTCACATTGTGATTTACCTTTGCATCATAGGTCTGAGCCTTCATAACTTCGGTAAGATCAAAACCGGTGGTCTCTCTTACTGACTCAAGAACCTTTGCAAGAACTGCCGGAGTATATCCGCCTACGCTTGTTACGCCGCCTTCACCGGAACCGGAATCGATAACGGTAACCTTGTCGATAGCTGAGATAGGCTCTGCAATAGCCTTTGCAATTTCAGGCAGCTGATTGATGATCATCTCGGTAATAGCTGCATTGTTGTACTTTGCATAAGCTTCTGCTTTCTTTTCCATAGCCTGCGCTTCCGCAATACCTTTGGCTTCGATTGCTTCTGCTTCTGCACGACCAACTGCTGCGATACCTTCTGCTTCCTTCTGCTTTGCATAGATTGCTGCGTCTGCCTGTGCCTTTACAGCCTCTGCCTTCTTTTCCTGCTCGTACTTTGCAGCGTCTGCTTCTCTCTGTCTCTCGATAAGAGCAGCTTCTGCTTCCTGCTGACGACGATATTTGTCAGCTTCAGCTTTCTTTCTGATCTCTGCAGTAAGGCTCTGCTCAGCAACCTGTGCTTCCTTAGCCTTGAGTTCTACTTCTCTTTCCTGACGAGCGATATCAGCATTGGTTCTGGTAACCTCGATAGTCTTTCTCTGCTCTTCCTGCTGAATCTCATATGCAGCGTCTGCAGCAGCCTTCTTGGTATCGGATGCCTGCTTGAGTTCTGCCTTCTGGATAGCAAGTTCGTTCTGCTTCTTAGCGATCTCAGTCTGTGAAAGAACCTGTGCATCGTTGGCATCCTTGTCAGCCTGTGCCTGAGCAACCTTGATGTCTCTCTCGGATTCTGCTCTGGAAATTGCAGCTGCCTTCTGGATACGAACTACGTTGTCAACACCGAGGTTCTCGATAACGTGATTGTTATCGGTGAAGTTCTGTACGTTGAAGGATGTAATTACAAGACCCATTGCTGCAAGATCGGGATCTGCGTTCTCTTTAACGAGAAGTGCAAATTTCTGACGGTCTGAAACCATTTCTTCCAGTCTCATCTTACCTACGATCTCACGAACATTACCTTCAAGTACTTCTCTTGCTACTGCTGCGATATATTCGGGCTTCTTGTTAAGGAAGTTCTTTGCAGCCAGCTTGATGAGCTCGGGTGTATGTCCAACCTGTACGTTTACTGTTGCGTCTACATTGATATTGATGTAATCAGCAGTGGGAACAGCGCTTGATGTTTTAACATCAATGGGGATCAACTGAAGCTTTAACACGTCCTTTTTCTCAAGGAAAGGAACCTTAACTCCGCTTCGACCAATGAGGATCCTGGGCTGTTTGTGAAGACCGGTGATGATGAATGCTTCGTCCGTGGGGGCCTTTACATAGCCGATCAACATTATGATGATCACAAAAATAACAACGACTCCAATGATAATGAATTTATCCATTATACCCTCCTTCTGCAGCGACCTATTTCGCTTGCCTGTAACCAAAGGATAGCATGGTCGCCTCTTCCATTAAATCACAAAAAAGGCGAAATAGGTATATCTATTTCGCCGTAATTCTGCAATATAAAATTGGTCATAAAGCCGAAAGAATTCAGTCTTTCTTGATCTTCATGGTAAGCTGGATCCTCTTCTTTGCAGTATCAACGCTCATGACCTGAACATCAACCACATCTCCCACGCTGACAGCCTCAAGAGGATGCTTGATATATCTGTCGCAGATCTGTGAAATATGAACAAGGCCGTCCTGGTGAACTCCGATATCTACAAAGACTCCAAAGTCGATAACGTTTCTTACAGTTCCCTTAAGGATCATGCCGGGCTTTAAGTCCTTCATTTCAAGGATATCGCTCCTTAAAACGGGCTTGGGCATATCTTCTCTGGGGTCACGTGCAGGCTTTTCAAGCTCCTTAAGGATATCCTTCAAGGTAAGCTCACCAATCTCAAGTTCTTTTGCAGCCTTTGCTTTATCAAGCTTTCCTGCCATCATCTTGAACATGGCGTTCTCACTTGTGCCTGTTTTCCTGATGTTTACAACCTGGCTCTTGTCAAATCCGAGTTTCTTGATAAGCTCTTCTGCAGCTTTGTAACTCTCGGGATGCACACTGGTTGCATCGAGAGGGTTCTTTCCGTCAAGAATACGCATGAATCCAGCACACTGCTCGTATGCCTTGGGTCCGAGCTTGGGAACCTTTAAAAGCTGAGCTCTTGATGTGAACTTTCCGTTCGCTTCTCTGTACTCTACGATATTCTTCGCAATAGTCTTGCTGATACCGGAAATGTACTCAAGAAGAGATACAGATGCAGTATTAAGGTCAACGCCGACTGAGTTTACGCAGTCCTCGACTACGCCGCCAAGGGTCTCACCAAGCTTCTTCTGGTTCATATCATGCTGATACTGACCGACACCGATGGACTTGGGATCTATCTTAACAAGCTCAGCAAGGGGATCCTGAAGACGTCTTGCAATGGATGCGGCGCTACGCTGACCTACGTCAAAGTTGGGGAACTCTTCTGTAGCTAGCTTACTTGCTGAATATACGGAAGCTCCCGCCTCGTTAACGATAACATACTGAACGGGCTTGTTTATCTCTTTAAGAAGTTCTACAATAACCTGCTCTGATTCTCTTGATGCGGTACCGTTACCGACAGAGATAAGTTCAACGTTGTATTTGTCGATTAATTTCTTAAGGTCTGCTTTTGCTTCGTTTACCTTAAACTGGGGCGCTGTAGGGTAGATAACCTTTGTATCTAGCACCTTTCCGGTAGGGTCAACGATTGCAAGCTTACATCCTGTTCTGAAAGCAGGATCCCAACCGAGAACAACTTTTCCCGCGATGGGAGGCTGCATAAGGAGCTGACGAAGGTTCTTACCAAATACGCTTATTGCGCCGTCCTCTGCCTTTTCTGTAAGCATATTTCTTACTTCACGCTCGATTGAAGGAGCGATGAGTCTGTCGTAGCTGTCCTTAACGGTTGCCTGTAAAACAGGGGTTGTTACCGCGTTGTCATTAACAATAACCTGCTTTTCAAGATATCTGATGATCTGCTCAACAGGTGCTTCAACAGAAACGGTTAAGATTTTTTCTGCCTCACCGCGGTTAACGGCCAAGACTCTGTGACCTGCCATCTTTGCAACGGGCTCTGAGAAATGATAGTAGTTTTCGTATACGCTCTCAGCCTTGTCGTCCTTTGCTTCCGAAACCACATTACCCATTTTTACTGTGATATCACGGATATATGTTCTGTAATCGGCATCATCGGAGATCTCCTCTGCGATGATATCCATAGCGCCTGCGATAGCGTCCTGAGGGGTCTTTACATCCTTCTCCTCGTTAACGTACTGCTCAGCAGTAACTTCAAGGGGCTCCTTTGCGTTCTGAAGCCTTATATAAAGAGCAAGAGGCTCAAGGCCCTTCTCCTTTGCGATGCTGGCTCTGGTCTTTCTCTTAGGTCTGTAAGGACGATAAAGGTCGTCAACCGCTGTAACGGTCTCTGCAGCGATGATCTTTGCTTTCAGTTCATCTGTAAGCTGGCCCTGCTCCTCAATGCTTGATAAAACCTGCGCCTTCTTTTCTTCGAGGTTACGAAGGTATTCAAGTCTCTCGCCGAGGGTACGGAGCTGCTCATCGTTAAGAGCACCGGTTGCCTCTTTTCTGTATCGCGCGATAAAGGGGATTGTGCAGCCTTCGTCAATAAGCTTAACAGCCGCCTCAACCTGGGTCTTCTTGACCGATAATTCTTTTGCTATTACTTCTGAAATATCCATTAATTCTCTCCTGGCAAATGTCTTTTTGCATAAAAACAGAGCAGAGCACGGGAATCGAACCCGCCTCCTCGGCTTGGGAAGCCGATGTACTACCGATGTACTAGCCCTGCATCTTTATCCTATGATATTTTAATAAAACTCACCCTTTCGGTCAAGGTAAACATACTCTTCAAGTCGGCTTATGCTTTCTGTTTAGGGATAAATTCTATTCGGAGCATCATTCCCATTCCATCAGCTAATCTCTTTAAAAGATTAAGTGATGGATTTCTTGTCCCATTTTCTATCTTACTGATATCCGCCTGATTTATACCTGTCCGTTCAGCCAATTCCTTTTGTGTAAGGTTTTGAGAAACCCTTGCATCAACAATTGCCCTGATCACATCCATTTCAGGTTGAATAGCCTCATATTCTTTTCTAAATTCTTCATCTTGCAGCTGCTTATCCAGCATATCATCAAATGTTCTCATCAGCATTCACCCTTTCCAAATAATCTGCTCTTCGCTCTTTTGCTATTTTTATTTCCTGCTTGGGAGTCTTTTGGGTTTTCTTAACAAATCCATTTGTAAGAATAATTTGATTATCATAGTAAAAGAAATACAATACTCTGGTAATATTGGTTCCCAATTTACAGCGCAGTTCAAATATTCCGTCATCAACATGCTTGCTATATGGTTCTCTAAGTTGGTTTCCTTTTTCTTGAAGAAGTCCAATCATTCCATAAACCTTAGCTCGCATCTTAATATCAAGCGAATTTAAGAATTCCTCAATCGGAACCTGACCATTCTCTTTTTCATATGCAATAACAGTATAATTATTCATTTTTACTTGTATTTATTATATGGCATATATGCCATATTGTCAATTCCTTTCTTTTTTCTTTTCGCTCGTCCTCTTCCCTTGAATGACCCTTGAATGAATTTTTAAATTTTTAAATTCCTCTTCTCGTTAAGCACTTTATATGCTATCAACCTAAGCACATACTCCGGCATAACACGTCGTCCAAGTTCCCATTCCTGCATAGTTCTGTATGGAATTCCAAGCCATTCTGCAAAATCTTTTCGATTCATTCCGGACTTTTCTCTTATGGCTTTGAATGCATAGGCCATCTTCTGGCGTTCAGCCTCAGAATCATCTTCTGTATTCCTGGTAAATTCGATTTCTATCCCCTCCACATTGTATGTTTCAACCTTCATATTCGCTCGCCTCCTTATGTAGTCAATGTGTATATGACATGATTATTATATTGTAGTCGCTGACTACATGTCAAGACATAATAAAAGCATCCGACATTTTATGTGCCGAATGCTTTTGATTAACTAGTGTTTGATAGCAAAATACCCTTCCCATAAAAGGTTTGACAGTCCCTAAAAAATTATTCCTGTACCCTAAATCCTATCTTCTGTTTTCTCTTCATCGCTTACGCTATTTTCAACAAGCACAAACCTGTCATCAGGTTGTTTGCATCTTGGGCAATAATCTAAATCCCGTATGGACTTGCCTTCTTTTTCTTCATCAAAGATGTACCCGCATGCCAAGCATTTGTATACCGCCATATCATTGCCCTCCATATGCCTACCCTTATATTATCACAAAAAGGTATGCAAAAGAACATCACGGTTTACCTGCTCATTTCGCTCGATTTATATAAGCTCACCTTCGTCATATCCCTTTGATTTCAGTACAACATATCTGGCCCTAAACACTTCCTCACATATCCTTAACTCCAGTTCCTGGCGGTGCTTGAAATGTGCAAGGAGAGCTTCTTCTCCGGATACCTTGTTTTTGGTCGCATAAGGGGATTCGTTAAAGTAGTTCATCATCAGCGGAAACCAGAGTTCATTTCCCTTATCGTCAGATCGCTCTTTCCTTATGGTGTTGATATTGCCTGCGATATCCTCCGACTCAAGATACAATATCTTATAATCTCTGTCCCCAAGGGCATCTTTGATTTCCCTGTAAAAAGCAATGATCTCATCATCGGAAAGATTCTGGAAAAGGATCATATCCTCCACGATATTCTGGAAGATTGAGCACTCAAATATACACTCATCACCTTGCCAATGATTATATCTTCTAAGGATAGTCTTCCTGAAGTTCTCGGCTCTTACTCGGCCATTATAGATCTCATACTGTTCAAGATCCTTGTGGAAGCCGGGAACATCGGTGATTATCTGGGTATAGCAGATCACCTTATAACCGTCTTCTTCATGGCTCTTGTTTATGATCTCCTGCTTTATGCCGGAATACTTTTCAAGGATCTTTTCGTACTCGTCTTTGCTTACATACGCGCACCAAGCAAGCTCCACCGGAGAATAATCCCCTTCGCGAAATACAGAATGATTGGGATATTTTTCATGTAACTTTTGAACAAGAGTACTCTTTCCGCTTCCCTGAAGCCCTTCAATAAAGTAGTTCATCCAAATCCCTCCATTTTATTCCTGCACTTGCAGCCCACTTTCAGTCAGTTCGTATACTTTTGTGCAGACCTCATCGATGTACTTTCTGTCATGGGATATGCTGATAACTGCTCCCGGAAATGAAGCTATCATCTTTCTTATAACAGGTCCCGAAAGGGGTGAAAAGTTTCTCGTAGGCTCATCGAGTATAAGAACATTTGCATCCGACAAGCTCATCTTTAGTAGGAGAACCTTAGCCTTCTGACCGCCGGATAATTCTCTTATGGGATGGTCCATTTCATCTGCGGTATATTTAAGCGCGCCAAGATATGTCCTAATTCTTGTACGAATTTCCTTATCCCCGGTGCTGTCCAAAAACTCAACCGGGGTAATGTCCATATCAAGAAGGTCCTCATAATTCTGAGGCATATACTCAGCTCTTATATCTTTTCTTTCAAGAAGATCCTCAGCCATCTTTTTAAGAAGCGTCGTCTTGCCCGCACCGTTTGTTCCAACGATACAGATCCTTTCAGGTCCTCGTACTCTTAAAAAGATATCCCTGCTAAGCACTCTTGTTTCATCAGGAGTTTTAAGTACATCAAGCGAATATTCAATAACAGTTTTTCCTGCCGGCATTGCTGCATCTTTGGTCCCCAGTTTAAAGAAGATTGCTTCCTCCTTCTGAGGCATCTCGGTCATGTTTTCATCTTCTCTCTCGAAGCGCTTTCCCATGGCCTTTACGGTATGCATCTTGTCCTTAAGGTTCTTAGCTGTACTCGGGTCCTGTCTTGAAACATTTGAAAGAGCATGTTCAACACTGTTATACACTCTGTTGAATTTTTCATCACGGATCTTCTTCTCGCGCTGATCATTAAGGGCCTGCTGCTCCTGCTTTGCAAAAGCCTCGTCCCTTCGCTCGATGTAATTCCTATAGTCGTCCTTAACTATTGTGAATCTGCTCTTAGTCTTTCTCATTATCTGCTCAAGATGAATGATGACATTAGCAGTATTCTCAATAAGAGTCTCGTCATGGGAAATATAAAGAACGATACCCTCAAACCCATTTATCAACTTTTCAAGGAGTTCCAGCGTACTGATGTCGATATCGTTTGAGGGCTCATCAAGAAGCAGCACCGTTGGATTATCCATTAAAAGTCTCATTAACTGAGCCTTGACCTTTTCTCCTCCTGACAGGCTTCCCATTGCCTGATCACTGTAGAAAAAGTCCACAGGAACTTTATAGTTCGATGCCAATTCAGATAGTTCTCTTGGATTCTTATCAAAGAAAAACTCTGATTCTGCAAAATACTCATACAAAGTCTTTTCTTTGTCAGTTTCGGGAAGTTCCTGTGGCAAATAACCAAAGGTTTCGCCTCCCGAAATTCTCTCTCCGGTACATTCAGTATAATCATCTACCATCTCCGGATCGTAGATCCATTTCATAAGAGTGGTTTTTCCGTTACCCTCTTCGCCGATAATAACTGCTTTATCCCCGGCATTTAAAACCATACTGAATTTATCCAGGATCGTTCGCAGATTCTTTTTATGTGTAATATTTAAGTCTTTTACTTGTAGCATATGTACCTCCGTTTCGGTCCTTACCGGCCTCCCGAAGTTTTTTTGTTTGTCCACTTACCTCCGTCCCCGTGACCCACTAACCCCGTCCCCGGGGGACAAAGATGGCCAACTAACCCCGTCCCCGGTGGTCATTTTTCGTTCCAGACGTTCCAGTTCATGCCGTCGTAGGCGAGGCCTTCTCCGGGAAGGTCGGTAAGTTGCTTACCGTTATCTTCGCTTTTTAAATAATTCATGATAACAGGATAAGTCTTCTCATAGCCGTCGAAGCGGATAGCGCGGAAGCCAAGCTCTCTTGCGACATCGATATTGGCCTGAACATCGTCGGTAAAAATGCACTCCTCAGGATCAAGACCGTATTTATCAATAAGAGCCTTGTAGATAGCCGGATCGGGCTTAATAAGCCCCACATCGCAGGAGAAAACTCCTCCGTCCATAAACTCGAGGAAATCCCTGCTGTCGGGGGCCTGCCTCATAACAAACTTAGAGTAGTTTGAAAGGAAGTAAACATTGTATCCCAGAGCCTTAAGCTCCTTAACCCAATTTGCGGAATACTCCGTTCTTAAGAAGCATTTATCAAGGTGATCAAAGGCGTAGTTCATGGACTCAACGTACTCACCGGCCTCTTCACGAAGATGCATAAGTACTTCTTCCTCAGGAATAACGCCTCTGTCCAGTTCCTTCCACCAGCCGCTTTCCCAAACGGCCTTTGTTATCTTCTCCCTAACTGCCGCATCATCAAACATCTCTTCCATGAACTTCAGCCATTCAAAGGCCGTAAGAACTTTTCCTATATCAAAAATTACATTCTTAATCATAATAGCGTCCTCTTTTAATCATATAGATTTGCATTTAGAATATCACATACACCAATGATCTCCAAATGATAAAAAAAGAGCCGTGCATTTAAGCACAGCTCTGAATTATCAAGATTAAGATCGATTAGCTAACTTTGCTCTTAGCGATCTCTGCAAGAGTTGCAAATCCTTCTGCATCGTTAACTGCAAGGTCTGCAAGAACCTTACGGTTAAGATCTACACCGGCCTGCTTAAGACCGAACATGAACTTGCTGTATGAAAGGCCGTTAAGACGTGCTGCTGCGTTGATACGAGCGATCCAAAGCTGTCTGAACTGACGCTTCTTCTCACGACGACCTGCGAATGATGTAGCAAGAGCTCTCATAACGGACTGCTTTGCTACTCTATACTGATTACTTCTTGCTCCTCTATAACCCTTTGCGAGCTTAAGGACACGATTATGCTTTTTCTTGGCGTTTAAGCCACCCTTAATTCTTGCCATTTTTATTTCTCCTTCTAAAATTACGCACTAAGCGTATCGAAAATTTCTACTAAACTGTTTGCTGCCGATCCTAAAACTTAGAGATAAGGAAGGATCTTCTTCATGTTCTTAACATTGGTAGCGTCGGTCATAGCGGGCTTTCTAAGATTTCTCTTAGTCTTAGTGCTCTTCTTGGTAAGGATATGACGCTTGTAAGCTTTATTTCTCTTAAGCTTTCCGGTTCCGGTTACTTTAAAGCGCTTTGCAGCTGATCTGCTTGTCTTCATCTTGGGCATAACTAATTCCTCCTGAAATTAAATATATTAACTGTCAATGTATTGAAGCTTTAAATTTTCTTACTTCTTTGCAGTTAAAAACAAACTCATGCTTCTGCCTTCTACCTTTGCGGGCTTATCAATAACAGCCACATCGGCAAGTGCCTCGGCAAAATCATCCAAAACATGTTTGGTGGTATTCATGTGAGCCATCTCACGACCACGGAAACGAAGTGTAACTTTTACTTTGTCTCCCTTGGAAAGGAACTTTCTTGCTGCTCCTACCTTTGTATTAAGATCGTTAGTGTCGATATTGGGAGAAAGACGGATCTCTTTGATCTCAACCTGATGCTGTTTCTTTTTGTTCTCCTTCTCTTTACGGAGCTGTTCGTACTTGTACTTGCCGTAATCGACAATTCTGCAGACCGGGGGCTGTGCTGTAGGCGCAACCTTTACAAGGTCAAGTTCTGCTTCATCTGCAAGCGCAAGGGCTTCTTTTGAAGACATAACTCCAAGCTGTTCGCCGTTCACACCGATAACGCGAACCTCTTTGTCTCTGATCTGCTCGTTAATCATTAAGTCGCTAATGGTCGTATACCTCCTAAGTGTGCGTCACCATACTGTTAATGATGACAAAAAAAGAGTGAATAGCATTCTATCCACTCTTGAAATCGCATTAATATCTCATTAGATGAGTTAAATAATGGACTGTTACTCTTACCAGCTCAATTAAGGCCGTAAGGTGAGAGCGGATACTCTGCTTGATGTCCGTGCTTTTTAGGCACTCAGTTAATTTAACATAGTTTTGTCACCATGTCAACAATTTTTCGCATGTTTTTTTCATGCTCTTTTAAATTATATTTACAGCCTTGTAATGCGGATGACTGCCTTTGCATCCGAACCACTTCCTGTAATGCTTACAACCTTGATGCTGTAACCGAAATCCTGTCCGTAGTCAAAGAGTCCCTCATCGAAGAATGCACTGTACTTTTCAAGGGTAAATTCACTTCCCGCATAGAAAAGGTCACCCTTTGTAAGGGTTGTGCGAGGGTTTTTAATGTCTGTAAATGTGTTTTTACCGCCGGCCTGAATAAGCTCCAAATTATACTTTCCGGATGCCTTGTAATTGTTGCCGTAATGAACGGTTCCGATGGGGCATGGTGTCATGTCCGGGAAATCCTTATTTACGTAATCCCTTCGCTCCATAACAGCATCCACATGATACATGCGAACGCCGCATGCTCCGCCGAGATTAAATCTTTTCGTTGAAGACATAGGATTTACGCCGGTATCGGTAAATAGATCCACCATCATATACTCGCAGAAAGGAGGCTCTAAAGTCTCTCCCGCAGCAGGGATAACTATGGCGTCTCCGGTATCCGCAAATGCTCCGATCTCGATATCAACAGATTCACCGCTCTTAAGATCTCTTACAACCGTGGGCTCTATCCAACCAACCGAATACTTTGAATATGGATTCCAGTCTCCGTTACTTCCGGACTGCATATCAAATTCGCCCACAGCATCGATTCCATGGTATGAAACATCATAGTAATCGATGAGACCAAATGTATGGCTGAATTCGTGAATAAGCGTATTATCATCAAAAAGATCGGCATTGACTGTAAGGATGGTATTGATCAGTGTAGGTCTTTCGGGGGTTCCCGCATATTCATTTCCGTAGGTGTGCCTGTACTCAACAGCGCCCTCAAATGTCGGTATGGTATATGCGTTCGGATCCGGCCTTTCACCTGCATTTAAGAGGATCACTGTATCAACATAACCGTTTTTATCAAGATCGAACTGCGTCCAATCAACATCAGGATACGTCGCATAAAGCCAGTCTGTCATTTCATCGATAAACTCTTCATCAAACAACATGTTATGAGCCTCGGAGAAATCAAGCGGAGCGGTATACCATTCTGTCATGTAACTGTCAAGTTCGAACTTTCCGTAAGAAACGACATCCATATACTTAGAAAGTGAATATCTTTTATCGAGAGTTTTATCTGAATAATCCTTTGTGGAATCTTCTTTTCCAAGTTCAGCCACTCTTCCGAGTTCGCTCTTAAACTCATCATATATTTCCCGGGTCGCACTTTCAGGCTGATCCGGCCATGCGATAGGGATCACAAGAGCATTGCGCTTTCCGATTCCGGAAGGAAAACCATATGGAACAAGATCATGCATTGTCCTTGCCCCTACATAGCTGGGCGTTACAACAAGGTCAACATCATATTCCTTTCCGCCCATCTCAACTGTCAAGGTTGATCCTACGGTAACTGGATCCTTTTCCTTGTCGAGAACTTTTCCGGCCGCATCCTTAAGATCACCTATTTTATACATGCCGGGGTAAAGGGAGATACCGTAACTAAAAGGATATTGTTTGATCTTATCGTATGATTCCTCGTTTTTGTCCTTCGCAAGATCCGGTATCGCAACCAGCGCAAATGTATTTATTTTATTGTAGGGATCGAATGCTTCCTTTCCCGGGTCATATTTCTCTCCCTCAATGTATGCGCCATAATCATCCTCAAAGAGCATGAGTTTTCTAAAGCCGGTACACTCTGTGGCAGGCGTGTACAATACCCTTATTCCCGTAACAAGGACATCGGATGTAAATGTATAATCTCCTTTTCTGTAATGAGGAGCCTGAACTCCACATCCCAAAAAGCAAGGTTCAAAGATCACCTCATTGTTAATGGGATCATAATCATCATGAATAAAGAAATGAATGGGATCAGAGGCTCCATCCATAAAGATCATTTCATCTAATCCTGTGGGATGCATGCTGCCGTCGAATGTATATCCGCCAAATACGCTGATCCAATCCTCAGGTTCACCCTCCTTAATGATGAAATCCGTGGAGTAAATCCTTCCGACCCCGTCCAAAGCTACTATCCATCCGTTCTCGTGGAAAAGAACACCTTCATCTGTCAATTCGGTATCAACTCCACAGAAACGTACAGTCTCTCCGGAAGGGCCCTTACCTTCGAAATAAACATATCCGTCTCCGCCGTCCCTGAAACTGTCCCTATCAAGGGTTTCCACCACATCCCATGTCTCAAGTCCATCAAGCCAGCCATAGTATTCTTCATAAAGATCAGGCTCGTCCTCACTATAGGGGTCATTTGAAGGATCGTATTCTCCAAAATACTCAGATACCATGGCATCCCCTTGGGTACCGTCTTCAAATACAGGACTTACATGAATACAAAATCCCTGGGGAACCTGATAAAAAGTATCCTCCGTACTTTCAGTTGCTGCTGAACAGGGACATCCCTCATAATCAAAAACAACATTTACCTGATAAGATACGGCGCCCTCTATGGGATTCCATCTTGCCACACCGTTTTCATCGATGGTTATCACCTGTTCCCAATAATTTGAATCAGCGGGAATCACTGTATTTCCCTCTTTTGCAGAACATCCCGGTAATACAAGAGTCGCAATAACAAGCAGGCATAAAAGCATCTTGGAAAATCTTTCCATGAATAATCTCTCCCTAAAAATCGCGCCTCTTTTTCAAGAGGCGCGTTATCATGATCAAATCTATTATCTGTGTGCTGCGATCCTGTCTTTGCACATTTTGATGAACTCTTCGATGCTCATCTCGCTGGTCTCGTCGGTATCGCGGTCACGGGCTGAAACATTACCTGCTTCAGTCTCCTTCTCGCCGAGGATCAGCATATAAGGAACTCTATCCTCCTGACGTGCGGCACGGATCTTGTAACCAACCTTTTCGTTGGAAGCGTCAATCTCAACTCGGATGCCGGCTTCATCGAGAGCTTCGTAAACCTTGTTAGCGTAGTCAAGATGCTTCTCGGATACGGGAATGACCTTAACCTGTACAGGGGCAACCCAGAGAGGGAACTTACCCTTAGTCTCTTCGATAAGGTATGCCATGAATCTGTCGAGGGATCCAAGGATTGCTCTGTGAAGAACGACAGGTGTCTGCTCGTTAGAGTTTGAATCGATATACTTAAGGTCAAACTTCATAGGCAGACAGAAGTCAAGCTGACAGGTTGAAAGGGTGTACTCGGCACCTACAGCGGGCTTAACGTTAACATCAAGCTTAGGTCCGTAGAATGCAGCCTCTCCAATCTCCTCGGTATAGTCGATATGAAGATCGTTGAGAACCTGTCTTAAAGCGTCCTCAGCCTTGTTCCACATCTCGTCATCGTCATGGTACTTCTTTTTGTCAGCGGGGTCGCGGAGTGAAAGTACGCAGCGATAATCCGTAATATTAAAGTCCTTGTATACATCAAATATAAGGTCAACTACAGACTTAACCTCGCTCTCGATCTGGTCGGGAGTAACGAAGAGGTGGGCATCGTTCTGGCAGAAGTGACGACCTCTCTCGATTCCCTTTAATGTTCCGCTGGCTTCAAATCTGAAGTCGTGCGCGATCTCACCGATTCTGATGGGAAGCTGGCGATATGAACGGGGCTTGTTAGCGTAGATCATCATATGATGAGGGCAGTTCATAGGTCTTAATACGAATGACTCTCCCTCAACTTCCATTGCAGGGAACATGTTGTCCTTGTAGTGATCCCAGTGACCGGAAGTCTTGTAAAGTTCAACGCTTCCTACGCAGGGAGTCATAACATGCTGATATCCAAGCTTACGCTCTTTCTCTTTGATGTAGTTCTCAAGCTCCTGCCAAACGGTGTATCCCTTGGGAAGGAACATAGGAAGTCCGCGACCTACGAGATTGTCGGTCATGAAAAGACCCATCTCCTTACCAATCTTACGATGGTCGCGAGCTCTTGCCTCTTCCATTTCCTTCTCGTATGCTTCAAGCTCTTCCTTGGAAGAAAATGCAACACCGTTGATACGGGTAAGCATCTTGTTCTCGGAATTGTTCTTCCAATATGCTCCGGAGATACCGGTAAGTTTGAATGCCTTGAGAGCCTTGGTATAGTTGATATGAGGTCCTACGCACATGTCGATGTACTCGCCCTGTTGGAAGAAGCTGATAACTGCGTCGTCATCAAGATCTCCGATGTGCTCAACCTTATATACTTCTCCTCTTTCCTGCATGAGCTTGATTGACTCTTCTCTGGAAAGGATGAAGGACTTGAAAGGAAGATTCTCTTTAACGATCTTCTGCATTTCAGCCTCAATCTTGGGGAAGTCCTCGTCGGAGATTACTGTCTCGCCGAGGTCAATATCATAGTAAAATCCCTTTTCTGTTGCGGGACCGTATGCGAAGTGAGCCTCCGGATATAATCTTTTTACCGCCTGTGCGAGAATGTGGGCAGCGCTGTGACGGATAATGTGAAGCTCTTCTTCGGGGCTGCACTCGCCACTGGTGCCGTTATTAAAAACAACTTTCATCAGTAATTCCTCCTGGTAGCAGGTATGTCCTGCAAAAATTCTTAGTTAAAAACGTGTAAATAGTATTTTAATACTCTTAACATCAATTGTAAAGGCTGAAAGCCTCTTAATCCATGTTGTAAGTCCTTCTCTCTTCTTTTGAAAGACTTGCTCCGGCAAACTCGGTGCGGGCCATCTCAGTCAAAGTCTTGTAATCCTTGTAACCGATGGTGTAAATGCCTCTTCCCGTTGAAATATAGAATTTCTTGTTGGGGATTGAGTAATATACTCCGTTGTTTTCAACAACATCAGCTACCTTTGCATAATTCTCACCCTCAAGGAGACATGCATGAAGGCTTCCGCTAAGGCCGACCATTCCGTCCTTTTCCTCAACCTTTGAGATCATTCCTTCCATCTTGACGGATCTGATATATTCCTTGGTCTCAAGGTCTCTGATCTTTACGGTGTAATCATCGCCCTGAACCACAAGTTTTTTGTCATTGTCGATGAATGAAACAAACATGCTTCTTCTGCTCTCAAGGGGCATCTCATCAAATATCTCGCCGGTTGTGGTGTCAAACACTCTCACGTAGCCGTCCGCACATACCATGGCAGCTTTCTTTCCATCCTCTGTAATAGCAAGAAAATCGCTGATGCTTGCATCCGAGATCTGGCGAAGCTTTTCATTTTCAAGGAATGAAACGGTCTGGGCTCCAACGTCTATCTTTACAATGTTGCTACCCTCAACTGCGATATAAATATACTTTCCATCCTCGGAAACTACTGCTCTGTAGAATGATCCCTCCACCTCATCTAGTCCGTCGCATAAAAGAACGGGCTCCATTTTTTCAAGGTCTACAAGGATAAATCTTCTGTAGCCGTAACTCAAAGCATATTTACCGTTGTCGGTCACATAGGCTTCACTCATGGAGAAGAACTCTTTGATATCCTCATAGATAACTTTTTCTTCTTTTCCGGCTGCAACGTCAACCTTGTAACATCCGTCACCGTCAACGTAGATCATTGTATCTCCGACGAATTTGATAACATCGGGAACAAGATACTCACCCGGAGTGAATGTATAAACCTTATTGCCTTCGTTGTCGTAGATGATAAGGCTGTCGCCGTCAAAATATTTGCCTATGAGATACTTTCCATCATCAGAAATTCCACCGAGATAGCAGGTAAAATCCTCATAAACCAGTTCTTCAAGATCGCTTGCCTGATGTGAAGTTACAAGCAGGATCTCTGAGCTTCTTGACTGGGAGATCGCAATGTAGTAACCAAATCCCACCATATCAAGTACAGAAGTATTGGCAGTAAGACTTCTTCCTGTAAATTCTCCGGTATGGAAATCAACTTCGTAAAGGGTTCCATCTTCAAGACCGGCAATTCCCTTTCCGTTTGATTTATAGAGGATAACGGAATTTACATAGCTGTTATATGCAACGGTAGCAATTACTTTACCGGTATTTCTGTCAATGGTGATACTGGTTCCGGCGTTGGTAACAACTATCTCGTCAAAATGCTCTCCTTCGGGAGTATCGTAGCTGTGATCGCTGTAATCTGTTGATGTGATCCAGAATTCGCTGTATGAAGAAGGAACAGGGGTTGTCCACTTAATAATACCGTTTTCCGAATCGATCAAACTTACTTCAAAAGAGAAGTCCTCAGGATCATCACCGATATCGTTTCCTGTAGCAATAAGGAAATCATCTCCGATGAGGGGCTCAATATTGTAAACGGAATGCTCACTCGCGGTTATGAGTTTGCTGCTTCCATCCTCAATATTGAAAAGAGTAAAGGTTTTTTTCTCGCCCTTAACTGCATTGTTCTGAACAAGAAGGTATTTGCCCTCATATGAAAACTCTGCCTTGTATCCAAAGCCATATCCTTCGGGAGCGACATATGTATCTTTAAGTTCTCCGGTCTTAAGATCGAAGATATCAGCTACGGTCATAAGATCATTGTTGAAGAAATAACCGAGATAATCGGAATCTTCTACTCTTTCATACTCATAGTATACAAGAGCAGCAAGACCGTGCTTTGCATCGATGGTTGCGGTGAAAAGGGTTCTTCTGTTAGGAATATCCTCTCCGATGACCTTGCTGTAAATAGTTGATCCGTCGTATCCGTACTTGCTAAGACCGTAATCGGTAACGATATAGATTCCGTCAGCATCTGCGTCATATGCTTCTACATCGTCGATCCTGTCATCATCTCCAAGGATACCGGGTATCTTGGTCTTAAGTTCAAAAGTCTCTGCATCCCAAGCGTAAACGTTCTGAGCCGAATCCCTAACAAGGAATACGGTCTTGTCGGCATTGATCTTGGAATCCTGAACCTTGGTGTCGTGCTTTAAGGATCTGTCTGCGGAGTAGAAGTTGCCTGTGTTGTAAGCATACATGACCTGTGCAAGAGCATACTCAGCCTCTCCTACATAAGGTCTGTCGTTCTCTTCGGAGGGAAGAGCTTCCATGGCAACAAGCGCTGCGTCATCTCTCTTTCCTTCAGCAAGAAGGGACAAGGCCTTCTCAGCGTAGAATCTTGCCTGGTTCTCCTGTTTCTCGCGGTATTCCTTTAAGATATCTTCCGCAAGCTGTGTCTTTTCTTCAGCAAGCTGGGACTTTTCGTCAGCGAGCTGAGCCTTCTCATCTGCAAGAGCCTTCATCTTGGCTGCAACATTTGCGTTGTAAACACCAAAAGCAGCTCCGGCAAGGGCAACAACTGCAGCTCCGGCGGATACAAGAGTAATGGTTCTCTTGATGATACGCTCTTTGTGGCGCTGTCTTAAGTCATCGTATGAACATCCGAGAACAGGGGCAGCAAGCCTTAAGATCTCGGTCTTAAACTTCTTATTTCTCTCTCTTGCATCTACGCCTCTTACGTCAGCGGCAAGGGGCTCAACGGGATTACCGTTCTCATCTTCCAAAAGAAGTTTGGGGAAGCTTTCGTTAGGCTCGCCCTCGATCAGGACCGCAAGAATATGATCTCTTCCGTGCATGGAAATAAAGGTCTCGATCTCCTTAAGGACCCAGTAAGATTCGGGAGTGTTGGGGGAGCAGATAACGATAAGCCATTCGGACTGTTCAAGTGCACCGGAAATATTGTCGTTAAGGTCGCTTCCGATAGGAAGCTCTTCCTGATCCCTGAATACTCTTTTGATCTTTTTCTTTCCGGTCTTCTTCTGAACCGCAGCGGGAACATGATATGTCTCAAGACCGGTATGAACCTTTTTAGCCATCTCCATATCAAGAGGAGTGTGTCTGTAGCTTATAAATGCATCATACTTCATAATTAGCGCTATACCTGTTTATAGGACTCCTTAAAAATATTTTGATTGATTATATAAACATCCATTGGATCGTCCTGCCTGAAGGCAAGATAATCTCCGGGAAGCCCGAGATAATATTTATCGGGGTCCCAGGATGTAAATACTTTTACTCTGTGGTCAAGCTGCCTTGCATAGATTCCGTCTCCGCCTCCTGCTATGGCAGTTTTTGCATAGGGCACGATCTCGTACCGCTTTCCGGATTCAATATCAACTACCGTGGGAGGATATTCTCCGGGGAATTCGTACTCCTTTTCGACTTTCGTATAGGAGCGGTTGAATTTTTCTTTTTTGCAGGGATATATCTCGCCTTCGATATTGATGATAACGTAAAAATCATCCGTCACCATTACATCAACATCGCCCTCAAGGGTTCTGATGGAAATCTTATTACCGGGTTCAGTAAACTTAGAAACATCCACATAACCAACGGGTACTTCTTTTTTGATGTATCTGTTTAACTTTGAAACATCCTCCACATACTCACCGGCAATGATGATCTCTGAGGTGTCAAAATAATTGATCATCCTCTCCTGCATGAGTTTATTGAGGGCATCGGTTTCATAAGGGATTCCCGCTTTCTCGATAAGGTCTTTCTTAAGGAATCCTCCGGCCTTAACGATATGACCACCTCCGCCTCCGAAGCCTTCTGCGATGACTCCCGCAAGCTCACTGGCTTTAACTTCTTTTACGCAGCTCCTAACAGATATCTTTACTCCGAAAGGAAGGATGCTGTAAACAAGACAAGTCTCTACGGAATCAACCTCAAGGAGCATATCGCTTATGACGCCTAAAATATTGGGATCACAGGGCTGTGCCTCAACTATGGAGAACAAATACTTGTCATTGTACTTCGCACTGTTAAGGGCATCTCCCGCTATCTTTAATTCCTCTCTTGAGAGATTGGAATTCTTGAACAGGATGATGTTTGTAACATTGTACTTTGCAAAATCTCTTAAGTCCCTGTCGGCGGGATGGGATACCTCGGCGAATCCGTTGGTGTCCGTCATAAGGCCGTAGTAAAGAGCTGTCGCTATATTTTCATCCTTGTTGTAGTCGATGCCTTCTTTTTTGAGCATCTCGCATATGACCGTTGAGCAGGAACCGTAATTGCTCCTTATCTCGCTCATCTCCGGTATCTCGCCCGAAACCTGATGGTGATCGATGATGGCAATATTTTCTGCCTCAAACTTTGTCACATTGCTTTCGCCGTACTGACAGTCAACCGTGATCAAAAGTTCCGGCTTCTTAAGCTCAGTAACAAACTCTGCGGGGATCTTCAGTTCTTCCATCATGAGAACAAGGTTCTTTTTTTGCACGGGAAATTTACCGCCGTAAACAAACCGCGGTTTTTTACCATTTTTCTCAAGATACCATTTAAGTGCAAATCCACTGGCAAGCGCATCTGCATCCGGGTTGTCGTGGCACTGGATAACAATGTCTGAAAATCCCAGAAGGTCCTTTAGATGTAAAGACATGATCTCTCTCCCTTAACGATCAAAAGTCTTATATTGAGGAGCAAATTATAATGCCCCACAGTCTCTAATTATACCAACCACGCAAAGAAAAGACAAGAGACCGCAGCCTCTTGCCTTTAGATATATGAGCTTTTAAACTAAGTTAATTTGCTCCGCCGAAAACGATCTTTTCGACTTCATTCTTGGGAACATTGAGAGAAATCGCAAGTTCTCCAAAAAGAAAATCGGCGGCGATGCGATAGTACTTTGCATCAACCGCCGTTTCCTTACGACCTGCTTCGATGCGTTTCCTACGTCTTTCGTATATAGTCTTTAAGAGACTCACAAGTAATTTGATGTCATTGCTTCTGACACATCCTTTATACTCAGTCTCTACGAGCTTTTCATTGGGGATTTCGAGACACTTGATCTCTGAAACTTTAGAAATGATTGCCTTAGCTTCCTCAGCGGTAAGAATTGAACGAATAGACTCGTTTGCGACCGCAACAGGAACATATACAGTACTGGCAGCACTGTACACAGGCTTTAAGATGTAATACTCTTCATCCTTGTCTACTCCTGAAATATCAAGGGTAGTGATTTGATCAACCTTGCAGACTCCTTTGTTTCCACAAGCAACATATTCTCCGATACTAAACATAAAAAAACACTTCCATTTCAAAACTTAAACTGTTTACATAACTGTAAAACCATTATAACAGAATCAGTTTCGAAATGTAAGTGTTTCCATTAGAAAAAACTGTACAAAACATTTGTTTTATAAGGCTTTCAGGTTGTGACAAATTGCCTTTACTGGTCGTTCATCTTTGCAAGCTTAGCTGCCTGGTCGGCTGCGATACATGCATTAAGGATCTCATCGATGTCACCGTTCATAACCTTATCGAGTTTGTATACGGTAAGTCCGATTCTATGGTCGGTAACACGTCCCTGAGGGAAGTTGTAAGTTCTGATCTTCTCGGAACGATCTCCGGTACCGATCTGGCTTCTTCTCAGCTCTGCCTCTGCGTCGTGCTTCTCCTGCTGCTGCATATCATAGAGCTTTGATTTGAGGAGTGCAAAAGCCTTAGCCTTGTTCTGGAGCTGTGATTTCTCGGTCTGGGAGTAAACCACGATTCCGGTAGGATAGTGAGTAAGACGAACTGCGGAGTCGGTGGTGTTGACACACTGTCCACCATTACCGGAAGCTCTCATTACGTCGATCCTGATATCCTTTTCATCGATAACGATATCAATGTCTTCATCCGCCTCGGGCATAACAGCTACGGTACAGGTTGAAGTATGGATACGTCCGCCGGACTCGGTCACGGGAACACGCTGTACGCGGTGTACACCTGATTCATATTTAAGCTTTGAATATGCACCCTGTCCGTTGATCTGGAAGGTAACTTCCTTGCATCCGCCGATACCGATCTCATCCATGCTGATAAGCTGGCACTTCCAACCCTGAGCTTCGGCAAAATGTACATACATACGATAGATCTCTGCTGCAAAAAGCGCTGCCTCGTCTCCGCCGGCACCTGCACGGATCTCCACGATAACGTTCTTGTCATCGTTAGGATCCTTGGGAAGGAGCATGATCCTCATTTCCTGCTCAAGTTCTTCAATGCGGGCCTTTGAATCATTCAAGGTCTCCTTAAGCATTTCTCTCATATCTTCATCGCTCTCGGATTCAAGCATATCAAGTGAATCCTGAACGTCTGCCTTGCACTTTTTATACTCGGTGTAAGCATCAACAAGGGGAGCAAGATCGCTCTGTTCCTTCATAAGCTTGCGGAAACGATTGGTGTCGTTTGTAACGTCGGGAGAATGAAGCTCAGTCATTATCTCCTCGTATTTAATTAAAAGGTCTTCAAGTTTATCAAACATCTTATCAATCTCCAAACGCGGACTTTACACCCGCCACAACGCGGTCAAGTCCTGCGTAATCTTTAATAACTTCCGTTTCAATGAATCCCGCATCCTTCATAAGCTTTTCTACCGCTTCTCCCTGATCGTAACCGATCTCAAGGAGCAGCCTTCCACCTACGGTAAGGATCTTCTTGGCACCCGGAATGATCTTTTCATAAAAGACAAGTCCGGTCTCGGTTCCGTCAAGGGCCATTCTTGGCTCGTGGTCCTTAACTTCCGGCATTAATGTCTCCACGATATCCTTAGGGATATAGGGAGGATTTGAAACGACCATCTCGAAACTCTCGTCCCCCTTTAATGCCTCAAAAAGGTCACCCTGTAAAAAGGTTGCAGCATTCTTATCTTTAAGGATATTCTCCGCATTCTCCTTTGCCACGGTAAGGGCATCTTCCGAAAGGTCGATACCGATCCCGGTGCAGTCATTTGAGTAATTCAAAAGACTGATTAGGATGCATCCGCTACCGGTACAGATATCAAGGATCCTGCTTCCGTCGCTTAAATTCCTAAGTCCTTCTTCCACAAGGATCTCTGTGTCGCTCCTTGGGATAAGTACTCTGTTGTCCACCTTGAAATCAAGGCCCATAAAAGGTGCAGTACCCGTTATATACTGAAGGGGTTCTCTTGCTTCTCTGCGAACAAGGGCTTTTTCAAGCCTTTCCTTGTCCTCATCTGAAAGCTCCCTTTCATTGTCCATTAAAATATCATTTCTTGTAATACCGAGGAAATATTCCAGTAAGAGTCTCGCGTCGTTTTCAGCTTCCTCGATATGCGCGGCCTTCAGCCTGTCCTTTGTACTTGCATAAATCTCGGAAACTTTCAATGCTAATCCTCCCAGTCGTCCTCTGTGGGCTCTTCAAGCTCGGGGCCATCCTCCCAATCGTCCTCAAATACGGTATCATCGGGATTCTTGAGAGCATTATACTCATCGCCCTCAACTTTATATTCGCTGTAGTTAAGCTTGATATGGTCCTCTTCCTCGTCCTCACGCATCATCTCATCGGTTACTTCGTAGTCAAAGTACTCCTTAAGATAAGCCTTCCAGTCGAAAACTGCCTCAACTGAAGCGATGGCAGCCTGTACCATGTGCTTATCGGGCTCCTTTGTGGTGATGTGCTGAACCCAGATTCCGGGAGCAGAGATCATGGAAATAAAGAAATTATCGTATCTTCCCGCAAGTCTAAGGATCTCATATGAGATTCCTGCGATAACGGGGATCAGAGCAATTCTCACTACCAGTCTGAGCCACAAAGTATCAACTCTTATAAAGATAAAGAAGATAACACTGATAAATACTACAAGGTAAATAAAGCTGGTTCCGCAACGCTTATGGAATCTTGAACTTCTCATAACGTTTTTAACGGTCAGCATCTTTCCGTGCTCGATACAGTTGATGCACTTATGCTCAGCACCGTGATATCCGTATAGTCTTTTGATATCTTTGAGGCAACTGATAAAGATCATGTATCCAAGGAAAATGAGGATCCTTATAACACCTTCGATAATAGCAACAAGGGACTCGTTTCTTACAAACTTTTCAAACAGAGTTGAAAGGTAAGTGGGCAGGACAACAAAAAGTCCGATGGCAATGATAAGAGAAAGAATGGTTATCAATATGGAAGAACCGCTTGCTCTGCTGTCTCCCTGAACCTTCTTTGAATCTCTTCTTGCCTCTTTCTCACTCTCGTCATCATAAAATGAAGCGGAATAGTTAAGAGAACGAAGGCCGAGGACCATCGAATCTATAAAATTAAAGACGCCTCTGATAAAGGGGAACTCTTTGATCTTATGTCCGTGAAGAATGCCGGCATAATGCTCAACTTCAACAGTAAGATTGCCGTCGGGCTTTCTTACAGCTACCGCATACTTCTCCCCATTTTTCATCATTACGCCTTCGAGAACAGCCTGACCGCCGATTCCCGAGTAACCTTTTTTGATATTACCCATGTTTCCCTCTTAGTAAATCTGCTTTTAACGTGAAAAAAGGTTGAGGCCTTAACCTCAACCTTTGACTTCTTTCATTACTTAAGACCGTATTTCTTATTGAACTTATCAATACGACCATCTGCTCTTGCAGTCTTCTGCTGGCCTGTGTAGAATGAGTGGCACTTTGAGCAAACTTCTACGTGAATCTCAGGCTTGGTTGAACCGGTTACGAAAGTGTTTCCGCAGTTGCAGGTAACGGTTGCCTGATAGTACTCAGGATGGATTCCTTCTTTCATTATTTTCACCTCTCTATAAAAAAGTATATTAGCGTTTTTAATCCGCACTGCCTATGGAACCACAGACAGCGATACAACTATACCATAAGATACTTTTTTATGCAAGTTATATTTTATTCCAATTAATTCTTGTTAAAGTTACATGAACTTGTTCACTTTGACGGTACGAACAAATTCAACATTGTCCCTTGTCTTGGCAAACATATCAAGGATGCGGTCGGTAGCTTCGTCAGGCTTAAGGCCGTTAAGAGCTTTTCTCATAACATTGATAGCCTCAAGTTCATCGCCGCTAAGGAGAAGATCCTCTCTTCTGGTTCCGGACTTGGCAAGGTCGATAGCGGGGAAGATCCTTCTCTCGGAAAGCTTTCTGTCGAGAACGATCTCCATGTTACCGGTTCCCTTGAATTCCTCGTATACAACATCGTCCATCTTACTTCCGGTCTCAACAAGAGCGGTTGCAAGAACGGTAAGGCTTCCGCCTTCGCGCATGTTTCTCGCTGCACCGAAGAACCTCTTGGGCATATGGAGTGCTGCGGGATCGAGACCACCGGAAAGGGTACGTCCGCTGGGCGGGATAACCTGGTTATATGCACGGGTAAGTCTTGTGATGGAGTCAAGGAGGATTACAACATCCTCATGCTGCTCAACGAGTCTTCTTGCTCTCTCGATAACCATCTCGGCAACACGGATGTGATGCTCGGGCTGTTCGTCGAAGGTTGAGTAGATAACTTCTACATTCTGACCTGTGATAGCTTCCTTAATATCAGTAACTTCCTCGGGACGCTCATCAATAAGAAGAATGATCATATGGGTAAGGGGATCATTCTTAAGCATAGCATGGGCGATTTCCTTAAGGAGGGTTGTCTTACCGGCCTTCGGAGGAGATACGATCATACCACGCTGTCCAAATCCAACAGGGCTTACAAGGTCCATGGCTCTCATAGCAACCTTACATCCGGGAGTCTCAAGCTTGATCCTCTTATCCGGGAAGATGGGGGTCAGATTCTCGAAGGATACTCTCTTTAAGGTTTCCTTTGCGGGCCTTCCGTTTACTTTCTCAAGGAAACATAAGGGGCTGAACTTTTCCTTCTCGCCTTTTGCTCTCTTGATTCCGGTAAGGATATCACCCGTTCTCAAACGGAATCCTCTGATCTGTAGAGGAGAAACATATACGTCATTCTCGCCAGGAAGGTAGTTGGCACTTCTGATGAATCCGAAGCCATCGGCCATAACCTCGAGGATACCCTCAACAACAGTATCGCCTTCCTGGGGAACATACTCCTCATCGATTCCGGCAACGCGGTTTACTGCAGGCTTCTCAGCTTCCTCTGCGGGAGCGGCTGTCTTCTTCTCTTCATCAACAGTTTTTGCTTCCTGTTTGTCTGCAGGAGCAGCTTTTGCATCGGATGAGTATGATGACTTTGCCTTTGTATTTACAACAACTTTAACGTTTGATTTTGTCTTGGGTTTAGCGGCAGCCGCAGCAGCTGCAGCAGCTTCCTTCTTTCTCTTCTCATCTACTTCGATAAGAAGATCAACAAGTTCTTCTTTTTTAAGACCGGTAATGCCTTTAACGCCTCCGGCTTTAGCCAAAGCTTTAAGCTCTGTAAGTGGTAATGATAAAAGTTTTTCTCTCATGATACCTCTTTCATTAAAAATAAAATTACAATTAATGCGGTTTCTGGTTTCTTGTTTAATTAACTACTTTTGACGGATTTTTTACTTTGATTAAAGCTAAATCGATTCGCAAATAAATGAATTCAGTACAATAACTATCATACTAAAGTAAAACCGGAAAAATAAAAGGAAACCTTATTTAAGGTTTCCTCTTTCGCTCGAGTAGCGAGAGGGGGATTCGAACCCTCGACACCGCGGGTATGAACCGCGTGCTCTAGCCAACTGAGCTATCTCGCCGTGGAGCCTATAGGGCTCGAACCTATGACCCTCTGCTTGTAAGGCAGATGCTCTCCCAGCTGAGCTAAGACTCCGTATCGACCGGGCGTCGACTCATAGTAATATACTACATCAAAAACGCCTTGTCAACAATATTTTTTTGAATGTTTTTTCAAACATTCGAGCAGGGGAAGAGGGGATCGAACCCCCGTTAACGGTTTTGGAGACCGCCGCACTACCGCTGTACTATTCCCCTATAAGACAACACAAATGCGTTCCGCATTTGTTGCAAATGACGCGATGCCTTAACGCATTATTTGTCGCGGAGCGATTGCGCACGATGCGGTGTACTTCAGCGCATCGTGGCTTCACTAGCCACAAACTTAAAACGTCGGTTACTGTCTGAAACAGCAACCGACGTTTAATATATCATAACTTATGTAATAACGCAAGAAGAATTTAGCAGTTTAACAAAATAAATTTCACACGAAAATTTCACAGAACAAGTTTTGCTAAAAAGTAAGCGCAGCATAAAGCTGCGCCTACAATAATTATATTTACGAAATAATAATTTATAAGTGTGGTACCACAGTTCCCGGTTGATCGGTTTCTCTAAGAGAAAGTACTGGTGCCTGTGGGTTGCCCTGTTCTTTGAAATTCATCTCATAACCATTCGCATTCGAAACACTTTCAAAAGTATAGTTAACGTTATTACTGCAAGCATACGTCCATACATATGTACTATTATCGTATGTAAATACATAGTTGCCATCCTTTGTCTTTACCGTCATAGGGAAGGAATGATGAACAGCATCTCCGGTATTAGCATCAAAAAACACGCCTTGAAAATGAAAGAATGACGCTATTCCTTTTATCGTATTTTCCTCAAGAACAAAGGTAACTGCACCTCCACTATCAAGATCATACGGATATACGTAAGCAGTTCCGGGATTATTTGTAGTAGCATCCCCGAATGCTTTATATTCTACAACATCTCCGGCCTTAAGAAGACCCTCAAAGTAGAAATAATAATAATTGTTTGCACCTCTGGAATTGCCGTTTTCATCCCATCTTTCTCCCGGAATAACAAAAGTCGAGCCATTCCCTCTTCCCCTTAAACGGATTGAGTTACCTCCGACTTCTTGTCCATAGGTTCCATCTTCTCCAAGATACATTAATGGCTCCATAGTACCATTATTATCCACCGTCGCATACGTCCATCCAATCTTACCTGGATCAACCCCAAACTCAGCACTGATCTCTACATCCCCGGCAGGCATAGTAAATGTATTATTATTTACGGTAACTCCGCCCCTAAGGACATTCCAAGCTTTCAATCTATAGAAAGTATTAATTGGAGTTGCAGTCAGTGTTACCGTATCGCCCTCTTTTGCACTTGCAGGACTTACGCTTACAGTACCCTTTGTAGTGTCTGTACTTGCAACACTGATAGAATATGTAGGCTTATTCTGTGATGTCGCCCATCCAAATGCAGCACTGATCTTTACATTGGTTGCGGGCATTACGAATGTAGGCTTTTCTATTCCATTAGGATACTGAAGAGTTACGTTCTCATCAGGCTCCCATCTTGCAAGTTCTTTTCCTCCGTCAGCAACTGCTGTAAGAGTAATAACCTCGCCTTCTTTTGCTGAAGATGCACTGGCGGTTACAGTTCCTCCGTCGTATCCATATACCGTGATGGTATATTTTACCTCTTCAGGTTCTTCCTCTTCTTCCTCTTCAGCTTCCTCTTCCTCTTCTGTCTCCCCGGCTACCTCTTCTTCCTCTTCAAGTTCTTCCACTATCTCTTCTTCAGCAGGTTCCTCTTCAGGCTCCTCCACCTCTTCTTCAAAAGTAGGCCACTCAAGGTCTGCCCAGTCAAAGTATGCTGGAGAAAGGGTCATAGCGTACTTCCAGAATTCTTCCTCTGTCGCGCCGCAAACCTCAAGGCACTGGGCTCTGCGCTCATCATCCCTTGCAAGTTCACTGATGACCAAAAGAGGAAGGTCATATAAGGTATATTTCTTTTTGGTGTACTTTCCTGTTGAAGGATCGCGGCTCAGCCACTCTCCGGCCTTTACTTCAAAAGTTTCACCGGTTGTGGGATCGTTTACCTCAACATGACCTTCTACCAAGAAGAGATCATCCGCGCTGACATATCCGCAGGTACCGCGGATACCAACGATCATTGTAGATGTCTTGATGTCAAAGGATTCATCCTCCGCAAGAGCCTTGGTTACGTTAAAATACAAAGCTCCGCTTTCAAGATTAAGCTCAAGTTTCTTTCCTTCCTGACTTACAACAGTTTTAGAACTCTGATCAAGAGAAACTATCTTGTAGTCATCAAGGCCAAGACTTGCAAAACTCTCAGTTGCGGTTAAAACCTTGTTTCCATTATTAAGTCTTAAATTCTCTGTAATGGAAACATCTCGGTCCTTGCTGTCAAGAAGTGAAACCGTTCCCTGCATTCTAAGGAACCTGATGGTTGTTGCCACAAGGTCATTTTTACCGCTAAGAAGGATGATAGCTGCAACTGCGGCAGCCACTATCACTACTGCTCCGGCAACAATTCCTATTATTCCGGGCTTACCTATTTTAGGCTTTACTGCACTGTCTCCCATAACTTTCTCTCCAAAAAATTAATAGTTAAACCGAATTACAGTTATAAACACAAAAAGGGTAAAACAAAAAAATCAAAAACCGACTGACTAAAGGACATTTAAAAGGACACTAAAAGAAAAGTGCGGAACACCCCCTTGCCTTTTGAATAGGCTCTCGGGGAAACTCCACACTAGATTGTAACACATGTGATTTACATAAATCAATGATTTTAAGCGATTTTCAGGTTTATTTATACGATCTTGTCAATGGCTTCCCTTACATTGGAGACGCCGATGACCTCTACGTTCCCTGCTTTCTTGCACTCTTCTTCGCAACTCTTGGGAACTATAAGAGTCTTAAAGCCCAGTTTAGCGGCTTCCGCAGCCCGCTGTCTTGCGTTCGAAACGCTTCTTACTTCACCGGAAAGGCCAACCTCACCGAAGGCAACGATCTCAGGGCTAAGGGCTTTATTCTTAAAACTGGACACCACAGCAAGGACGATTCCAAGGTCTATAGCGGGCTCAGTCACTTTCATACCACCTGTTATGTTTACGTAAGCATCGCAATCTCCCAATGAAAGACCGCATCTTTTCTCAAGAACAGCCATAAGGAGATTTACTCTGTTATAATCCGTACCGTTAGCCTGGCGTCTGGGAAGTCCGAAATTGGTACGGCACACGAGGGCCTGGATTTCCATAAGAAGGGGCCTTGTTCCTTCAACAGAGCAGGTAACTATGCTTCCGGATGCATCCTGAGGACGACCGTCCAGCATGAACTCAGAAGGATTCAGGACTTCAGTAAGTCCCTCCTGTCTCATTTCGAATACACCTATCTCATCAGTGGATCCAAAACGGTTCTTAACGCCGCGAAGCACTCTGTATGAAGCATGTCTGTCTCCTTCAAAGTAAAGAACGGTATCCACCATATGTTCAAGGACTCTGGGGCCGGCTACAGCTCCATCCTTGGTTACATGACCAACAATAAAAATAGAAACTCCCAGTCCCTTGGCAAGCTGTAAAAGAACCGCTGTGGTCTCCCTTACCTGGCTGACGCTTCCGGGAGCGGAACTGATGTCCTCACTGTACATTGTCTGTATTGAGTCTATTACAATAACACCCGGTTTCTTTTGCTTTATGACCTCTGAAATGATGCCAAGATCATTCTCGCAAAGAAGGCTCATCTTATCCGTAAAGCTTCCGATCCTGTCGGCGCGAAGCTTTATCTGGACCTTGGATTCCTCACCTGATACATAGAGTACATCCGTACCTTTTTCAGAGAGGTTACGGCACACCTGAAGAAGCAGGGTTGACTTACCGATTCCGGGATCACCACCCACGAGTGTCAGGCTTCCTGCTACAATACCGCCGCCAAGGACTCTGTCCAGTTCTCCGATGCCTGTAAGGAGCTTGTCATCTTCCTTAACGGAAACCTCAGAAAGGGTAACCACCTCGGATGAAAGAGCGCTTCTTTTGCTTGCCGCAGTGCCTTTCTTTATATCTTCTTTTGAAACCGTCTCTTCAACAAAAGTATTCCATTCTTTACAAGCCGGGCACTGTCCCATCCATTTGGATGACTCATATCCGCACTCGTTACAGAAGAAGACCGATGTCATTTTCTTTGTTGCCATTAAAACTATTCCCCAAATCTTTCCTAAAAAATGCACCCGACTTATTGCCGGGTGCCTATACCTTATTTAATTAAGCTTTTACAACCTTTACTGCAACAGCGTCCGCATTTGCAGTCTCAACACTGACGGAAAGTTTTCCGCCAAGTCCGGTCTGTACCTTTCCGGTGCTTGCGCCGTTTACGAAGATTTCGTAAGAAGTCTCATCTTCGAGTCCCAAAGTGATCTGAGCATCCTCAGCTCCCTCAACGGTGAACTCGATTCCGTCTGCGGTCTCTTTAAATCCGTTAACTGCTGTTCCGGGAACGGATTCGTAAAGGAACAATCCATTTTTCTCCAGCTTGGTGATCTCGTTAAAGGTCTTAACCTTAAGAAGATCGCCGCCAACGGGGAAGTCCTCAACCTTAGACTTTTGGGCTAATTCGTAGTTTCCAAAACTAATGCTGCCATCCGCTTCTTTGCGGATCAACTCATTTACAACAGCCATTTTAAATTTTCCTCCGAAAAAAATACCTTGGGGGTCAATGCCCCTGCTACACTTCTATTTTACTTGTCATAAAAGTTAAAGTAAATAGATTTAATGAGAATTTCATTTAACAACAAACGTTACTTTTCCGTCCTTGGCACCTACCGAAACTTTGTCTCCCGGCTTAACCTTTTTGGAGAGGATTTCCTCCGCAAGAGCATCCTCGATCTCGGACTGAATGCCTCTTCTCAAGGGTCTTGCACCCATCTTCTTGTCAGCGAATTTCTTGACAATGTGCTCTTTAAGAGCAGGAGTGAAGGTGAGTTTGATATTCATCTGGTTCTCGCATCTGGTGGCAAGTTCCTTGGTAAGAAGGTTAACGATGGCCTTCATGTCATCGTCAGTGAGCTGATGGAATACAAGGATATCATCAATACGGTTGATAAACTCGGGCTTGAAGGATTTCTTAACTTCCTCCATTACTGCGGACTTCATCTTCTCATAGTCCTTCTTTTCACTCTTTTCAGTGGCAAAGCCAAGGTTCTTGGGATCCACGATCCTCTGAGCTCCTGCGTTAGAAGTCATGATAAGAATTGTATTCTTAAAGGAGATCTTGCGTCCCTTTGAATCCGTGATATGGCCTTCATCAAGCACCTGAAGAAGGATATTGAATACATCGGGATGGGCCTTCTCAATCTCGTCAAAAAGGACTACGGAATAGGGGTTCTTTCTGATCTTGTCGGTAAGCTGTCCGCCCTCTTCAAAGCCTACATATCCCGGAGGTGAACCGATCATCTTTGAAACGCTGTGGCCTTCCATGTACTCCGACATGTCGACTCTTATAATAGCGTCCTCAGAGCCAAACATAGCCTCTGCAAGAGCCTTTGAAAGTTCGGTCTTACCAACACCGGTAGGTCCTAAGAAAAGGAAGGAACCGATGGGTCTGTTAGGGCTCTTGAGGCCTACTCTGCCTCGTCTCATGGCCTTGGAGATGGAATCAACCGCCTCATTCTGGCCGATGACACGCTTATGAAGGATGGACTCAAGCTTAAGAAGTCTCTCAGTCTCCTTCTCCGCAAGCTTTGTAACAGGGATCTTTGTCCACATGGCAACAACCGCTGCGATGGAATCCTCGTCGATAGAGTAAGTGTAATCCCCTGCTTTTTCCTGCATCTTATTTTGGAGGCGCTCATACTTCTTGATCAGCGCATCCTGTTTTTCTTTTAATTCATGAGCCTGTAAAAAGGCCTCCATCCTGATGGAAAGTTCGATCTGACGGTCCATCTTCTGGATCTGGTCAGCAAGTTCGCGTAATTTACCGGGCTTTTCCATGCTGCGAAGCTTTGCACTTGCAGCGGCTTCGTCGATAAGGTCAATGGCCTTGTCAGGAAGATTACGGTCGTTGATATATCTTGCTGAGAGCCTTACAGCTGCCTCAACAGCAGACTGAGTTATCTCAACATGATGATGCTCCTCGTACTTGCCCTTGATGCCTTCAAGGATACGTATAGCCTCTTCCTGGGTGGGTTCTTCAACGGTAACGGGCTGGAAACGTCTCTCAAGCGCCGCATCCTTCTCAACGTACTTTCTGTACTCAGCGATGGTGGTAGCACCAATTAGCTGAAGTTCTCCTCTTGCAAGAGAAGGCTTCATGATATTTGAAGCATCGATGGCACCTTCTGCGCCACCTGCGCCGATAAGTGTGTGGAGCTCATCAAGGAAAAGGATAACATTTCCATCCTCGATAACCTCGTGGATCACGCGCTTGATACGCTCCTCAAACTCACCCCTATACTTACTTCCGGCAACCATTCCTGAAAGGTCAAGGGTAAGAAGTCTTTTATTTCTTACTGTCTCGGGAACATCGCCGGAAACGATCCTCTGGGCAAGGCCCTCAACAACCGCTGTTTTACCTACACCGGGCTCACCGATGAGGCAGGGATTGTTCTTGGTCCTTCTGCTAAGGATCTGGATAACACGGCTGATCTCCTCATTTCTTCCGATAACGGGATCAAGCTTGCCATCTTCAGCAAGAGCAGTAAGATCACGGCTGTACTGGGAGAGCATGGACTGCTTTCCCTTTGCGGTCTTGGCTCCGAGATCTTCCTTTGCAAGAGCAGGATCCTCACCGATAGCGGCAAGAGTGTCCGCATAGATCTTCTGTACATTGGTTCCGGGGGCTGCAAGAAGTCTTGCTGCCACATTCTCACCCTCTTTAATAATGGCAAGAAGGATATGCTCGGTACCAATCTCTTTCTGGCCGAATCTCTCGGCTGTTCTTCCGGCTTCTTCAAGAATGAGCTCTGCTCTGGGGGAATAGATTCCCCTCTCTCTTATAGCAACATTCTTGTCGAAAGAGATCATGTCCTTGATCATCTCTTCGTATTTATCCGGAAATACACCATTGTCTCTTAAAACTTTACCGGCTACACTGGTTTCATCCTTGAGCAGTCCGGCTAAAATATGTTCTGACCCGATATAACCCTGATGGAACTTGCGCGCACAATTGGCAGCTTCTTTAAGAGCTTCCTGCGCTTTTTGAGTAAATTTACCCTGCAATTTTCTATTCCTCCTATGGGATTATTTTAAAAACCGTATTCTTTATAAATATCATCGATCATTTTGTGGAGTTCTTCTTTAGAAACGTTTCTGCACACGGCTTCAAGTACAGTAGAACTTAGAATATTGCGAATTTGACGCAAATGTTCCTCCTTAGCCTCTGAAACGGATATGACCGCTCCACGACGCCTGTCGACCTTTACGTATCCTTCGCTTCTTAAAACGGAGTATGCCTTATTGACGGTATGCATATTAATGCCGATCTCATCCGCCAAGGTTCTTACACTGGGAAGCACATCGCCCTCGTGAAAAGTGTTGGTGGCAATACCAAGGATTATTTGATTTCTCAGCTGAAGATACAAAGCTTCGTCACTGTTAAAATCTATCTCGATAAGCATCCCGATCCTCCAAAAAGATCCAAAGGTCTTTTTAGACTACAAGACCTCTGTTATAGAAATGTTATAACAGAGGTCTTTTGATGTCAATTTGTATTACCAAATTTTATTATCTTTTAAGATTATTCGCCCTTGCCGTTGAGGAATCCGTAATCGAAATCGTCATCATCTGGCATCTGGCGCTTGGGAGCTTCCTGAGGTCTCTGAACAGGTCTATCGCCCTGCATGGGTCTTGCACCGTTAGGTCCTACGGGTCTTCCCTGGGGTGCTCCTGCGGGTCTTCCGTTAGGCCCTACAGGTCTTCCCTGAGGTGCTCCTGCGGGTCTTCCGTTAGGTCCTACAGGTCTTCCCTGAGGTGCTCCTGCGGGTCTTGCTCCATTAGGTCCTACAGGCCTTCCCTGAGGTGCTCCTGCAGGTCTTGCTCCGGCAGGTCTTCCCTGGGGTGCCCCTGCGGGTCTTGCTCCGGCAGGTCTTCCCTGGGGTGCCCCTGCGGGTCTTCCCTGATGTGCTCCGGCAGGTCTTGTTCCTGTGGGTCTTCCGTTTCCTGCTGCAAGGCGCTGTCTTCTCTGCTTCTCAGCATCTGCAAATGCTGCTCTGTCTCCTGAATCTCTGAGCTTCATGAAGAAGTATACGCATCCGCCTACTGCTGCGATTGCAATGATGATAAAGATGATAAGAGCAGCTCTGAGTCCTGATACCTGCTTCTGATACTTTGTAGCAGATGCCTTATAAGAATCAAGGTTCTCAAAAATCTCGCTGATATTGTACTGAAGGTTATTGTTGTAATCGAGAAGCATCCAAGCTCCGTCTTCACCTTCAGTGGTATCCCAATCTTTCTTTTCTTCTACAACAGGCTCTTCCTCAACAGGAGTTTCTTCCTGAACGGGCTCTGAAGTCTCGGTTGTGAGATCGGTAAGTTCACCTGAAGGGGTTACGAAATCCGCACGGGTAAAGCCTACGATATCCTTGCCCTCTGCATTGGTGTACTGGATGTAATACCATTCTCTTCCGTCGGTACCGTTCTTAACACCGTTGATGGTAACTGCTGCGCCGTTAGCTACGCTGTCAATGATGGTACTTGATGTTGAAGCATCCTGACGAACTCTTACGTTCTGCTCACTCTTGATGGTTCCTGTAACAGGGTTTACAAGTCTGATGCTGGGGTCCCCTGCGGTAACGTTTCCGTCTGCTCCGATGGTTCCTACGGTTGATCCGTCGGTAACCTGTGCAAGGTCGCTTCTTACATATCCGCTCTTTCCGTCAGCGGTTGTGATCTGGTACCAAACTCCGCCTTCGCCATCAACCTGTCCGTTGATGGTAATGGAATCATTGGCAGCCAAAGTTGTAACAACGTCACAATTGGTATTGGACTGTGCACGAACTCGTGTACCATCCTTTAAGATTTTTCCTGAGCTTGCAGCGAAGCTGTGTAAAGTAAGTGCAAATACTGCGATGATCACGGCTGTTGCAGTTATAATACCCGCGATGAGCTTTCTGCTCTCGGAGTATGATCTACTAACGTTCATTTATATCGTCCTCCCACTAAAACCACATAATGTAGACATCATACATATAATAACATACTACATAATGTTTATCCAGCGATTTTAGCGATTAATTGTTTAAAAAATATTAATAAGTTGTTACGCTCATCGGAAGCTTATGCCTCATCGATGGCCTTTCCGATGTCGTGGCGCATATACTTATTGTCAAAATTAACCCACTCTGTAGCTTCGTATGCCTTTGCTCTTGCTTCCTTAAGGTCCTTTCCTACTGCGGTAACGCCAAGGACACGGCCACCGTTTGTTACAATGTTTCCGTTCTCGTCAAACTTGGTTCCTGCATGGAAGCAGAAGTAATCATCTTTTCCTTCGAAGTTCTCAAGGCCGGTGATCTTGAATCCCTTTTCATACTTTACGGGATAACCGTCGCTGGCAAGGACTACGCATACTGCTGCCTTATCTTCAAACTGAAGGTCAAGCTTGTCCAGTGTTCCATCGATGCAGGCTTCCATAACATCGATGATGTCGTTCTTAAGTCTGGGTAGGACAACCTGTGCCTCGGGATCTCCGAATCTTGCATTGTACTCAAGGACTCTGGGTCCCTTTGGTGTAAGCATAAGTCCAAAGAAGATAACGCCCTTGAAAGGACGTCCCTCTGCCTTCATTGCATCAACAGTGGGCTGGAAAATATATTTCTGACAGAAATCATCAACTTCTTTTGTGTAGAAAGGTGTGGGTGAGAAGTTACCCATTCCGCCGGTGTTAAGACCCTGGTCTCCATCCTTTGCACGCTTGTGGTCCTGAGCTGAAGACATGATCTTTACGATGTTTCCGTCAACGAATGATAAAACGCTGACTTCACGTCCGGTCATGAACTCCTCGATGACCATGCGGTTTCCGGCTGAACCGAACTTCTTGTCCTGCATGATCTCCTTTACGCCATCGATAGCTTCTTCAAGGGTATTGCAGATAAGAACGCCCTTTCCGAGAGCAAGGCCGTCAGCCTTAAGAACGATGGGGAACTCAGCCTTAGTCTTGAGATATTCGATGGCCTTGTCTGCGTCATCAAAGTTCTCGTACTTGGCTGTGGGTATATCATATTTCTTCATGAGATCCTTGGAGAAAGCTTTGCTTCCCTCGAGGATAGCTGCGTTTTTCTTAGGTCCGAAGGCTCTGATGCCTGCTGCCTCAAGCTCATCAACAAGGCCGCCTACAAGAGGATCGTCCATTCCGACGATAACAAGGTCGATGGCTTTTTCCTTTGCAAATGCTACGATCTTGTCAAATTCCATGGCTCCGATGGGAACACATTCCGCAAGGGCTGCGATTCCGGCGTTTCCGGGCGCGCAGTAAATCTTGTCGGCTCTTTTACTCTTGGCTACACTTGTTGCGATGGCATGTTCACGTCCGCCGCTTCCAACGATAAGAATGTTCATGATGTATCTCCCTTTATGGTAATTCGGTGCTACGCACCATAGGTAACAATAACAATAAACCCGTCCTAAGTCAATGATTTTGACCCCCGGGAACATTTTTCAATTTCGTATAAAAAACTACTGCCAGTGCCAAATACACTGCCGCCATAATGCCAACGGTTATTGGCAATATCTTGAATGCGATTCCTATAGCGGCAAGTCCGCCTCCCACCATCATTGTGCTAAGCATGTTGGGAAGTAAATAACCGGCCACTGCTCTTCCCTGCTTGATGACCTGGATCTCGTTGTCCCAGTCAAGCTGCATATATTTTGCTCCCATGTACATGCCAAAAGCAGTGGAAAACAGGTTTGCCGTTACGGTATAACATATAGCCACTGCCCATTCCAAAGGGCTTGCTTTCAGTGAAATGCAGGATGTTATGGTTGCAAACAAAGCCACAGGCATGAAAAGGAACAGATTAAAGATCATTTTTCCTTTAAACACATCCATCATGTCAAGGGGCAGGGACTTGATGATCCAATAATTCTTACCCTCAAGGGACATGGAGCAGGCAGTTGAAGGGACCATTCCCGTAAAGAAATAAACAAGAATAGGGATCACAAGTGATGCTGAAACATTGCTCAGATCCACTTCCATTCCCGCCATGGAGCTGACCACTTTATTTACATCAAGAAAGAGGATTGCAATTCCAAGCACCACCGTCATAACGGCGCCCATTCCGATGTTGGTAATATAGGTAGTTGAACCTGTGAAACGTTTTGCCTCTTTTGCGCAAATACTCATTGGAACGCTTCTTCTCTTGAAATCTTTGTCTATGACTTTTGCTTTGGTAATATGGGCTGTGCTCAGTTTTGTGTTGATGCTTTTGTAAAACTTTGAGAACACGAAGAAAAAGACTTCATACGCCACAACTGAGATGCAGACAAGCAAAAGAATGGAGACAATGTCTTTCTCATTGACAGCCTTTGCAAACCATTTTGCCATGGGGACCACATTTCCCACATTTGAAAAGGCATCTCCCGAAACTTTGACCACTTCCTCGATCTTGTTGTTCTTGATCACATCCTCTACAAGGAATCTTGTAAAGAACATAGGGATCACCAGAATAAAGATAAGGATTGAAATAACAATATTTTTATGTCTGAATCCTGCGCTGATGCCGCCTATAAGAGCACTGATGGCGGTTGCCAAAAGCATGGGGATTATGGGAAGGAAAAACGTAAGGACAACCCATATCAGGATTGAAATTGCTGACGGTTTTCCTCCAATGATAAACCCGATAAGTGCGGAAAAAGATATGACGCAGGTCCAGATCAGGTTATTTATGTACATGTAAAGGAATCGGCTTGATACCACTTCTTTGATGGTAAAGGGCATGGACATGAGCATGTCGTATTCCTTGTAGCCGAACATAATGCCGTGAGCTTTGAAAAAAGTAAAGAAGAATGAAAGGGCAAAGACAACGGATGCGGGAATTACCGGTACCGTTTCTGCCATTCCATAATAAGAAAGCCCAAAGCATGAGCCTCCAACGTAAATGGCAAGCATAAGATATATAACTGAAAATCCAACGATATTTCCTGTTGCCAGCTTTCTCTTTTTCTTGTCATCACTGTGTTTAAGAATGTTTAGATTGCCGGTTGAAGTAAGAACTGTTTTAAGGAGCAGGATTTGATCATTCATCTTTTACCGCCTCCAGGAATACTTCTTCAAGGGTCTTGTCGCCGATAAGTTCGGAAACATTTCCGTTTGCGATGATCTGTCCTTTCTTGATGATGGCGATCTTGTTGCAAAGTCGCTCCGCCACATCAAGAACATGGGTAGAGAAGAATACCGCGCTACCCTTTTCGCACATTTCGTGCATGATCTCCTTTAATGTAAATGCCGCCTTGGGGTCAAGACCTACAAAGGGCTCGTCCATCACAAGAAGCCGGGGCTCATGGATAAGGGCCCCGATTATGGCAACTTTCTGTTTCATTCCGTGGGAATATGAGGATATAAGATTCTTTAAAGCATCCTCAATTTCGAAACGCTTAGCGTATTCCGTGATCCTCTCTTTGCGCTCTTCCTGTCCGATGCCGAATGCATCAGCAACAAAATTAAGGTACTGGATACCTGTAAGGTTTTCATAAAGATCCGGATTATCCGGAATATACGCGGTTACCTTCTTGCATTCAAGAGGATTTTTCCTAACATCATTTCCGGCGATCTCGATCTTTCCACTGTCGAAATCCATGACGCCAACCACCGCACGTATTGTAGTGCTCTTTCCTGCACCGTTGTGGCCGATGAATCCAAAGATATCGCCGCTTTCAACTTCAAGGCTCACATTATCGCAGGCCTTTTTCTCCGCACCGTACATTTTGGTGTAGTTCTCAATCTTTAAGATGCTCATAAATCCTCCTTTTGTCACCTTTTGTCCCCCGGGGACGGGGTTTGATGGTCATTTTTTGTATCCCGTTTCTTCCATGTAGGACTTTTTGAGGTTTAGGAATTCTTCGAGGCCGCGCATGATGATGAAGAGGCGAGCTCTGTCCTCGAATTCTTTTCGCTCGGTGGGAAGAGGCATTTCCTTCATCTTTTTGTCAAGCTCGGCAAAATCGGAAAGCAGATCTTCCACCGTGTTGTCCATGGAATACTGCACGGATACTATTTCAAAAAAGTCCGATAAAAGCTGCGCTGTCACCGGAACAGTCTCTATCTTTGACAGATGCTTGTACATTTCGTACAGGGTATCCGACTGTTTTTCTCGCATGGAAATATATTCAATATCACTGAGGTCTCCCTTTGACAACTGGTTCATGTAATTGGTATGTGCAAGGGCAGAAGCCTCATCAATGGTCTTTCTTAACGTCTCAAAACACTTTCCGTCATAATCAGGCATATCAGGATCCATGATCCTAAGAGACATTCTGTGAAGCGCTCTCTTTATCAGTTCGTCAGTCTCCTTCTTCATCTCTCTCATATAATCAGCATCTTTTCTGATGAAAAGATTAGCGATGATTCCAAGACCGACTCCGATAAGAAATAGCAAGACCTCATTTAAAAGAGCTTTGGGCTCCATGGTCTGTAATGTCAAAAAATGGGAAATTAGGACTGAGTCCATTGCCATTGCGCTGTTCCAATTAAGGATCTTGCATAGCAGGATGAAGATCAAAAGATAAACAAAAAATCCAATGGTGGTAAAACCGATAGTATAAAAACAAACCGCAGCGATCGCAAGGGCAGCCGCAAAAGCAAGGAATCTGTCCCTTGCTGTTTGAATCGTCTCCCGCTTTGTGAAAGCCACGGAAAGGATTGCGACTATGCCCGCAGACACAGCAAACTGCAGCTGCAGGCACTCAGCTATGATTATAGCAATGATAGCCGCAAGAATAATTCTGATCGCATGAAATAAATTTTTCTTAAACGTTGAAGGCATAAAAATGTCCTCTTGACCCCGTCCCCGGGGGACAAAAATGTCCTCTTGACCCCGTCCCCGGTGGACAAAAATGGCCCACTAACCCCGTCCCCGGTGGACAACTTTGTTGTTAAGGACTTCAATGCGGTTGTTGGCAATGTCGTCGATGGCCTGAGGAAGGATGACCCACTCGGCCTGTTCCATGACGCGGCGCTGTAAGATCTCGGGGGTATCACCGTCCTCGACAGCTACGGGCTTCTGGGCGATAATGGGGCCTTCGTCCATGCCCTCGTTTACGAAATGTACGGTGGCACCGGTGATCTTAACGCCTCTCTCAAGAGCCTTCTCGTGAACCTTAAGTCCATAGTATCCGACTCCGCAGAATGAAGGAATAAGTGAAGGATGAATATTCACGATACGGTTAGAATACTCCTTGACGAATTCCTCGGGAATGCGTACCAAAAAGCCTGCAAGTACAACAAGATCGGGAGCAAGTTCCTTAACTTTAGCCAAAAATGCCTTGTTAAACTCGCTTCTTTCGGCATAATCCTTGGGTGAAAGGACGAAAGCAGGGATTCCTGCTTTCTCAGCCCTTTCAATACTCTTAACACCGTAATTGTTGGAGATTACTCCCACGATCTCGGTGTTTGTTATCTTTCCATCGGCAATTGAATCAATGATCGCCTGAAGATTGGTTCCTCCGCCGGAAACGCATACGACAACTTTTAGCATATGTCTACACCCTTTTCGCCTGCTACGGTCTTACCGACAACATATGCCTTCTGGCCTGCTGCCTTGATGGCTTCCATAGTCTTGTCTACGTCTGCGGGATCAACTGCAAGAACCATTCCGAGACCCATGTTGTAAGTGTTGTACATCATATGGTCCTCAACCTGGCCCTTCTTCTGCATAAGCTTAAAAATGGCAGGAACTTCGTAGCTGTTCTTCTCAACCTGTGCGCGAACGCCTTCGGGAAGCATTCTGGGAATGTTCTCGTAGAACCCACCGCCGGTGATGTGGCTGCAGCCCTTAACCTTAACGCCTGCGTCCTTGATAGCTTTCATAGCCTTAACGTAGATGATGGTGGGAGCAAGAAGAGCTTCTCCGAGTGTGGTTCCAAGTTCGTCATAGTATGTATCAAGGCTTTCCTTGGTCATGTCAAAGATCTTTCTTACAAGTGAAAAGCCGTTTGAATGAACACCGCTTGATGCGATTCCGATGAGGGTATCGCCGGGCTTAATGTTTTCGCCGGTGATAAGTTCCTTCTTATCAACAACGCCAACTGAGAATCCTGCTACATCATACTCATCTTCGGGCATAAGTCCGGGATGCTCTGCAGTCTCACCGCCGATAAGTGCACAACCGGACTGCTTGCAGCCTTCTGCAACGCCCTTAACGATAGCTGCGATCTTTTCGGGATAGTTCTTGCCGCATGCGATGTAATCAAGGAAGAATAAAGGTTCGCCGCCTGCACATGCAACGTCGTTTACGCACATTGCAACAGCGTCGATTCCGATGGTGTCATGCTTATCAAGCAAGAACGCAAGCTTGATCTTGGTTCCTACTCCATCTGTTCCGGAGAGAAGAATGGGCTCTTCCATATCCTTAAAAGCGTTTGCGGAAAATGCTCCGGAGAATCCTCCGATTCCGCCGAGTACCTCGGGACGATTGGTTCCCTTAACGTACTCCTTCATAAGTTCAACCGACTTGTAGCCGGCCTCGATGTCAACACCTGACTGCTTGTAATCTAATGCCATTACTTTTCTCCTCTTTATTTATTGAGATACTCTTTGTATCCGATTTCCTGTAACTTAGCGTCCTTGGCAACAACCTGGTCCTTCAGCTTTGCTGAATAAGCCTTAAGCTTGTTTAAAAGCTCTTCATCAGATGTTGCAAGGATCTTTGCAGCAAGAAGGCCTGCATTTGCGCCGCCGTTAATTGCAACGGTTGCAACGGGTATTCCCGAAGGCATCTGAACGATGGAATAAAGTGAATCCCTTCCTCCAAGTGATGTGGTGTGCATGGGAATTCCGATAACGGGCATGGGGAAGATTGCTGCGCACATACCGGGTAAATGCGCTGCCATTCCGGCTCCGGCTATTATCACCTTGAATCCTTTGCTCTCTGCGCTCTTTGCATACTCAAAGAACACATCGGGCTCTCTGTGTGCGCTGATAATGGTCATCTCATAGGGAACACCAAGTTCCTCAAGGATGTCCGCCGCCTTTGCCATAACGGGCATATCTGAATCGCTGCCCATTACAATACCAACTTTTCCGCTCATTTGTAATGCCTCCGTAATAAATATATATTTAGAAAAAGTATCTTATGCTTAGGTTTTTACAGGAATTAATCAAGTGCTTCGTTAAGCTTTTCGCTTCCGGGAACAACAAAGCGTCCCTCTTTGATGATGTACTCTCTTGATCCGTCCTCGGCTACAGCCACGATATCACCAAGTTCATCATAAGGAATGGTGATGTCTGTGTGGCAGTTGAAGTATGCCTTTGCCGGATCTGTATGACGAAGTTCAGCAACCTCATTGGTGCGTGATACTATCTCTTTTTTATCCGGATTGTAAACTTTAATATCCTCTGAGTGTGAATAGCAGGTATCACCTACTGCGAAGTGAGGTCCGGTCTTCTCTGCAATGAGAATGGGAAGCTTAGCTTCAACGCCGTACTTTCTCGCAACGGTGTATGCTGTGGTGTTGGTTCCGATAGCAAACTCACCGATGGGTAATGTCTTGTGTCTGAAAAGGATATTTTCGGAAATATAATCGTTATTCTCTTTTTCTGTCTTGTAGTTTGAGCATGAAGACTTGTCGATCATACCGTCCTTGAAGTCGATCTCAAGGTTTCTAAACTCAAGTCCGTTAAGGAACACCTTGCTTACATGGAGCTTTCCTTCGGTTCCCTTAAGAACGGGCGAAGTAAATACCTCTCCAACAGGGATGTTTACGTCTGCTACGCAGTTCTCAAACTTGGTCTGCTTAGCGGGATCCTCCAGCTTCCATACATGAACGCGAAGATTTGTCTTGTTCTCGCCGCGTCCTGTAACCTCAACATACTCAGCCTTATCAAGCACATCGATGATCTTCTGCTGAATTCCCTGATAGAGCTTGTAATCAAGGGTATTGACCTTGATGATCTCCTCAAAGAATTTAGCGTATCCTTCAAGGCTCTTGTCAGGCAGGCACTCTCTGATCTCGGGAACGGGGAAAGCGATGATGGTAAAGCTTCTCTCTTCCTCGATGATGTACTTTCTCTGGGTCTGGCCAAGCTTTGTGATGTACTCGACATAGAGCTTATTCTGCTCGTCAGACATGTGGATCGCATCCTTCTTGATGATGGGATCGAAGTCCTTCTCACCGAAACTCTCAACAACTGCGGGGCCCGCATAGCCCTTAGCCTCTGCCTTGAACTTCTCGAATGCGGTCTGAGTAGCCTCAAGATCGCGGTTGATGAAGTTACGATCAAAGTAAAGCGCTCTGTCATCCTTGTGATCGTAGTAGAACTGTCTGTTCACTTCGCCTCCGAAAAGTCTTGCTCTTCTGATGAGGGGCTTAAGATTAAGCTTTTCAAGATTCTTGATAGCCTTAGCGATCATTCTCTCAAATCCGATGGGATAGAGAACCTCTGCGCCGGACTTGATGGAAAGATCCTTTCCGGTCATCTCAAAGCCGATACGGTAACCTTCGGTGAAGGTGTTCGCCATGGTATCAATGGTCTCTTCAGGAAGGCTTGCGATGAACTTCGCAGTCTCGATCTCATTCTCACTGATGTAGAAACCGTATTTGTAAAGATATCTTACGTCTGAATAATCCTTGATACTCTCGATGATACCAACATATCTGTTAGCCTCGGGGCTAACCATAGCCTTAACACGCTTCTCGTTTGAAACATCGGCATAATCGCTGAAGTACCAGTAAAGAGCATCCTTAACTTCAGAAGCCTCGGGAAGCCTATAAGCCTCGCCTTCTTCCGCATCATCCCTGGTGCTCATGAAGATTCCGTATACTTCAAGGAAAAGTTCCGCTCTGATAACAAGCTCTTCCTGATCCTCTTCAAATGCAAAGCCAACGCATCTTCTAAGTTCAAAATATAATGCACAAAGGAGCTTTCCGAGTTCCTCGCCAAGCTTTTTAACAGCAACCTCGGGATTTCCGAAGCACTTATCGTAATTAGCCTCGGTAATGTCCTCGTAAATCTTTGCGTTGTGCTCAGCAAGCTGCTCTAAAGTAGACTTTTCAAGTCCGCCCTGGGAAATAGCCTCCCATGTATCGCCGATCATAAGAAGGAAATCAGCGCACTTCTCAAAATATTCTGCAAAGCTCTCGGGAAGAGGAGTCTTCTTATCTCTGAGCTCTGCTTTGATCTCCATTAATCTGGTGGTGGCAAGAAGCCATCTCTCAAAAATCACATCGTCATCTTTAATTTCTTCGTTCTTCATAAAAACCTCGTAAATCTAAATCTGTTCCTAACCGTTCTATCCTGCGCTGTCCAAGATCAATCGGGAATCCACAAAATAAAACCCGCCGCTACAATGGCAAGCACGTTAAGTACCAGCCCGATCGTCGGGAAAAGACGGAACGTATCTTTTAACTTGAAACTGTAGAGGGCAAGAACTGCCCCAACAATAGAATAAATCAGAGTAAGAAAACCCGCGGCGCCGAACCTGAAGGGCACGTCGCCAACCAAAACAAAGCTTCTTACAATAGCGAAAACATAGGAACCTATGCTCACTGCCCCAAGGACAGTGGACATGATCCCAAGAAGCGGGTGCTTTTTATTTGTAAAAATATAACTACGCTTTTTCAAAAAACTTCACCCTTAGAAAAGAAGGTTATCTTTTTTGGCAAGAAGTCTTGCCCCGGAAATGATAGCCAGCACGCCTGCTGCCACGCCAAGCACGATCATAACCGCGCCTACTGCAATATTGCCGCTGCCTACATTGTTCATTGTCTTGTAGATGTCTTCCTTCATATCGGATCCTCCTGTGCCGGCCATATCCTTATCTCCTTTACACTCCGTACTGTTTGTAATACTCATCGATCGCAGCCTTTAAGCTGTCATCGATAACAATTTCGCCCTTACAAGGCTTATTATACAATGCTTCCACAACATCCGCCATAGAAACAATTGCGTGTGCGGGGAAGCCGTAGGTTTCTGTTATCTCTTCAAGGGCACTCTTTACGCCGCCAAGTCCCTTTTCCATGCGGTTAAGGGAAACCATAAGTCCAACGATCTCAACGTTTGCAGCTCCTCTAACCTTGGGAACGGTCTCTTCCATGGACTTTCCGGAAGTGGTAACGTCCTCGATCATAACGACTCTGTCGCCGTCCTTTAAACTGCTTCCGAGGAATGAGCCCTTGTCTGCGCCGTGATCCTTCTCCTCTTTTCTGTCAGAGCAATATCTGATCTCTTTTCCGTAAAGTTCTGAGAAAGCTACTGCAGTAACAACGCTGATGGGGATTCCCTTGTAAGCGGGTCCGAAAAGAACGTCGAAATCATCTCCGTAAACATCGTGGATAGCCTTTGCGTAGTACTCGCCGAGACGCTTAAGCTGGCTTCCTGTTACATATGCTCCCGCATTCATAAAGAAAGGGGATTTTCTTCCGCTTTTTAATGTAAAGTCACCGAATTTAAGGACTTTGCTCTCTACCATAAATTCGATAAATTCCTGTTTGTACTGTTCCATTTAAACTTCCTCCCAAAGACTTAAGTTCAAGTAATAGCTGCTGTATCAAACTCGTCAGATCACTCTGACTCCGTAATATCCCAAAATGATGATAGCCATGATAAGAATATGGATCAAAATGAAGCAGACTCCAACGCCGATCTGAATTCCTACCTGTGTCTTCCATGTGGGCTTTTCGTTTAAGATTCCGATGTGGTAAAGCACATAGCAGAAGAAAGAATAAACGATCACAAGGATGATCATCCATACAAGGATCTTCACCACATGCTCGGGGATATTGGGGAACAGGAGCAGTGCAAAGAAAGTCATGTCCACGCCGCCTGTTGAGAATTTACCAAACCACTTTGCGGCCTGGACGAAATTCTTTTTCTTGATGATATAAAGCCCCATAAGACCCTGATAGAGCTCCTTGATGATAAAGATTCCAAGGAAAACCCACATTAGGGGGGACCCGATTTTTTCAGTAATCCTGATGCCGAGAGTAATGGCGAGAACGCCCTGCGTCAGCTTGTCGGCTATTGGATCGAGCATCTTTCCCCAATCGGTCACCATATTGAATTTGCGGGCAACTTTTCCGTCGAAAAGATCGGAAAGAATGGAAAGAAGAAGAGCCACAAGAGCGATGATATAATTCCTGTCGCCAATGGTCTCAACTTTCAAATAGAAGATCATGAATACGGGCAGCATCAGAATCCTGAAATAGCCCATAAGGTTTGGAATGTTAAAATAGTCTCGTTTTCTCATATTGTCCCTTATTAAAAAGCAGGTGGAGTTTCTCTCCGCCTGCTATATTTTAAAGCATAACTATCTTTTTTTCAAGGTACAACTGTTCAGGTCGAACTACCAGCCATAATCGTCATCATAGTAATAACTGAAGTAATCATAGTCATCATCGTAATAATCGTAATCGTAGCAACTGTAGTCGTCACAGCCAAAGTCTCCCCAGATGTCCCAGTCGTCCCAGTAATCATCGCAGGAATCACCGCCGTAGAGCCAGCTGTCCCAGTCATAATCATCGTCATAGCTGTCCCAGCCGTCCCAGTCGTCTTCCCAGTCGCTGTAATCGTAATAGGATCCAAGACCTGCCGCACTGACAAACTTTTCAAGCCATGCAATATATTCTGCATCAAAGCTGCAATTGGTAAAGATCCTCTTTAGATCCGCATAAAACACTGCGTCACCATAGGGAAGGGTAACGGAAATACCCGTAAGGTCCTTGTCCCCTTCGCTTGCCGCCATATAAACTATGGCGTTGTCAAGAGCTGCCCTTAATGCGCTTGATTCTGCCGTGTCGATATTTGATGCAACCGCCATGATATCGGTAACATAGTACTCCGACATCTCCGGCTCTCCCTCTTCGGAATAGTAATCAGAAAAGCTGAAGTCATCCCAGGAATCGGAAAACCTGGGCTTTATCAGAGGATGGATGCGGCCGTTATCTTCTCTCTGAACAGGGCGGCTGTAGTTGCTGTTTAAAAGAGTGCTTTCATTGGCGTAAGCAAAATCAGTCCAGGTCTGCCAAAGAACCCTAAGCATAGCCTGGTCTATAACGGCAAGGATCGAGTCATCTCCGGCATAGCTGTCCTCCACATTTGCCTGAACCATCGCGTCCACTATCTCTTTTCCAAGCTGAGGTGTTGAAATTGAAGTATTCTCATAAAGCGCGCTGAGCCAAGGGGTATAATTCCAGCCAAGCCCTGATTCAAAGTCCTCGGAAAGAACAGCGTAATCGCAATAATCGTAAAGAGCTGCGCAGACTTCAAGGCAGGACATGATACAGCAGTCCATACCGATAAAGTCAAAATACACTCCGCCTCTTGAAAGAGCGGTCTGCATCTCGTCTATTGTAAGAGACGCGTACTCATCTTCGTTCCATTCATCGGAACCAAAACCGTAAACAGGTCCGCCTCCGTGGTCCCAGAAAAGAAGGATGTATCTGTCTGCGGGATAATTGGCGGCTCCCCAGGCAATAAAATCCGAAAGCGCGTTGGGATCTGTACAGTCAAGTTGTCCCATATCGTCTTTAACAAGATTAACTCCGCTTCCGTCAACGGAATATATCTGGCTCTTTCTCGAAGAAATACCGTAATTGGTCCATTTCTTGGTTCCCATGGTCTGAACAAGGACGTTTACTTTATCGGAACTGCCCGCCTTAACCATCTCGGAAAGGTCTGTCGAAGCTTCACCCGATTCGCTTTCAAGATCGGAACCGTTCATGTAGATAAGGACAGTTACTGTATCCTCTCCGTTTCCTTTAAGCTTAACCTTTGGTTCTCTTACTGCGCCGTTTTCCAAAAGACCGGCCGCAACCGCTGTCTGGGCAGCCATGGTGCCTGATGAATAAATGTTTCCTGTGCCGTTTCCGGTTCCTGATGTCGATGTACTTTCCGTTTCCTCATCCTCAAGAAGGTAATCAAGGAATGATATCGGTGCACAACCGGTATTCACAACAAGACAAAAGGCCGTAATAAGCGACACGATCGCTTTTGAAATTATTCTTTTTCTCATATGCTTTCTCTCTTTTAGATCTTCTAAAGTTATAATTCTCTCTCTTTAAGAAATCCGAAAGATATTATATAATAGACTCACTAATTTTTTAAGAGGTAAACCATGAATAAATCAGAATTAAGTGAATTAAAGAAGCTTTATACTCAGAAAAAATGCTCTGTTCAGCGTATCGCAGGATGCTTCGTTGACGGAGACAAGAATAAAAAGAGCACCTTTAACCGCTCATTCCTCGGAATTCCCGAAGAAGAAATGTTTAAGTACTTTGAGATCTTCAGAAAGCCCCTTTCCGGTAACCCCGGCAAGACCTGTATCGACCTTACTTTTCCTCTTGAAGAGACAACCGAAGACAGCCCTCAGGGATTTCTTTTAAAGCTTAGGAGCAGTGAACTTAAGGACGAGGCCCTTCTTGATGAATATTACAACAAGATCATCTCTTCTTTTGAGTTCGTTGGAAGCTATCTCATCATGGTAGTTCATGACGTTTACGACGTTCCGGGAAAGACCACCGACGGACTTGAAGTTGAGGACGCATCTACCGAGATCTACGATTACATTTACACCGTGCTTTGCCCCGTGACTCTTTCAGAGCCAGGCCTTGCATGGGATGAGGAAACCGGTTCATTCCACAACCGTGTACGTGACTGGGTTGTTGAGCTTCCCATCAAAGCATTCCTTTATCCTTCATTTAACGACCGCTCCGGAGATATCAGCAGCCTGACCTATTATTCAAAGGACAGCGAGAATCTGGGTGAAGAAATGCTCGACCTTCTCTTTGGTGTCAGCACTCCCCTTTCAGCAGGCGGTCAGAAAGAAACCTTCCAGGCTCTTGTTGAGGAAACCCTTGGAGAGACCTGCGAATTCGAAGCGATCAAGAATATTCACGAAAAGATGGCAGAACTTATCGAAGAGCACAAGGAAGAGCTTGAGCCCCTTGTTCTTGACAAAACCGAGGTTAAGAACCTTTTCGCCAACAGCGGTGTTAAGAATGAGAAGATGGTGGAATTTGATGAGCACTATGAAAAAGCTGCAGGAACCGATACTCCCATCTACATGAGCAATGTTTTCAACACCCGCTCATTTGATGTAAAGACTCCCGATGTAACCATCAAGGTTAAGCCCGACCGCACAGACCTTATCGGTGAAAGAACAGTGGATGACAGGCCCTGCCTCGTTATCGAACTCAACGGTGATGTTGAGGTTAACGGAATCGCAGTAAGATCCGGCGCCGCTCCTGCCGAAAGCTCAGACGTAGAGTTCTGATCTTCGTTCCAAGAACCTATGGTCTAAGTACAATAAAATAATGCAAACTAAAAGGGATTGTTTTAAAAGAACAATCCCTTAATTAATATCTCTATTCCTATTCCTATAAGGACTCCGCCGCCAACGATGCAGGCATATTTTCCAAGTCCTTTTCCAACAAATTTTCCAAGCTTTAATCCAAGGATGCAAAGAATAAATGTTACCACCGCAATGATGATGGATGATACCAAAGCTGTAGTCACATGATAATCCGCAACGGTAAGTCCTACGGAAAGGGCATCGATGGAAGTAGCGATTCCCTGCACCACCAAAAGTCCGAATCCAAGAACAGGCTTCTCTTCCTCCTCCACGGGAGTAATGCCCTTGGCTTTGAGAGCCTTTTCCTTCTTGATATCCGCCAGGGTCTCGATTATCATCTTTCCGCCGATGAAAAGTAGAAGTATGAATCCCACCCAGGGAATGGCTCTTCTTAAGCCTCCGAAAATGGCGATTATGGTATGGACCATTACCCAACCGATCATAGGCATTGCAAACTGGAAGAATGCATAACACCCGGCAACGATACTCATCTTGCCGGGTTTCATATTGGGTTCGCTTAAGCCGTTCGCAACGGAAACGGAAAAGGCGTCCATGGCCAGTCCCACACCAAAGAGAAGGCTGTTTATTATAAGCATTATTGTAATTTCGTTAGTCATTATATTACCACAAAGGCTCCAGTCCGATATTCATGTCAACGTTGCCCTGAATGCCGTCAACTTTACCGGAATCCTTGTACTGCCAGATATCGTATTTGTAAGGGAAGTAAAGGGATGAAGAATACCATGCATACCACTTGGGTATCTCTTCAAGACGCTCATTCTCCACATAGAGAGCTCCCATTTCTGTATTAAAATAGATCATGGGCTTGTAGCCCGCATCTGAAACAGTCTTGCAGAAAGCAAGGATCACGTCAGTTCTCTCAGTGGGAGTAAGGGCATCCATTCTGGGATTCTTGCCCGCAACTCTCTCAACGTCGATGACGATGGGAACACCTTTATCATAGCCTTCAAGCTTTTCGATGGCAGACTCTGCTTCCTCGATAGCTTCAGCCTCGGTTATCGCCTGGCTGAATACATAGAGTCCGTACTTAAGTCCTGCTGCAGAAGCTCCCGCAAGGTTCTTCTCGACCATGGAGTCCTCCACAAGTCTTCCTGTTCCGTATCCTCTGTAATGAGAACGGATAATAACAAACTCTACGCCGTCGTTCTTAACCTTGGTCCAATTAACATTGCCCTGATACTCGGAAATATCAATACCCTTGTGGGAGATAACATTTCCCTCTTCGTCGGTGTACTGGAGCTCGCCGTTTTCAAGTTCCTTGATCCTGTCCTGAACAAGTTCACTCATCTTAAGGGATCTGTTGATCTCAAGGAAATGATAAGCGCTGTTGCTGACAACAACAATGTTGTTGGGATAGAGGAGCCTAAAGGTCTCGATTGAGGAATTGCTGGAAAGAAGGGTCTTCTTAATGAAATCAAGAAGGTCGTTACGTCCAACCGCATAGCCCTGAGCCTTTGCCTGTACGGCAGCAGCCTCGATCTCATCTTCCTTAAGAGCCTGGGCATCTTCCTTAACCTCAGTGATCATTTCGTTCATTTGGGTCTCTGTATAAACAGGAAACTCACCGTTGGCATCTTCTTTGACAACGGCGTATTTTCCTGAAAAGTATGCCATGGCAATAAGGCCGGCGATAAGCAGGAACACAACAACAATGCTGATCAAAAATGCCAGCGCGGCAGTTGTTCCTTTTCCGCCCCTTCTCTTATTTCCTCTTTTAGGCTCCCTTTCGGTTTCCTCTAAATCTTCTTCCAAATCGTAATCCTGAATGTCCATTTATACTCCGATGATCCGCATTAGTCCGCGGTTATTTCGTCAATGTACTGCTGGCTCTTTTTAGCCCTCTCGGTATCCGGGAATTCACGGATCACCTGCTCGTAAGTAGCTCTTGCCTCGTCAAAATTGCCAAGCTTTCTATAGGCATTTCCAAGGTTAAAGAGTGCATCTGCATTGGTCTTGTTATAGAAATATGCCTTCTTGAGATAGTCAATGGCATCGTTGTATTCGTCCGCGCGGAATGCTGCCATTCCTTCGCTGTAGTACTTATCTGCAACGGAAGGACCGATTATTGCAAGGATTGAAGCATAAAGCTCTCGGTACTCCTCGGATAAAGTAGATTCATCAACAGAATCCCTTACTTCGTCAAGGGCAGCTGCGATGGTCTCGTTATCCGCTCCATTGATGCAAGCATTGGCAACCTTCATGAGTTTGTCGTACTCGCTGATCATGCCGGATTCACCGGAATAACCGTCAATAACATTCTGAAGACTGTCATTCTCCTTCTGAAGGGACTTTATCTGGTCCTCAAGACCCTGAATCTCGGAATTCTTAACATCAAGCTGACTTCCGATCTCCTTAACGTTCTCCTGTGCCTCGCTCTTAGCGCTTGCTACTCTTGCCGGAACCACAAGGAAATATACTGCCGCAGCACCAAGTACCAGTCCGATAAGGATATTTACAATGGTACCGACTCCGGTATTCTTAGGCTCCTTAACATTGGCGGGCTGGATAATGAAATCATCATCTCTCTGAAGTCTGACAGCCTCTTTTGAAGACTTCTTGGAAGGCTTCTTCTCGCCCTCTTCAGGCTCGAGAACGCGATCGATCTCCTGCTGGAAACGAAGGGCCTGGATGTTGCCCCTGTCAATGCGAAGGCAGGCCTGAACCTCATTCTCCGCCTTAGTCCAGTCCTCTTTATCAATATATAAAAGTGCAAGTAAAAGATGAGCCTTTAAAAGCTGTCTGTTCTTGGCAAGTCCGCTCTTACTCTGAATAGTGGCAAGATCCTTGTCCCCATTGAGACAGTACTCATAAGCTCTGTTGTATTTCTTAACAGCTGTGTTCATGTCATCAAGACGAGCTTTGGATGACTGAAGAAGCTTAATATATTCTCCCGCAAGGTTCTTCTCGGGACGCGCGTTGTTGCTGATGAGCCACTCGCTCAGTGCAACGCCCACCTCGCCCATCTCAAAATAAATAAGGCCAAGAAGATTTCTTGCATCAATATTGTTTTTATCAAATCTGAGACTCTGGCGCAGACTGACAATGGCGCCGGAAAGATCTCTTACTTTTGCCTTCTCAAGTCCTTCATTGTAGAAGCGGTTTGATGTGTAGATGATCTTTTTGTACATCTTAACGTCCGCTCCGCATGAAGTACAGAAATCATGCTCGGAAAGAAGGCAACCGCAATTATAACAGAACATTGTAAGTGCCCCCTTATTTATACTGTTTATCGCTTGCCTGCTGCTGTTCTTCCGTATCCTTCATCATGCCAACCAGCATGTCGGCTGCGTCTGTAAGATCGAGCGAGTAAACTGTCTGCTCGAGCTCGTCAACTTCAATGCTTGGATGAAATTTTGTAAGTTCTTCTTCAAAGTTGATCATAATGTTCACTTCCGATTCGAAATTTTATGATTGACAGATTGCTTTTATCTCCCCTACGAGATAGAGGCTTCCGGCTATATAAAGCCTGAATCCTTCTTTGCCTTCTGCCTTAAGACTACTTTGTTCCCTAAGCATTTTATCAAGGGCTTCCTTCGGGTTTTTAACGACCTCGAAGGGAACGGTAACGCATTTTTCAAAAATCTCCCGAAGAGTTTCGGGATCTGCGCTTCTGCCGGTGTGAAGAGGAGTGATCACGATGCTTTCAAAAAGCCCCGACTCGGATATCTCTCTTATCATAGAGGAATAATCCTTGTCTCCCACAACACCGAAAACAAGTCTTCTTGTCTTTCCGTCCTTCTCTACACCGTCACTTTTTGCGGTGCTTAAAAAGGCTCTGATACCGTCAGGATTGTGAGCTCCGTCTACAAAAACATCCGGAAGCACCTCCTCCATTCGCCCTGCCCAGTGGCACTTTTCAATGCCTCTTTGCAAACAAACGGCTGAGATTCTTTCGGTAAGTCCGGCTGCCTCAATGGTCTTAACGGCCAGTGAAGCGTTCTCCACCTGATATAATGCTATCGTATCTAAACATAAAGATACATTCTTATAATATCCGTCTACAAGGGAAAAAGCAATGTTTTCGGGCAAATTTAACCAAACCTTAACCTCAGGCTCACCAATGGCTATTGTTTTTGAGCTTCCTATCCTTGCAGCCTCTTTTCTTATGGCTTCCGAAGCTTCGGGGACATAGTCCGAAAAAACAACCGGCTTTCCTTTGGTTATAATGCCTGCTTTTTGCACCGCGATAAGTGCTTTTGTATCTCCCAGGTATTCTGTATGATCTAAGTCAATCCTTGTGATCACAGCCACTTCCTTTGTGACCACGCTGTTGGTGGCATCAAGAAGTCCGCCTAAACCGGTCTCCAGAATGCACCATTCTATTCCTGCTTTTTTGAATATTATCATAGCCATGAAAAACAGGTATTCAAAAAAAGTAGGGTGGTAAGCATCTCCGCCTTTTTCAAGGGTTTCAAAATCTATCATGCGGTAAATTTGCATGAATGAGTCATAGAACTCTTCATGTGAAATATCCTTACCGTCGATCTTGATCCTCTCACAAACGTCCACCAAATGGGGAGATGTAAAAAGTCCGGTATGGATCCCCGCCTCCAGCATAACACTGTTTAAGTAGGCGCAGGTGGATCCCTTACCGTTGGTTCCCGCCACATGGATTATCTTCATGGAAAGGTCGGGATTACCTAATTTTTTCAAGAATTCTCTTGTTTCTGTAATTGAATGCTTAGAGGTAAAGCGGGGCATATCATAAAGATATTGCTCCGCCTCCTCAAAGCTTTTTATTTCCTTAAAGGTCATAATTAAAGCCTTTTTATAATGTTGCAAGTCTTTCTGTAACCTGATTGAGCATCTGGGTGTACTTCTCAAGCTTTGCCTTTTCTTCGGCAACCTTCTCGGCAGGTGCCTTAGAGATGAAACGCTCGTTTGAAAGCATTCCGTTGGAACGCTTGATCTCGCCCTCGAGACGAGCCTTCTCTTTGCCTAAACGCTCCTTCTCTTTCTCGATGTCTACAAGCTCTGCAAAAGGAATGTAGAGAGTAGCACCGGGGATAACGATGGATACCGCATCATCTGCGATTCCGCTCTTATCGTTCTGAGTGTTTACCTCGTTTGAGTAAGCAAGAGTTCCGAAGAAAAGCTTACCCTCTTCAAAGGTTCTGCGTACATCGGCATCTTCGCTTACTACATGGATAGCAGCCTTTCTGCTGGGGGGTACGTTCATTTCTGTACGAATATTTCTTACGCCTCTTACAGCTTCCTTGATAAGCTCGATGTCATGCTCCTCTTTTGCGAAGTTTCTCTCTTCCTTGTAAACGGGCCATGAGCTGATCATGATGGACTCTTCCTCATCCTGGATGTTGCAGAAGATCTCTTCTGTAATGAAAGGCATGTAAGGATGAAGGAGCTTAAGAGCGTCGATGAGAACAGTCTTAAGGGTCCAGAGAGCTGCATTCTGGCTAACGGTATCGTCAGTTGCGTAGAGACGGGGCTTAACCATCTCGATGTACCAGTCACAGAACTCATCCCAGATAAAGTCGTAAACCTTCTGAACAGCGATTCCAAGTTCAAAGTTATCCATGTTGTCGGTTACATCCTTAACAAGGGTATTGAGCTTTGAAAGGATCCACTTATCAACAGGAGCAAGCTCGCCTGCTGCAGGCTCGTGAACGGTAAGTCCGCTCTTCTCGGCTGCCTGGTCGATGTTCATCATAATGAATCTGGTAGCGTTCCAAACTTTGTTAGCAAAGTTTCTGCTGTTCTCAACTCTCTCATAGTAGAAACGCATATCGTTTCCGGGTGCGTTACCGGTGATGAGAGTAAGTCTGAGGGCATCTGCGCCGTACTGATCGATGATCTCAAGGGGATCGATACCGTTTCCAAGGGATTTACTCATCTTTCTACCCTGGCTGTCGCGTACAAGGCCGTGGAAAAGTACGGTCTTGAAAGGCTTCTCGCCCATCTGCTCATAGCCGGAGAAGATCATTCTGATAACCCAGAAGAAGATGATGTCATATCCGGTAACAAGTACATCTGTAGGATAGAAGTACTTAAGGTCTTCTGTCTGCTCAGGCCATCCGAGAGTCTCAAAAGGCCAGAGAGCTGATGAGAACCAGGTATCAAGGGTATCTGGATCCTGCTCAAAGTGGTTCTTTCCGCACTTAGGGCAAACGGTAGGTGCTTCCTTGGCAACTACGATCTCACCGCAATCCTGACAATAGTATGCGGGGATCCTGTGGCCCCACCAGAGCTGACGGCTGATACACCAGTCGCGGATATTGTCGGTCCAGTTGAAGTAGTTCTTCTCCATACGCTCGGGGATAAGACGGATCTCACCCTTCTTAACAGCCTCTCTTGCGGGCTTGATGAGCTCATCCATTTTTACGAACCACTGCTCTTTTACAAGGGGCTCGATGGTGGTCTTACAACGGTCGTGGGTTCCTACGTTGTGTGAGTAATCCTCGATCTTAACAAGAAGTCCTGCCTCGTCAAGTTCCTTAACGATTGCGGCTCTTGCTTCGTAGCGGTCCATTCCCTCGAACTTTCCACCGTTCTTGTTGATGGTGGCATTGTCGTTCATAACGTTGATGATGGGAAGGTCATGACGCTTTCCTACCTCGAAGTCGTTGGGGTCGTGAGCGGGAGTGATCTTAACTACACCGGTTCCGAACTCTCTGTCAACGTAAGTATCCTCAACGATGGGAATTACGCGGTTCATGATGGGAAGCAGTACTTTGCGTCCGTGAAGATGAGTGTATCTCTCATCATCGGGATGGATCGCTACTGCGGTATCACCAAGCATGGTCTCGGGACGGGTGGTAGCAAAGGTAAGGAACTCAGTCTTTGAGGGCTCACCTGTTGCTTCGTCGATGAGAGGATACTTGATGTGCCAGAAATGGCCTGCCTGCTCCTCGTACTCAACCTCAGCGTCTGAAATTGATGTATTACAAACGGGACACCAGTTGATGATCCTGGAGCCCTTGTAGATATAGCCTTTTTCGTGCATCTTTACGAAAACTTCGGTAACTGCCTTGTTGCAGCCCTCGTCCATTGTAAAGCGCTCTCTGTCCCAGTCGCATGAAGAACCCATCTTCTTAAGCTGGGAAACAATACGTCCGCCGTATTCCTTCTTCCACTCCCATGCTCTCTCAAGGAAACCGTCTCTTCCAAGGTCATGCTTGTCGATTCCTTCTTTCTTTAAGGTCTCAATGATCTTAACCTCGGTAGCGATGGACGCATGGTCGGTTCCGGGCTGCCACAGTGCGTTATAGCCCTGCATACGCTTCCAGCGGATAAGGATATCCTGCATGGTGTTGTCAAGGGCATGTCCCATGTGGAGCTGGCCGGTGATATTCGGCGGGGGGATCACGATAGTAAACGGGGTTTTTGAATGATCGACTTCAGCATGAAAATACTTCTTGTCGAGCCATTTTTGATAGAGTCTGTCCTCTATCCCTTTGGGGTCATAAGTTTTTGCGAGTTCCTTTGCCATGATTTTTTCTCCTTTCATGTTGGCAGGAGGAGTTGCTTTGGGAATGTTTTTTAGGAATAAAAAAACACCCTCCTGCACTCCTCTTGGAATGCAAAGGGCGTATAATACGCGGTACCACCTTTGTTCACAGAAACATGCCTTCTCGCTTTGGCTTGTCTCTGCCTCATTACACCGTTTCGTGGATTGACGGGATGACTACACAACTTTTGAATATAAAAAAAGCCTTCACCATCCGGCTCGGAAGCTACCTTCTGGGATCCTACTCGTGGAAGCTCTCAGCCTGTAATGCTTCCTTCTCTGTCGGGCGGTTATCACATACTCCTCTTCGTCACAGCCATATAATATGTCCGTAGTTTAACGCTACGATTGTGTTAATAATAGGTGATGGCTATTGATTTGTCAATATGAATATAGGTATTACCAAAGAGTGATCTTATGAATATTATCCTTGTCTACGTTTAATACAACTCTCTGATTTTTCTGGAATACAACTCTGACAGCCTCACCGTGCAAAACGCTTGCATAACTGTCTGCGAATAAGCAAATGCTGGTTCCGCTCATCAGTACAACCTTGTATCTGTTCATTTCTTCTTCCTTTTGGACATAAGTTGAAAAGGCTACTCGATACTTTTACACCCGGTGGTAACCCCCAAGTCAACAGTTTACATAATTGTTAACAATATGTTCACATTTTGTGTTATAATAATCGCGTATGGTTTTTTTAATTATTTATCTTGTAGTTATCAACATCGTAGCTTTTGCCGCTATGGGAATCGACAAACAGAAGGCGATCAAAGGGGAATGGAGAATCCCCGAAAAAAGGCTTTTCGCATACGTCATTCTTGGAGGTGGGATCGGCGGATGTCTTGGCATGAGCATCTTTCGTCACAAGACAAAGCATATTCAGTTCAAGATCTTCTTCCCCCTTATAACCGTGGTTGAATACGCTGTGATACTATTCGTAATGCTCAGAAACCCCGAAGCTTTGTATACCCTGCTTCCCATCCTTTTCTCGAAAGAAGGCTAATATGCATATCGCAATCTGTGACGACAACATAGCTGAACGCAAACAAACAGAGCGCCTTATGAAGCGCGAAGCAGATAAACTCATTGCTTCCGGCGACACTCTATACATGGACTCCTACGGAAATGTGGATGCTCTTTTAGGGACTCCCATGCAATATGACGGATTCCTGGTAGACTTTAGAAACACCGAAAACTTCTCAAGCATAGAGGTGCTTCACGCTCTTAGGAGCAAGGGCGTAACCGCTCCTGTCTGCATCGTCTATCCAAGAGATGACGAAAGCTACTGGGACAAAAAAAGCCCTGCAGACTACCCTGCAGAGACTTTGTTTTTGGGAAAGCCCTTAAGACCTGCGGAGCTTCATGAGACTATTTTGAAATTGAAGCGCATCTCACAAAATACCGTTCCCAGCATTGAACTCCGCGGCGAGCGCGAGACTTTCTATGTTGCTGAAGATGAGATCATCTCAGTTAGGCAAAAAGGAACAAAGTCTTTGGTAAAGCTGACGGAAAACCGGGAAGTTCTCATCGGTTATGATGCCTATTCATTATTTGAAGAGATAAGGCACGGACATGAATGTTTTGTAATGCCAAACCTTGCTTCAATGATCAATCTAAGTTATGTGGATCACATCAGGCTGAACTTCATCCACCTTACAAACGGCGAAAGATTCAGATGTCACAGAAAAGTTTTGAATTATGTCAGAGCATATACAAAAGGCGAGCTGTAAATCAGCCCGCCTTGTTTTATGTCGCTATTATTATTTTATTATGCGGTAACGATAACACCGCCGTCGTTTGCGTAGGTTGAGTTAAGTCCCTGAGTATCCATGATGATGACCTCATAGAACTTATCCCGTGCAAGGATCATATCTCTGATGAGCTCTGCCTTCTCAGGTGCGTTGCAGTGTGAGATCATAAGGCACTTGCACTCTTTATCGGAAACCTCTTCGTGGATAGCATCGGCAAGCTTACCGAATGCCTTCTTGATACCGATTCCCTGTGCCTTCTGAACGATAACACCGTGATCGCCGGCCATGAGAGGCTTGATGTTCAATGTAGAAGCGATGATAGCCTTGATTCCGGTAAGACGTCCGTTCTTGCGAAGGGTCTCAAGATTATCAAGTACGAAAAGAGTATGCTGCTGCTGAATGTACGCTTCAACGATCTCAACTACTTCCTCGAAGGAATATCCCTTTTCCTCAAGTCTTACGATCAAAGAGAATACCTGAGTCTCGCCAACGCTTGTTGACTCGGAATCAAATACGTGGATCTTCTTCTCGCCATACTTCTCTTCGTAAAGGTCCTTAGCAAGGTTAGCGCTGTTGTAGCTTCCGGAAAGATGGCTTGAAATAGTGATGCAGTACACGTGATCTGCATCGGTCTTATATGCTTCACGATAGCTTTCGGGGGAAGGGCAGGCTGATTTAGCCGGTTCGGGGCACTCAGCAACTTTCTTTAAGTACTCCTTCTGGTTGAAAGACTCATCGTCAATAATGGTCTCATCGCCAACATAAAGAATCATGGGAACGTTCTGGAATCTGGAATCCCCTCTGAAACTGACAGGGAACTCGCAACAGCTGTCTGCTACGATCTTGTAGTTTCTGTTTTTGTACTTCTCAGGGCTATCCATCTTCATACCGGTCTGTGCCAGTTCTTTAAGTATTGCAATGACGTCCATTTGTTACCTCCGACGTAGTATTTAATACTACTTGTTATCCTCAATCATTCTAACATAGCTTAAAACTTCCGTAAATGTTTTGTAACAAAAGGTTATATTTTTTTTAGAATTTTCGTTATTCGCTGTGGTTTAAGCTGTTCCTTTATGATAAACTTATCAAGGTTAAAGGAGTTAAACATGCTGGCACTCAAAGTAAAAGACGTAAAAAACTTCATGAGCGGTTTTCTTGCAGGTTCCCTCTTTGATCCTTTTTTAATGGTGGAAGGAACCGTGGTAACCTCTATCACATATAATCTGGACGGATCTTTCAATCCCCATTTTTTCACTCAGGGCTCCGAAAATGTTGATATAGAGACATATGATTACCAGCCCTGGAGCGATACCAAGGCTTCGGTTTATTCGTTGATAAAAGGAACCAATCCTCCCCTTCTCATGCGCTTTATGCTGGAGCTTAAGCCGGAGAAAGCCTTGGAGATGTTTGAAAAATCAGCCCCCGGGGAAGATTTCTCCTATGTTAAGGCTCTTATTCTCAACATTAAATATGAAAACGGCGCCATAACCCTTACAAGCGGCTCGTCTACCAGTACCTTTGTCATGAGCCACGACGCCGACAATATATGGGATAAGAATATTCAGAAATATCTCGCCGGAAAAGGCGTGGAATTCGAGATAATGTCATAACTCTTACATTTAAAATAACAAATGCAGGGCTTTCACCCTGCATTTTTGTTCTCAGTATTCTTTAAACTTCTGCGATGATCTCGATCTCGCAAAGAACTCCCTTGGGAATATCCTTTACAGCCACGCAGCTTCTTGCGGGCTTTGATGTAAAGTACTTTGCATATACTTCGTTAAATGCTCCGAAATCGTTGATATCCGCAAGGAAGCAGGTAGTCTTTACAACCTTTGAAAAATCGGTTCCTGCTGCTGCAAGAAGTTCACCGATGTTCTTGCAAACCTGCTCGGTCTGCTCTGCGATAGTCTTTGCTTCCACATTTCCGGTAGCGGGATTGATAGGGATCTGGCCTGATGCAAAAAGGAGATTTCCGGTGATGATACCCTGTGAATAAGGTCCGATTGCTGCAGGTGCTTTTTCTGTTGAGATTGTTTTCATTTGGGTTCCTCCTCGTCAAAATCCGCCACAACGTAATAGCCTCTGTCGTTTTGGATAATGTCTTTTACTACGCCCTCTTTTGAGACAAGTCTCTTAATGAGGGGAATATTCGGGGACATTGCTAAGAACGGGTCCTCCGGAATTCCGATTGAATAAAAATAGTTGCTGGGAAGGGTTCCTTCCGTGACTATTACAGACTGGCCGACTTCAAGTTTTCCCGGCCTTTCCATCTTAAATGTTATGGTTCTCATTATAAAAATTCCACTTTCAAATTAATATCAAAATCGTGCAAGATACGCATGTTGTAATGCATCGGGCCCTTACAGAAACGATAATATCAAGGTTTCAACTCCCAATGTATCGGATATATGACCAGTCTTAATATCCTCATCTGTCTGTATGCATCTTTCAAAAATGCTCCTAAGCTCTTCTGATGTGTATCTGGAGGCTCTGTTCATATAAGAGCTGATAAAGTATGGATTTATGCCCACCTTTCCTGCGATGGTATCCTTTAGCTCTCCCGAATCTCTAAGGAGCCTTATCTGAAGAAGCTGATTATACTGCTTCTCCATCAAAACAAGTAGCTTGATGGGAGGCTCTTTTAAAGCCAGCATATCATAATAAAGATCCATGGCTCTTCTTGCATTCTTTTCCGCAATGGCATCAAGTAGTTCGAATATCTTATCCTCGATGTTCTGACTGCAGATAGTCTCCACATCCTCCATCTCGATAACATCCTTGTCCATGCAATAGGTCACCAGTTTTTCAAGTTCGCTCCTAAGCATCGCCATGTCGTTTCCGGTCTTATCAAGGATCCTGCTTGCAGTCTCAACGCTGATCCTCTTTCCCTCTTTTTTAAGAAATACGCCTATAACGCTCTGAAGGGATTCTCTGGTCTGTTCGTCTATCTGGGCTGCAAGACCGCTCTCTTTAACTGTCTTATAAAGCTTGCACCTTTCGTCCACTTCGCTCTCGCAGAAGATAAAAACATCAAATTCGGGCGGAGTCTGAAGGTACTCAGCCAGCTGGTCACCTCCGGACTTAAAAAGCCCTGTGTCCTGAAAAAGCATTACCCTGTTCTCTGCAAGGAAGGGCATGGTCTCCGCCTGGTCAATGACCGCGCCCACGTTGACATTCTTGCCCTCGTAGACATCGGTGTTCATATCCCCCTTCTTGGCGCCGAAGTACTCACCGATCTTGGAAAAATACTGAAGCCTTAAGTACCTCTCCTCACCGTATAAAAGGATCATTCTCGGAAGTGTCTTGTTCCTAAGATTCTGTTTTAACTTTTCGAAGGAATCACGCGCTTCCCTTGTTTTCATAAAAATCCTCTTTAATAAATCTATTCTTCGTCCAAAGTTGTCAAAATATCTTCATTTCTCTCAAATGTTGAAGATGAAAAGCTTGCCGGCACCTCGCCGTTAACAAGGATCTGAACCTTGTAGATGCCCGGAAGTTCTGTAAGAGCATTGACCAGGGAATAAGCCGCTATCTCAGTGGGAACATTTCCTACCGTAGTCGTAAATCCCGAATCAAGATTTACGTAGCATACTCCGTCACTGGTAGTCACGCTTATTACGTTTGTCTCGGGGTTAATGGTGGCCTGGAGCCCTTCTATCAGTCCGCTGGGACCGGCTATGGTCTCTTCAACCACAAAAAGCTCAAGAGGCACATTGGTGGAATAGAACTTTTCTCTTGTGGCACCAATAAGTCCTGTTCCTGCTCTGTTGGCAAAGTAAAGCTTGATCTTTACCGGGTCATAGGTATTGATCGCGTTACCGTCGTTGTAGATAAAGGTCTTTTTATCCATTCTTCCCACGGCTTTTCCTGTGGCATCGTAAAGAGATGAGTGATCCACAGTAAAGAAGATATACCTTATACCCTTAACCTGAAGAAGCGTCTGGACTATGGCGGCCCTGACAAGTACTTCCGTTGATGTATCAAGATCTAAGTAATCAGTCTCAAAATCCAGAGTTATCCTGGTCTCTTCTACCTTGCAGGACCTAAGGGAAATATTGTAACCCAAGGGGGCCTTGTATTCCCTTGACTCGGGGTTCTCGGATAAAGCCTCAAGTAGCTTATTAACGTTCTCCTCATTATCATCCGTAAACTCAATATCACAATAATGGGTTTCAAGTTTAGTCTCTGCATTATTAAGATAATAAACAGGAACTCCGGTGACCGTTTCCTTCTCTGCGCATCCTGTTAAACTAAAGCAGGAACTAATAATAACGCATGTTGTTGTTAGTATTGTGATCAGTTTTTTCATCTCGTCAGCCTCCCACATAATTCAAAGGAATCTTGACGGTAAATATTGAGCCGACATCTTCCTGACTGCTGACGGTGATGGTACCTCTGTGAAGAAGGACCGCGCTTCTGGTAATGGCAAGTCCAAGGCCCGTTCCACCGATCTCCCTTGAGTGGGATTTATCCACTCTGTAGAATCTTTCATAGATATGGGGCAGGCTATCCTCAGGGATACCGCATCCCGAATCTTCCACCGTAAAGGTGAAATACTGTATATCCGCATCAAGGGTAACCTTAACGGTACCATGTTCTTTGTTGTACTTGATGGCATTCTCCACCAGGTTATTCATGATGAGGGACATCTTTACTTCATCTACATCCGCCACGATCTCCCTGGTCTCCTCAAGGATAAGCTCCACGTCCTTTTTACGGGCAATGGGGCGCAATCTCTTAAGTATGATCTCTGCCAGATCTCCAATGTTAACAGATGTTATGTTAAGATCCTGCTTGCTCATATCCATCTTGGTTAGAGAGAGCAGATCTGTGATAATGCTGTTTTCGCGGTCGATCTCCGTAGCAATGTCTTCCATGAACTCACGGTATAACTCCGCCGGAGCCTCAGGCTGGGAAATAAGTGAATCTGCCAAAACCTTCATAGAGGTAAGAGGTGTCTTTAGCTCGTGGGACACATTTGAAACGAACTCCTTACGGGAATCGTCAATGATCTTCATTCTCGACTGAAGCTGGTTAAAAGCATCGGAAATATGAACCGTCTCGGAATAGCTAGTAACGGAAATAGGCTCGTTACTGTATCCTTCCTTAACCTCGGTGATAGCTTTGGTGATCCTCTCAAAGGGACTGGTCAGCGTTCCGGAGACAATAAATGAAAATACCACAATAAGAACGATTGTTATTATTTCAAATGCCATGGCATTTCTGTTAAGTGATCTCAATGTGGAAGTTATGGTCGAGTCGGAAATACTGGTAAGCATGACACCCTGCACCGTGCTGTCACCGTCGTCTGTGGTACTGACTATGGGGGTGGTCATTTCAATATACCCGAATTCCGAGTCATAATTGGTCAGGTTTTCTCCCTTAAAGCACTTAACAACTTCCTCAGCGATCATGGTCCGTCCTTCGGCTATGTTATAGGTATCCAAAAGGACCTTGTAATTTGGACCGATGATCATAACACGGCCCTCGTAAAGGCTTGCAAGCATGTCAAGTTCAGCCTCGATAACCTTGTAGGATTCAAGTTTATCAGGGCTGTTGGGATTATAACCGGCAAGGAATTCATTGGCTACCAGATGGTTCGCAAGGACTTTAAGCTGACCCTGTACCATATTGGTTCGCTGTTCAACGCCCTTGACCTCATAGGTCTGAACGATGACCATCTCCATTATGACCGTAGGAATGATTCCGACCAGTATCAATATAAGAAAAATTCGGGCCCGCAGGCTTCGCATGCGGACCACTTCCCAAATTTTTTCAAAACCGGCCTTCACTTTAGTTTTCCTTGTTTAAAAAATAATATCCGACTCCCCACTTGGTGTGAACATAGAGGGGATTTCCGGAATCCTTTTCAATCTTCTCGCGAAGTCTTCTGATATGAACATCTACAGTTCTAACGTCTCCGGGATAATCAGTACCCCATACAAGATTCATGAGGTTTTCTCTTGTATAAACCCTGTCAGGGTTTCTCATGAGGATCTCAAGAACCTCAAACTCTTTACTGGTAAGAGAGATCTCGTTCTCTCCGATAAAAGTCCTTCTTCCGTCAAGATCAAGCCTAAGCTTTCCGCTGACAAGAACATTTCCGGGGATTTCCGGCTCTGCAGCCTTTCTCTCGGTTCTTCTTAAGATAGCCTTGATGCGGGCCTTTACCTCAAGAATATTGAAGGGCTTTGTCATATAATCGTCTGCGCCGTATTCAAGGCCCAGGATCTTGTCCATGTCATCGCCTTTTGCGGTAAGCATGATAACCGGCACCTGTGAAAACTCCCTAAGCTGTTGGCATACCTCATAGCCGCCGATCTTTGGAAGCATAAGGTCTAAAAGAACTATGTCGTATTCGTTTTCCCTAAGCTTATTTAAAGCTTCCTCTCCGTCATATGCACAATCAACTTCCATCTCATCCTGTTCGAGACTGAACTTGATTCCCTTTACTATAAGCTTTTCATCGTCAACCACAAGTACTTTCTTAGACATGTTGATCCCTCTCGATTTTTATTTGACACATATATAATCCGATATCCGGTCATAAAGTCCCTGACCGATCCCGGACACTTTCATTATATCTTCTTTTGAAGAAAAACGGCTGTTATTTTCTCTGAAACTGATTATAGCATCCGCTTTTGCTTCGCCGATGCCGGGGATGGTACAAAGCTTTGCCTTGTCCGCAGTATTGATATTTACGGCTTTGCCGGATCCGGCATCTCCCGTATCTTTTGTCTCTCCCTCAAGGGGAAAGTCTATCTGTTCACCGTCTTCCAATATAGCAGCAAGATTTACGAAAGACTCGTCTGCTCCTTCTCCAAAACCACCGGCGGCATCAAGAGCGTCAACTACTCGGCTACCGGCAGGGAGCTTATAAACTCCCGGAGATATTACCGCCCCGCTCACATATACATAGATCACTTCTGCTTCCGCAGGATCCGGGGCGCCCCCCATATCTACGCTTTCTGTGTCTGAAGCTCCTTCGATACTCTCTTCCCGATCAAATGATCCGGTCTCGTTTCCGAAGGTAATTACCTTATCGGTTTTGCTACAACCCGCTAAGGCAAGTGTCATGACGGATGCCGTTATGATCATTGTCAAAGGCATCCTTAATTTATTTATATTAGGCATATTCCCTCCTACTGTTTAAATAATTGGGAACTGCCGCTAAGCCAAATTCATTATGCTCCGAATATGAGCGTTTAAAACTATCTTGTAAAGAAAAGATTTACTGTATCTTCCAGCTTCTGAAGCTGTTCTTCTACATCTTCTCCGTTCCAGATCCTTGCGAAAAATGCTTCAAGTTCCATCCAGAAATTCTCAAGTTCGATCATCTTGGGAAGGGGAACGCTGTCCGAATACTCTTTATCAAATACTGAGAGCCATTCATAGCCTTCGTTTGCGTGGATGTTACATGCTGCCTTACCGGTTCTTGCGTAAAGCTCCGGTGCGAATTCGCAGGTCAAATATCTTGCAAAGGAATTTGCGATGGCCTTCTTCTCGGAATATCCGTTGACCACCACAACCTCTGTCATGGACATTGAGCGGCTCTTTACATCCTCGTCTACTTCGGGGATAGGTGCAAATCCGTAGGCATGGGTAAGAGTTCCGTCTGCCTGAGCTGCCTTAAGCTTCTCAACCGCATCAACGGAAGCAATGGTAAAGATCATCTTACCGTCGATAAAGTCCTGAATAACCTTATCATAACTTGCAAGAGATGAATCTACGTTAAAGAAATGGTGAAGATACTCATATCTCTTAAGGGCATTTACTGTTCCGGTATTGTTAAACTCAAGGTCATCCTTGTTGTCACCGTTTACTCCGCCCATATTCATTACGTCACCAACGATCCAGAAATTATAAAGAATATCGGATACATCCCAGCTCATAACTCCGTCTACACCTGCGGGAGCACTGTAGCTGTCCGCGATGATAAGGAGCTCGTTAAGTGTCTCGGGGATCGCGCCTTCGTATACTTCCTCAGTCTTTGCAGCAAGAAGGGTCTGCTGCTCTTCTTCCGGAAGGTCATCGTAATTTGCTACCGCCTCAGATTCAACAGAATCGCTATTCTCTGCGGTCTCCTCGGTACTTTCGGAAGCCTCACCCTCTGAACCTTCAAGAGTCTCAGCATCGATCTCTTCAAAATACTCACCGTCTACGAAAGGCTCTCCCTCTCCCTTAAGGATGGCAAGAGCTTTCTGGTTTGCCCAGTCATGAAGATAATCCTCATTGTAGACAAGTGCACACACATCATATGAAAGAGGATATCCCACTTTCTTTCCGTCATATGTAACGGCATCAATGGCTGCCTCAGGGAAATTATCCTTGGAGCACATTCTCTCGGGGTCATCGATGTTTGCAGCAAGTCCGGCCATATAAGCCATCTCAAGGGACTCATGTCCGATAAGATAAGCATCCGGAAGCTGGTTATCTTCAACCGAGGCCTCGTTGATCATCTCCAGATAATTGTCAGCAGTAATAAGCATCGGAAGAACGTGAACATTGTTCTGTTCTCCGAAGCTGACTGCAGCTTTATTGATATAATCTGACAAGGTCTCATCATCGTACCAAAAATAGATGGTCTCGCTTCTGCTGTACCAGGCCTGGGTTTCCTCGGGCTGAATTGTCCTGATCTCAAGAGTACCGCAATAAAAAAGTAATGCGGTTACAACGATTAAAGCTATTACGCTTGTGATTTTGTGCTGAAGTTCCATTACATACCTTTAAATCTTATTTAGTCTTCAATGCATTTATCCAGAATGGATACCATCTCATCTACGTGCTTCTTCTCGATAACGAGAGGGGGCACAAAACGAAGGATGTTGCTTCCCGCATTGATAAGGATAAGCCCGTTTTCAAGTGCTTTATTGATAACAGGGGCAACGGGCTCTTCAAAAACAAGTCCCTGCATAAATCCGGCACCGCGGTGCTCTTTGATCTTGGGGTGCTTAGCTTTAAGCTCCTCAAGCTTGTCCCACATATAGGGAGAAACCTCGCGAACGTGTCCGGAAATATCATCTCTTTCAAAGATCTCGCAGACTTTATTGACAGCAGCGCATGCAAGAGGATTTCCTCCGTATGTGGTACCGTGATCGCCTGCAACAAGTGAATGTGTCCCAACCTTTTCAGTCATAAGAAAGGCTCCTACGGGGACGCCGCAGCCAAGGGCTTTTGCGGTAGTCATGACATCGGGCTTAACGCCGTATTTCTGCCATGCGAAATCAAATCCGGTCCTTCCCATGCCGCACTGGATCTCGTCCAGGATCATGAGAATATCCTTCTCATCACAGATCTTGCGGATCTCCTTTAAGAACTCTTCAGTGGCAGGAGTAAGACCTCCTTCGCCCTGGACCGTCTCAAGAAGGATTGCACAGGTCTTGTCATTAACAAGCTTTTTAACGGATTCAATGTCATTGTAATCAGCAAAGCGGATGTTTCCGATCCCGGGCTCAAATGCCTCTCTGTAATGAGGATTTCCGGTAACGGATAAGGCGCCCATGGTACGTCCGTGGAAGGAATGGTTCATGGCAACGATCTCATGATCCGTTTTTCCATCCTTTAAAAAGGCGTACTTTCTTGCTGTCTTGATAGCTCCCTCAACAGCCTCGGCTCCGGAGTTTGTAAAGAAAACCCTGTCCATGCCCGAAAGCTTTTTAAGCTTCTTTGCGGCCTCAATGGCGGGAACATTGTAATAATAGTTGGATGTATGAAGCAGCTTATCGGTCTGATCCTTTAAGGTCTGCTTGTACTCTTCGCATGAATAGCCAAGGGCAAACACCGCAATACCGGCAACAAAATCAAGGTACTTCTTACCCTCAAGATCATAAAGGTAAACGCCTTCACCCCTGTCCAATACGATCTGATAGCGGTTATAGGTGTGAAGAAGAGCTTCCTCCGCCTCACTGATGTAATTCTCCATAAGTTGTCCCATACTTCGCACCTCTACTTACTTGCAAACTGATCGTCGTCTGCAAGGATCGCCGTTCCGATACCTTCGTCAGTGAAGATCTCGAGAAGCAGGCAATGAAGAACACGTCCGTCAAGGATATGCACCCTGTTTACGCCACCGCGGATCGCAGATGTGCAGTTTCCGAGTTTAGGAAGCATTCCGCCTCCGATGACTCCGCCATTAATGAGTTCGTCAGCCTCAGAAGCGGTAAGCCTTGAAATAAATGTGCTCTTATCATTAATGTCTCTGTAGAGGCCTTCGATATCCGTAAGGAATACAAGCTTATCGGCTCCTATGGCCTTTGCAATGGCGCATGCTGCGTCATCTGCATTGATATTGTAGGTCTGATATTCGTCATCGAGACCGATGGGCGCAACGATAGGAAGGAAGTCTCTGTCAAGAAGGTCATATAAAACCTTGGTGTCCACTTCCTTGATATCTCCCACGAATCCGATATCCTGACCGTTTGAAAGCTTTTTGTTTACCTTAAGGAGTCCTCCGTCCTTGCCGCTGATACCGACTGCTTTAACGCCCAGCTCCTGTACCATTGTAACAAGGCTCTTGTTAACTCTTCCAAGGACCATTTCGGCAATTTCCATGGTCTCTTCATCGGTGACACGAAGACCGTTTACAAACTGGGCTTCTTTACCCACTTTGCTGACCCAACGGCTTATTTCCTTACCGCCGCCGTGAACGATAATGGGCTTGAATCCGACAAGTTTAAGAAGGGTAACGTCCTTGATAACGTTCTTCTGAAGCTCCGGATCCACCATTGCACTTCCACCGTATTTTACAACGATGATCTTGCGGTTGAATCTCTGAATGTAGGGAAGGGCCTCGATGAGAACCTCGGCCTTTTTCATGACTTCCTGCATATCCTGTGCCATTTTTTATTCTCCTTAAGATGCGGACCTTCCGGCGGAAAATCCGACAGATTTTATAATATCAGAAATCTTGGTTTTCTTCAAATTTTTTAAGCATTTTTAAGAACGATAATCAGCATTGATCTTAACGTAATCGTAAGTCAGGTCACAGCCCCATGCGGTGGCTTCTTCCGAGCCTTCGTTCATATCTACGAATACCGTTACTTCCGGTGCCTTCATGATCTTTACGGCAAAATCCTCATCAAATTCAAGAGGAACTCCCTTGTCAAAGACCTTCAGTTTTCCTTCGGTGCTTTCAAAATAGAGCTCTACATCGTTCTGGTCGAACTTTGCTCCGGAATAACCCATGGCACAAAGGAAACGTCCAAAGTTTGCATCACAGCCGTAAATAGCAGCCTTGGAAAGGTTTGAACCGACGATTGCCCTCGAAAGAGTACGGGCGTCTTCTTTTGACTTAGCATTTATGACCTTTGCCTCAAAAAGTTTTGTTGCTCCCTCTCCGTCGGATGCCATGCGTTTTGCTAAGTACCTGCAGACGTGGAATAAAGCCTCTTTAAAAAGATTATAGTTGTTATCTTTTTCCGTTATCTTCTTGTTTCCGGCCAGTCCGTCAGCCATGATAAGAAGTGTATCGTTGGTGGATGTATCTCCGTCAACGGTTATCATATTAAAGGTGTCTTTTATTACATCACTTAATGCTTCCTGCAAAAGAGCCTTGTCAATATCAAGGTCGGTCGTAAGGAAACCAAGCATTGTGCACATATTGGGATGGATCATTCCGGATCCCTTGCTCATGCCTCCGAGAGTGATCTTCTTTCCGTCTATCTCAAAAGTAACAGCTGTTTCTTTATTGACGGTATCTGTGGTCATAATTGCTTTTGAAGCCTCTGTTCCGGCATTTTCTCCGGTTTCAAGTTTGCCTGCCATGGCATCAACTCCTGCGGTAAGCTTATCAACGGGGAGCTGCATACCGATGACTCCGGTTGAGGCTACCGCAACCGTATCAAAAGGAACTCCCAAGGCTTTCTCAACTGCCTTTGCGGTAGCTTCACAGGCATCAAAGCCCTCTTTACCGGTGCACGCATTAGCGATTCCCGAGTTTACTACCACTGCCTGCATGGGGCGTCCCGAATAAACCAGTTCCATATCCCACTGTACGCAAGCAGCCTTTACCACATTGCTCGTAAAAGTTCCGGCACAGACGCAGGGTACCTCGCAGGTCACCATTGCCATGTCGGTTCTTCCCTGATACTTGATACCCGCAGCTGTAACCGCTGCTTTAAAACCTTTAGGTGATGTAACTCCGCCTTTGATCTCTTCCATAAGTTTTACTCCCCTTACTGTATAAATGCTGTTATATTTGCTTCATTTAATACAAAATCATAATAGTTAAGGTCTTCTCTCTTAGTCCAACCTATGCAATTCCAAAATGCATTACCTATATCATTCCTGGTAAAGGCGATAAGGCTTACCTTATTAATGCCTTCCTTTTTAAGAGCATTCATACAAAAGACAACCATCTCTTTTCCGATGCCATGTCTTCTGTAGTCCTCCCGAACGCATACATGGTAGAGGCATCCTCTTCTACCGTCATGGCCGCAAAGGATTGCTCCGACTATCTCGCCGGCCTCTGAAACAGCCACCACCGAAGTTTCCGGATTCCTTATTAAAAAGCGCTCAACACCCTCTTTTGAATCGTCTATGCTTCTTATTGCAAAGCCGTGTATGGACATCCAGAGAGCACGTACGCCGTCATAATCATCAATTGTCATCTTCCGAACCTTGTAATTCATACGTTAAAACCTTCCTTTCGAGCACTTACTTCTTTAGAATAACACTTTTTGATCATTTGTCTACTTGTTTTTCATTTTTATGCACCGATAATTTTCATATTTGTATAATTATGCATATAAATTTTATATTCTCAATTATTTTTTGAATATTTATGCCAAAATTTCAGTTTTAATGTTGCATTTGTAATTTTTTAGTTGTATAGTTGCAAATAGATACTAAGAAATGCTCATACGGAGGCAAATGAATTATGAAAGAAAAGGTTATCTTAGCCTATTCCGGCGGACTTGATACAACTGCTATCATTCCCTGGTTAAAGGAAAATTTCGACTATGAAGTTATCTGTGTTTGCGTTGACTGCGGTCAGGAAGAAGAACTTGACGGACTCGAAGAGCGTGCTAAGTTTTGTGGAGCTTCCAAGCTCTATATCGAAGACGTAACCGACGAGTTCTGCGACAACTACATTGTTCCCTGTGTACAGGCAGGTGCGGTTTACGAGAATAAGTACCTTCTCGGAACCTCAATGGCAAGACCTCTCATCGCAAAGAGACTTGTAGAGATCGCTCGTAAAGAAGGAGCTAAGGCAATCTGCCACGGCGCTACCGGTAAAGGAAACGACCAGATCCGTTTCGAACTCGGAATCAAGGCACTTGCTCCCGACCTTAAGATAATCGCAGCATGGAGAAACGAGAAGTGGACCCTCGACTCCCGTGAGTCAGAGATCGAATACTGCAAGCAGCACGGAATCAACCTTCCTTTCTCAGCTGACAGTTCATACAGCCGTGACCGTAATATCTGGCATATCAGTCACGAGGGACTTGAGCTCGAAGATCCCGCAAACGAGCCCAATTACGACCACCTTCTTGTTCTCGGAACCACTCCCGAAAAAGCTCCCAACGAAGGCGAGTACGTTACCATGACCTTCGAAGCCGGCGTTCCCAAGAGCGTAAACGGTGTGGAGATGAAGGTTTCAGACATCATTCGTAAGCTCAACGAACTTGGCGGAAAGCACGGAATCGGAATCGTTGATATCGTAGAAAACCGTGTTGTAGGCATGAAGAGCCGCGGCGTTTACGAGACTCCCGGCGGAACCATCCTCATGGAGGCTCACAACCAGCTTGAGGAGCTCATCCTTGACCGCGACACCTATGCATTCAAAAAGGAAATGGGCGGAAAGTTTGCAAGCCTTGTATACGAAGGAAAGTGGTTCACCCCTCTTCGTGAGGCAGAGCAGGCATTTATCGAGAGCACCCAGAAGTATGTAACCGGCGAAGTTAAGTTCAAGCTCTACAAGGGCAACATCATCAAGGCCGGAACCACTTCACCTTACTCACTCTACAACATGTCCATCGCATCTTTCACCACCGGTGACCTTTACGATCATCATGATGCAGAAGGCTTCATCAACCTCTTTGGTCTTTCAACCAAGGTTCGCGCAATGAAGCAGCAGGAGCAGGGAATCGATCCCCTCTCAGTAAATTAACCCACTTTTTCATTCAATAAAATGCCATTTCAAGAAAATGCCGAGAGTTTAAAACCCTCGGCATTTTCGATTTATACACTATTCTGTTTTAATTCTTTTTCTCCTCGTCTTTATCAAGTCCGACACTGTGGAGCATAGCTTTACCGATACCTGCAAATCCATCGGTAAGTTCCTGACCTACCTTCTTCCAGCTACCGTCGGAATAAACACTGCTGTTAGGCTGTTCCTGGAACTGTCCATCCTTCTTTACTCCGTCGCCGGTAACATCGTCTGCCCAGTCCACAACCTTGTCGGTAGTTCTTTCTGCAGAACGGATAAAAGTCTTTCCGAAAGTTTTAAAAGCATGGCCAAGCTCTGTGCCGCTTTCTTTCCATTCTTCTTTTGACATAATGAATCCTCCTCATAATGCTTTAATAGTTATAATGATACGATCCGTGTTAAATAACATTTGTTTCTATTCTAAAAAGCCCTAGTATTCGCACTTCCAGAAATATGCGCTATAGGGAGCAAGTTCGCTTCCGCCACCAAAATCATGCTCTTTTCCCGTCAATAAGTCAACGGCTTTTCCGCATCCGGCGTCAAAATGAGCCATGAAAGGATTACTGTCGGCATTGATGGCAACAAGTACTCTTTCTCCGTCAAAATATCTCTGGAGTATGCACTGCCTGTTAGTCAGGAGCACATGTTTAAAGTCTCCGTAATTAAGGGCTTTTGAGTTCTTCTTAGCTTCAGCGAGTCTTGATATAAAGTCGCTGAGATCATTCCACTCGGGCTTATCAAAGCAGGCTCTCAGAGCAGGATCGCCCTCTTCTTTTCTCGCCTTAGCTCCCCATTCGCTTCCGTAATAGACGATAGGAATACCCGGCATACCAAAGACCATAGCATAAACAAGCGGCAAATGGTTTGGATCCTGTAGAATAGATGCGATCCTTGTAACATCGTGGTTATCGCAAAATGATAACAGATGTTTTCCTCTTGCAACCGTCCAGTCTTCCGGTCCAAAAAGCCTTGCCAGGGAATGAACGATCTCGAACATGTTATAGCTGTTAAAAGCTGAATATATTCCTTTATAGCACTGATAATTGGTCAAAGAATGAAGATTCTTTGCATCCATCATCCTTCCGTACTCTCCGTGGAGAACTTCACCTACAAGGAAGAAATCTTCTTTTATACCATCGCAATGAGCCCGCAGGCGCCTGCAGAACTCATCCGAAAGGCAGTAGGCTACATCCAGCCTTAAACCGTCTATATCAAACTCTTTGACCCACTGTGTAACGCTGTCAAGGATATGTCTCACCACGTCTTCGTTGCCGAGATTCAGCTTTACAAGGTCATAATTTCCTTCCCAACCCTCGTACCAAAGGCCGTCGTTGTAATTGGAATTGCCGTCAAAAGCGATCCTTGAAAACCAGCTGACATAGGGAGATTTCTCCCTGTTCTTCAGGACGTCCTGAAACGCCCAGAAGCCTCTTCCCACATGGTTAAAAACTCCGTCCAGGACTACTTTAATGCCGTTTTCATGGAGTTTTTTGCAGACTTTGGCGAAATCTTCATTGGTTCCCAGTCTTGTATCGATCTTTCGATAGTCCCTGGTGTTGTAACCATGAGTATCCGATTCAAAAACCGGCGAAAAATATACAGCATTTATCCCTAATTTCTTCATATGAGGGATCCAATCGATCACCTTTAATATGCGGCTTTCCGCTTTTCCATCGTTTTCAAAGGGTGCTCCGCAAAAACCCAAAGGATAAATCTGATAAAAAACACTTTCATATGCCCACATACCTGTATCCTCCTTTGTTAATTTCTATTTTCCCACATTTAGTACGAAAAGTACACCCGAATTTACCTCTATTATGTTAACTCGAAATAAGTCTGTTTTTGGTTACATAATTTACATATAACCACCTTCATTGCGACACCCCTGTTCTTGCAAAAATATCCTCTGACATATGAGCGTTTGTCATAAAGTCATGTCGGTAATCCACATTCAAACTCCAGAATTTCTCGGGACATATCCACTTAATCCACAAAGTTATCCACAGTTAGTCAAATGTGTCATAAATTGCAAAAAATTACTGTCATGTTGCCCAAATATGAATAAATGACATCAAAAAACGGAGTCTTTAGTTTACATAAGACTCCGTTTCAAAATCCACAATATCATGTGTTTTCCTTTATTTATGTTAACAAAATCATGTATTCCAAAACTCTGAGACCGCTTCTCCCATACTTTTTACATCAACTTTTTGGATCTTTGTCCACTCAAGAGGATAAAGTTTGCGATATCCGGTCTGCAAAAATCTTTCATCAAGAAGTGCAACCACTCCTTTATCGCTTTCAGTTCGTATAACTCGTCCTGCAGCCTGCAGTACTTTGTTGATACCGGGGAATTTATAGGCATAATCAAAGCCATCCTCCCCTTCTTCATCAAAGTGATACTTTAATAATTCTCTTTCAAAGCATACCTGTGGGAGCCCCGTACCAATGATAACAGAGCCTATGAGCCTATCCTCTTTAAGATCTATACCTTCGGAGAAGATTCCTCCCAGAACGCAGAATGCAGTCAAACGCTTCTCGGTACTGAAAAGACTAAGAAAATCCTCCCTGTCATCCTCCGACATATTCTCAAGCTGAAGGATGCACTCCTCATCCTCCTCTGCCATCCGCTCGGTATAAATATCGTAAATACTGTGCATAAAGGCATGCGAAGGGCAGAATACAATATAGTTTCCTTCCTTTGCATGAACCACTTCTTCTATATGTTCTGCGATCCTGAAGTACTCATCCTCGGACCTTCTTGTATACTTACTCGTAACATCACTTGCGATAAACACGCCTCTCTGGGCAGGATCAAAGACGGAATGAGCGTAAACCTCATAGTCCTCCGGATCTCCGCCAAGAAGCTTTTTATAGTACTGGATAGGAAGAAATGTGGCTGAAAACAGTATGGTACTTACCGCTTTTCGCATACAGCTCTTAAGGTTTTCCCTAGGATTCACGCAGAAAAGCTTGATCATAAAATCCCCATCGTCCTCAAGTTCCGTGTATTTAACATAGTTTTCATCCATAACCTCGTACATATTTAGGAAATGGGACATATTAAAGAAGAACTCCAACAGTTCATCATTTACTTCAGGAGCCTTCTGCTCTCGTTCTTCCAGATAATCGCTGATGGTAGCATAAAGGCGGTTCAAGGGTTTAACGAAATCATCAATATCATCCACCACTCTGCTCTCATCAGATTCCCGCTTCATTTCAAGAAGAACCTTATTGCATTTTTCAAGCTGGGCGATCATCTTGTCCGCATAACCTTTTTTGACAAGAATGCTCTTTGCTTTTCCCCTGTCCTTCTTTCCGGAAGAAAAATACAAAGAATCGAGTGTCGACTCAAGTGTCGTTTCTGCTGTCAATTTGTCCGTCAGCTCACCTAAATTTTCATCGGTTAACGTAACTTCTGATTCACCGGTCGTTTCCGTGAGTAGCTTGATTTTACTAGATTCTTCTCCACCCTCCATATCCAATAACATCTGTCCTTCAATGGCATTATGTTTACTACCGCGAGTGATTTCTGACATGATTGTTTTTTTCAATTCGCGCCTTAATGACATGAAGTCACCCTTTAGGAGAGCTGCAGAGTACATTTCTCGTCCTCTTTCAAGGAGATTATGGGCCTCATCGATAAGGAAAATGTAATTTCCGGTAACTCCATCGGCAAAAAATCTCTGGAGTTTAGCATGGGGATCAAAAACATAGTTGTAATCGCAGATAATGGCATCGGCAAATAAAGACGCATCAAGCGTAAGTTCAAAAGGGCAGACCTTGTACTTGTGAGCATATTCCTCTATTACGCTCCTTGAAAGGTCGCTACGCTCCGTTAAAAGGGCGTACAGAGCCTCATTTATCCTGTCATAATGCCCTTTAGCGTATTCACAGGCCTGAGGATTACACTCTGCTTTCTCCATAAAGCAGACCTTCTCCTTGGCGGTAATGGTGACGCTTCTGAATTTAAGCCCGTTAGTGCGCAGGATCTCGAAGGTTTCTGAAGCCACAGTCCTTGTAATGGTTTTTGCCGTGAGATAAAATATTTGCTCCGCTTTACCTACTCCAACCGCTTTTACAGCCGGAAAAATCGTCGTAATGGTCTTTCCGACACCTGTAGGTGCCTCTAAGAACAGCTTTTTCTTTCCTGCTATGGTCTGATACACCTGTGTAGCCAGTTCCTTTTGGCCTGTTCTGTACCCAAAAGGGAACTGTAATTCCTGTATACTGGCCTGTCTGTCAGTATATTGCCTGCACTTTAGCTCAGCCCACTTGTGATATTCCTCTACAAGCCCTAAAAACCACTCTGAAAGCTCTTTAAAATCATAATCCTGATAAAAATATCTGATCTCTTCCGTTTCAAGGTTGCAATAGGTTATACGGACCCTCATTTCCTCCAAGTCCTTGTCCACGCCATACATATAGGCATAGCACATAGCCTGGGCAAGATGGACCCTATCAGGCTCCGTCATATACTCAAGCTTCCTGTATGTACCCTTGATCTCATCGATGGTAACGCCCTCATCGTTTACTATGATACCGTCAGCACGTCCTTCGATCTTAAGGCTGTAATCCTCTTTTTCGCACGTAAAAAACAGGGGAACTTCGGCCGAATAATCCGGTCCCATTTTCCCCTGTATCATGCGGTGAATACGGCTTCCCTCCTGCATGGCTGCAAGACGGTCGCCGCCGCCGGACCGGTTATCTATATCGCCGTCCCTTAAAAGGAACTCAACCAGTCCTCTCACCGAAATATTTAATTGAAATTTATCGTGATCGACCATCAACAAATACCGCAAACAAGTCGTTTTTGTATTTTAACTTGTAATCTCCCGCCTCAATAAGGTTCATTATCAGATAGAATTTCCTATCGGTTATCTCCTTGAAATCCTCTTCGTCGTTAATTCCGTCGGCATATTTTGCGTATTCTACGGAAGTAATGATAAGAGGCAGATTACCCTCGTACAGCTTGTTTTGCGCATTATCGCAAAGAGCAACGATCTCCTCATCCATAACATCCACCGAATAAGAACTGAGGTCCATCCAGGGATTAAAAGCAGAAGGCATATGAAGGTAAAAACTGAGGGCAGGAATATAACCATAGGTTATAAGTTCCCTATCTTCCCGTAGCCCTTTTTTATCAAGATAATTAATGAGACCACTCATATTGTCAGCCTTTTCGGCAGACATCCTGATACTGTAAAAAGTAGCATCTCCCAATATCTCATACTTGGGATCTACGGCATTACGAGCCTGTTCGAAAGTAAAAAGCCATCCGAAAGCTATAAATCTAACGCAGCAAAGCCCAATGACCAGGACAAAAATAGCCTTAAGAGGGAAGTAGGACAGATAGCTTCTCGCTATTGTTAAAACCTTCTCAGAGGTCTTCTGGTCCTTATGCTCCCGCAGATAAACCTTGATGTTGAGAGCCACCGGCTCTACGCGTTTTAAGAGCTTATACATTCTCCAAGCAAACCAAGGGAGTACAAGGAACAGATTGCAAAGAGTAGTCAACTGACCGTTGTTGCTTCCGATGGGTGTTATCAAAATAGTCAGGATCGAAAGCCCCGCTAAAAGCTTTTCGTTAATGGTATCCGAAGGATGGAATATTACTCCCAGGGACCAAAGCAGAATTGTAAAGCAGAATACAATGGCGGGAACCATGATTGAACTGTATGAATCAAGGGATCCGTAGCCGAATTTATAATATTCTCCCTGTCCGAATCCGAATCTGCAAAATACAAAGCAAAGTCCTGCACCGATAAGGATGCTGATAAACTGTGCAAGTCCGGTAAAAGTAAACTTTTTAACGAAAATGATCCCGGGCTCTGCTTTAATTCCAAGTTTGGCATCCAGCATTTTTCCGCCAAATACGATAATGATACCAATAGCAATGGCAACCCCCATAAAAAAGAGCCACCTGATATTGTATCTGTATGCACTAAAGAGCGTCACTATCATACCTTTTGGAGAATATCCGGAATTGGACTGTCCCATGCTCCAAAGGCGCTTAATGCCGTTAACATACTCATCTACGCCGTATCTGACGCCGATGTAAAACATCATGCCAAGAACAGAAGTCGCATATCCTAAAATGCACCAGAGAGTCCTTATAAGAGTTCTCTTAAAGAACTCAAGTCTCTCGCGGCGGCGCTGAATGACCGTTGTCTTGTCCTTAAGGCCCGCAATGAGTTCCAGAATACCGTATGCCCAAACGGCTACGATGTAGCCTGCCTCCGGCAGATTTGAGAACCTTACAAACACATTAAGTCCAAGGGCAATTCCCGCAATATAAAGAAACCTCTTCTTTCCCTGAGTAAGACCCAAATAAAGATGGATCACACTGACAGTCATAAAGAAGTATGTCAGATAGTTGTAAAGAAGGGATGTGGGACACCAGCAAAGATTGATGGCAATGAATTCACCGATGAATACCGGTACCTCGGGATATTTCAGCTTCTTGGTAAAGAAGATATATCCTGTCACTGCCAACAAACTGATGGAAAGTCCCGTATAAAAATTCAGCCCAAGAATGGTTTTTCCAAAAGGCAAAAGGGTAAGAATATGTCCAAGAGCCGTGGCAAGATATGTTGAAAAAAGCCACATGGGATCCATGGATTCCATGCCCATGAACTCAAAGTTTGCGTAATTATATCCGTTATCCCAAAGGTCAAGTCCGATATGGATATGCCTTAAAGGATACAATGCAAGGACGAGGACCATGAGAATCTCAAGTCCCCGTCTTACATGTTTGCTTCTGTTTTCTTTTTCCGTAAGAAATTTGAGCATTGGTTATTCCTCGATATTACTTGCAATAGTACATCATCTGGTCGACGATCTCGGGGAATACCCAAGTAGCGCTTGCTCTGTCGATAAGTCTGAAATTCTCACCGTCTGATTTAAGAGCGTTGTTATCCCAAACAAGGGCGGTCATTCCATAATGTCTTGCTGAATATACATAATAAGCAGTAAATTCTCTTCTTGCTTCAAGGTTGTCCTTGTCAAGAGCACCGAACTCTCCGATGACAACGGGAACTCCCTTGGAAACGAACTTGTCATAGATTCTGCTCATGAATGACTCGATATCTGCACCATCACCGGCCTTGATAGAGAAGGTCTTGGTCTGGCCCGCATCCTGATTAAGAGCAAAATTGTAAGGAGTGTATGCGTGGATTGAAACAATGATGCGGTTCTCAGCGGTAGCCTTTGAATCATCTACAAGCTTAAATCCGTCAGCAAGTGCAAACTCGGGAGATGCGCAATATCCGGGAGTCATGATATATCTTGAAGTATTATATCCATTACCGTTAGCTCTGATGGTATCAACTGCAGCCTGGTTAAGCTGGTTGATGCAATCCATTGTCTCTTTTCCGATCTCGGAATTGGTGTCGACCCACCACTCCACATCGGTGCCAACAAGCCTGGGCTCGTTCATGGTCTCAAAAATAAGATGCTCGTCATAGTCTGCAAATCTGTCTGCAAGCTGCTCCCAAATCTTGGTCACATACTTCTTTGACTGATCAAGCTTATCATAATTGGGATACTCGAACTTTTCGCTGTTGTCATGATGGATGTTAAGTATAACATACATTCCCTCGTCGTAAGCCCATCCTACAACCTCTTCAACACGGTCAAGCCAGGGCTGGCTGATGTTATAGTCAGCGTCAACGTGATTGTGCCATGACACAGGAATTCTGATGGTCTTGTAGCCCGCATCCTTAAGAGCTGTGATAAGCTCCTTGGTTGTCTTGGCATTGCACCATGCGGATTCATAATCAAGCTCGTTGGAAAGCCATGTGCAATCATTTGCATCAAAACCATTACCAAGGTTCCAACCTACTTCCATATCGCGAACAAAATTAAGTGCGTCATTATCAGGGATATCAACAGGTGTTCTCTGCTTAACCTTTACGATACCGTCAACGACTTCGCCTACCTCAGCCTTGTCAAAAGCTGTTTCTTCTTTGACTTCCTCAGTTTTCTCTTCAGTCTTTTCCTCGGTCTTCTCTTCTACGACCTCAGTCTTCTCTTCCTTTACTTCCTCAACGGTCTCAACCTGTTCCTCTACAGGCTGAACCTCAGCGGGAGTCTGCTTTGCGCAGGCTGCGAGAGTGGCAGCAAGAGCAGCAACCACAAATAAACTGACTAATTTCTTTTTCATACCTTTTTCTCCGTAAATTATTGATGTACCCTGTTCTCATGACAGGTCATGTAGATGATCTGGTATTCCTTTGAAAGCGTCTCAAGGAAAGCTCCTGCCCACTTAAGATTCTCCTCATCCAGATTTGAAAAAGGATCGTCCATGATGACCACAGGTTTCTCATCCTTGTACATAACATCCAAAAGAGCGGCTCTCATGCAAAGGCCCGTCATATCCCCAAGGCCGTCGCTTAAGTACTCTATATCCCTGAAAGCACCCTGCTCTTTCTTTTGAATACCAAGGCTCGTATCTATAAGATAATCAGAGCCTTTTCCGTTTTTACCTACGCCATTAAGTATATCATAATACTTCTCAAAAGAACACCTTAAGGGGGCCATGTACCTTGCTATAAGCGAATCCTTGGCACGTTCAAGATAGTCCGCACTTTTCTGGACTATACCGTACTTGTACTTCTCCTCATCAAAGGATTCTTTCTCCCCGGCAAGTTCCTCTTCCTTGGCGGAAAGTTCCTCCATCTCGGTATCAAGGTCGCTTATACGGCGATTGCAAGCTGCCTTCTCCGCCGCAATATTATCAAGCCCCTCAGTAATGTTTGCCATCTCCCCTTCGATCTCAATAAGACGGTTCTTGATCTCTTCCTGGGTCTTTGTGATTCCCTCTAGAGTATCAAGAGTCAGTTCCTTATGGCTCTCCTGATATTCCGCGAATTCAGCTTCTGCCTTTTCCTGTTCTTCAAGACAGTGCTTGTAGTTGCCAAGTTTTTCCCTGAGCTTTGTGATCGCGCCCTTGAATTCCTCAAAGCTTCCCTTAAATGAAAGCTCCGGATCGACTGTTACTCCGATCTCCTCTAAAGCGATAACTGCAGCGGTTGAAGCCTCAAGCCCTGCTTTTTCGATATCCGCCAGTTCCTCCGTTCTTCTCTGGCGGATGACCCGATCCTCTCTGTACTCCGCAAGTTCGGACTTTATGGAATGAAGATAATCTTCCGCATCCCGCCTTGAATAATCATAATTAAACCTTGAAAGGAAGTTTCTTACATTATCCTCTTCCCTCTTAAGGCTTTCCTCCGCCTCTGCTTTAGCCTTCGTCAGCTCGGCTATCTCTGAGCCAAGCCTCTGAGCCTCGGCCTCATCTATTTCCGGTGGCTGTTCATTAAGAGCTCGTTTCTTGCCGATAAGTCCAAGCACCGAGATCATGATACCCACTGCAAAAAGGAAGATTGCGGGGTATATCAGATATAAAAGTTCGTTGCCGAACATCAAATACATGGCTACGATAAAGACAAACGCAAGAAATGCAAGCATGCCTCCGGCAATGATAGGTCCCTTGCTGGCTGAGATCTTCCTTTCTGTACTGAGAAGTGCCTCATATTTTGCTGCCCTGCCCTTCTCAAGGACAGTGTCAAGAAGGTTCTTATTATCAGTCAGTTTATCATCATAATTATCAATCTTTAAGGTTAATTCCCTAACCTTTCGCATTGACTCGATCTTGTCTGCGATCTCGCCCTGGGTGGGGGCATATTCGGCATAACGTCTCTCAAGCCTCTCGAACCTTGCGTCCTCTCCGCTTTCACGGATAACATCAAGCCTTGTTGAAAGGAGCTCCATCTCCGCTATCTTTCCTTCGGCGATGGTTATGACCTCATTCTTTGGTACCTTTCCTCCGAGAGCCTCAAGAGCCCTCTCGGTAGCAGCCTTTCTTTCCTTGGCATAATTGTTCTTGTCACAGAGAACCTTCTTTGCAATAGCTCTCTCCTTGCCCTTGTTAAGGCTCCTTATCTCCTCTTCAAAAGCGCGCCTTCTGTCCTTGATGGCCTTTTCCCTGTCACGAAGGTCGCTCATCACCTTCTGCTCGTCATCGATACGTCCCTGAAGAGTTACCTTACGGCCGATCTCTTTCTCAAGCTCGGTGATCCTGGACTTCTGGATATTAAGGCTTCCCTTTGCCTTTGTAAGGGAATGTGAGTTCAAATAATTTTTGATGAGTTCCTTAGCGGCATCAAGTCCCCCAAGATCATCTGCCTGCGGGATCGCGCTGACCTTTGATCCTACTTCGCTTCCGACACCCTGATACTTGATATTGCCGTGATCAATGTATGCAGTCTTTTTATAAGAATCCCTGTCAAGGCCAAAGAGCCTTTCACCAAGGTCCTCAGGAGAATAATCCTCGCTCTCTTTCATTGTAAGAGCATCTCTTAAGTCAAATGTATCTGCTTTGGCAGTTGCTCCGAAAACGCGGGTCAGGATATAATCCTTTCCCCCTGCCTCGAACTCTATGGTTCCTCCAAAAGTTCCACCGTTCCAGGGCCTATAAAAGCCACGGTCACTGTCTCTTAAAAGTTTTCTCTTTCCATCGCCCTCAGGGCCGTAGAACATTACTCTGATAAAGCTGACAAGAGTTGATTTTCCCCAACCGTTATCTTCAAGGATAGTGTTGACGCCGGTCTTAAACTCATGATCAAAATCGGAGAGTTTACCGAAATTTTCAATATGGATCTTCTTGATGATCATACCAATTTCTCCTCCCCCGTAAGAAGCCTGATACCCATGGCGATGCACTGGGCTGCCTCTTTTTCGTCTAACACACCGGCCTCTTTTTCAGCCTGAATAAGCCTTACGTACTCTCCCTTAAGGGATTTATCGTAAACAAAGCTTTCATAATCGATAAACACGCCGGATTCATCCACAACCTTTACAAAGAAATAGTCCTCTGCCAGGCTCTGCTGAATGTACTGCACGTCAAATTCCGCCTCTATTGCGGTCTTTCCGCTTAAACGGATCTTAAGCATATCCTTGTCTGCCACGCCTTCATCGGTGGCATTCTCGCGTACTCTTGCAATTACCTCATCGGATGTAACAAGATCAGAAACATCAACGGGAATATCAAATACAGTCCTTCTTGCAAAAGGAACAAACTTCGCATTTATGCCAAGTTCATTGATCTCAAGAAGATTGAATCCTCTGGGTCCGCACTCATCAAAGCCTCTTCCCTCAAGGCATCCGGGATATGAATAGATACCTCTTCCGTCAAGCTTCTCGATCTTAGGCTGATGGATATGTCCGAGAGCAAGATAATCGATTCCGCGATCCTTGTACTCCCTTAAAGGAATGATCTCCGCATCCTTCTTGCCTGCGGTTTCAACTTCCTGACCATGAAGCATAACGATATTGAGCTTATTTCGGTCAAGAGAAAGCGAATCCGCCAATGCTGAATTATTCTTTGCGCTAAGCTCCGCACCCGTTATAACGACCATCTTTCCGTCACTTCCCATAAGCTCATAAGAAGTCCAGCTGTCTGTAAAGAGCTTAAGGTTTGAAGGAAGTTTTCCGTATTTTTCTGTTACCTGAGTTTGGAATGTTTCCGCATCATGATTGCCCCTGAGATAATAGAAAACTATCCCGGGATTATTGATGATCGTTGAATATACAGAATCTCTGGCGGTTGAGGAGATCTTTCTTACATCAAAAAGATCGCCGGAAATAAGGATGGCATCCACCCCTATTTCAGCTCCGTATTCCACCATCTTGTTAAAAGAAAGAAGAAGTTCATTGCGGCGCGTTGTCGCCTCGGCAGTATCAAGATATCTGCCCAGCTTTGAATCCAAATGAACATCCGCTGTGTGAATAATCTTCATTAACGAGTCCCCTTCTTTAGTCTGAAAAGCATTACTGCACTTCCTATAGCGACTACCCCCATAACCGATGCAAATACGGGATTCATGATAAATCTGTTATTCATGAATGTATATGTACCGATATACGAAACTAAATTTTGAAGCGCGTGCATTATAAATGCTGCAATGAACACGCCATAATATTCATAACCAATGGCAATCAATACACCAAAGATAAATGCATAGGTTCCCTGAACCAGATTGCCGTGATATACGCCAAAAAGAACGCTTGATGCGATGATAGCAACAAACACAGGTGTATATCTTCTAAAGGTTGTATAAAGAACGCCCCTGAACAAAAGCTCTTCCGCAAGAGGCGCGATCAAGCAGTAAACGATAATGCCAATCCAGATATCGCAGCTGTACTGGTTTTTTGCTACTTCCGCATAGCCACCGGAGGAAGCAGCCACCTTTGTTAAAGCAGTGGCGATCTGGGTTGCCAGCGTAAAGGTTATAACAAATAAAACGCCAAGGATTATCTGAAGCACGGAAGGATTCATGGGATGAAGAAGATATGTATCCCTTGAAGTCCTCTTTATAAGTTTCTTAGCAAATATCCATACCGGGATAGCAGCAATGATATAGCTGAGTCCGGAAATGATGGTACCGAGATTACCGTTGTAAAACGCGCTGCTTTCGTTAACCGCGTTGTTAAGGAAATTCCAGACAGGGTCGGGAATATAAGGACTGATACTCGATACTAAGCTTGTTAAGCCAAGAGTTGCTCCGCCCCTTAAAACAACGAATAAAAGAAAAGCTCCAAGTAGCGTAAGGATTGCCTTGTATGAGATCATCTCTCCCGCAAGACCCTTGATACGGCTTACGCGGCCCCGGCTGTATTCGTCGCTTTCGCGCATAATAAGCTCTTCAAGCTCGTTTGGAGTAAACACGATATAATCAGGCTTTTCATGCCAAAGCTCTTCAAATTCGCCGTAACCAAAGGCTACTGCAATGCTGGATACTCCCTGCTCCTTTGCTCCGATGATATCGAATTTACGGTCTCCCACCATGTAGATAAGATCCTTATTGATGCGGTTACCCTTAAAGAGCTGCATTAAAGCTTCATCGATAACTTCCTTTTTATCCACTCTTGTACCGTCAAGATTGCTTCCGACAACCACCTCGAAATAACCGTCCAGTTTAAAATGCTTAAGGATCTTTTCAACAAAGACAGTGGGCTTTGAAGAAGCTACGGCAAGATGAAATCCGTTTTTCTTAAGGCGCTTAAGCATATGAGGGATACCCTTGTACACCTCGTTTTCAAAAAGTCCTACAGTAGAAAATCTCTCCCTGTACTTTTCAACAGCCTTTTTTGCGTCCTCTAAGCTGAAATCATAGAATTCCATAAAGCTGTCAATAAGAGGCGGCCCGATAAAAGGCTCCAGCTTGTCAAGATCCGGCTCTTCTATCCCGAAAGAAGCAAGTGCATACTGAACGCAGGTACAAATGCCCACCTTGGGATCCGTCAGCGTACCGTCAAGATCAAACAATATATATTTTTTCTGAATCTCTTTTTCTGAATTTGCCATAGATTTAAGCGGTCACCTAAAACATTTTGTGTTTGAATTAAAAGCTTCTGATCTCGTCTCCGGATGCGTCGGTGTTCTCGATCTTTACGATTTCAACATCATAGCTGATATCCGCATTAACGTTAACATGTGCGATCTCTCCCACTTTCTTGCGAAGAAGGGCTTTTCCCAAAGGTGACTCGTTGGTGATAAGGTTTTCAAGGGAATTAGCCCTAACCGTTGTCACTATCTTGTAAGTCTCCTCCATACCGTCATCAACAAAGCGAACGGTAACGGTATTGTTCATGCCAACCTCATCCTCAGCGGATTCATCGTCAATAACAGTAGCGGTCTTGATCATGTTCTCAAGATATCTGATACGGCTCTCGTTCTGATTCTTAAACTTCTTAGCCGCATAATACTCAAAATTCTCTGAAAGGTCACCCTGTGCTCTGGCTTCCTTAACGTCCTCCAGCGCCTTAGGTCTGACCACCAGTTTTCTGTGCTCTATCTCTTCCTCCATCTTCTTGATGTCGGATTTAGTCAACTTGTCGTACATTTTATTTCTCCCTCAATCAATACTCTACGCCTTGCAATTTACACAAGGTAGTAGATCACTGCGCAGATGACCATCTGGATAATGGCGAATCTGTAAACGCACTGAGTGTTGCTCCAGCCCCAAACCTTTCTTACCTGGTCGTGAAGGGGTGTGCGAACATTCTTTAAAATACGGATCTTTAAAAATCTCAGCAAAAATACCTTTATAAGCCCCAGGCCGCCGTCAAGGATAAAGACAAGGCAAACGGGGATAAAGATAAAGGGATCGCCGCACTTAAGAGCGCATATCGCGAGGAAAAGTCCGATGGCACGTGAGCCCGCATCGCCCATCATAAGCTTGCTGGGTGTTGAATTAAACCAAAGGTATGCGATAAGCGTTGAAACAAGGATAAGGATCATGGGAGCGAAAGAGCTTCCGATTCCCACCTTGTGGATTATTCCGTAAAAACCGAGAAGTGAAATGATACCAACGGTTCCTGAAAGTCCGTCAACACCGTCCGAGCAGTTGGTAACATTGATGCTTGCCCATATAACGATAACCGCAAAGATCGCATAAAGGACCTTGGGCATAACGAATGACCTGTTAAGTATGGTCAGATTGATCTCGGTCGTATTGTTTAATAAAAAGATGATGGTTGTAAGGATCGCAACCACAAGGTCAAGGGCGCCCTTTAAATACTCGCCCCAGGGGCTCTTTGATGCATCATCCAAAAATCCTGTCATCATGGCGATAAGAACAAGGATCAGATAGAATCCGTGCTCATGGCTCATGGGTGCAAGGATCGCAGATAAAACAGTAAAGACACCGATAAAGATAAGGCCGGCTCCCCTTGGCTTACCCGCTGACTTTTCGCCTTCAACGGCAAAAGCTCTTCCGCCATCCTTGGGCAGGAACTTACTTCCAAACTGCAAAAGCAAAAAAGTGATAACAAAACCTAAACATAATGCTATGGGCATGTACAAAGCATGAACCTCTAGCGAAAAGAAATTAAAAAGCATATTTTCCTCCGAGTGACTTTATAAACTGCGCAAGCTCGTCAGACGCCACCTCGTGAGACATAGGTGAGGGGTGCCAGTCGGCTCCGTAGCCATATTTTTCAAAATTCTGCGGTGTTAAGCGAACAATGTGAACATCGGTGAATCCACTATTTTCCTTAAACTGTTCCACCGCTTCTTTTTCGGCCTCAAATAAACCGTCCCCCATAAGACCAAATGCTACGACTATCCTTGAATCAGGGTTAAGGTCATGAACCTGCTCCAGGAAATCAACATAATCTTCGCAGAATGTTTCTCTCTTGAGTTCATCCTGCTGACAATAACTATCATCATTGGTACCAAGATTGATAACAATGGTATCCGGCTTTCGCTCGGACGCAAAATCCCACTTCCTGCTCTCCATCTTAAGGCCTCTGAAAGTGTTGTAGGAATACGCAAAAATACCGTAATAAGGCTGAACCAGTTCCTCAAGTTTGGGAATCTCGGGATCCGACGTATAACCGGAAGTCAGACCGTGACCGCTGTAGGAAACCATGCTGTAGTCAGCCTTAAGCTTCTGAGCTGTCTTGTAAGAAAAGGCCTTGGTAACATTCTCAGTTCCGGTGGAAAAAGGATGCCACTCATCCGGCGCATCAACGCCGTAACCACAGGTAATGGAATCGCCGATGAACTCTATGTATCTCTCCGAAAGAGCTGTTGGCTCCGCCGGACCTTCCGCAAGGATCTTTATCTCTCCAAGGCCCGTTGTTGACATCCTGGGCTCCGAAAGTTTGATGATCCTTACCACATGCTCCGCGGGGGCAATGCTTTCGTCAAGACCGCAAACCTCGAAGACCTCCTTGGGCTTCTTGATTACAGTATCAAGCTGCATAATGCCATCCACAATGACTGCCACCCTTGCAAGATCGCGCCAGGGTTCAGGGCTGTCAGCAGGTGTCTCCGTCGTTGAATCCCCGTAGAAAGTAACGGTAAGCTTTGTTCCTGTATATTTAAACTCTACTCCGGCTCCCGAAAGAGAAAGAACTCTGCAATCTTCCAGCATAAAAGTTCTTCCGAGAAGCTTTACATGTTCTTCAGTCGGTAAAAATGTGTATTCTTTAAGTGCCATGATGATCCCCGCCTCTTATAAGTTAAGTCCCTTTGCTTCGTCGCATCCGAGAACTATGTTCATGCACTGAACTGCAGCTCCCGACGCACCTTTTCCAAGATTGTCAAATCTTGTTGCAACTACGATGCGCTCTTCATTACCGGTAACGAAGATTTCCATTCCATCCCAGCCTGCACAGGCATCTGAGAAAATGGCTCCGCCGGCTTCAACGTCCGCGCCAAAGGGCATAACCTTGATGAACTTCTCGTTTTTATAATAATCCGCAAAGAAATCCCTTATCTCTTCGGGCTTCATCTTCTTTGAGAGCATATCCGTATAGAGAGGGACCTGTACGATCATTCCGCTGTGATAATTTGTAGTCATAGGGCAGAATAAAGGCTCTCTCGAAAGACCGGTGATGGCTTTCATCTCCTTTAAATGCTTATGACTCTGGGTCCAGGCGTACATTCTCGCAGAATCAAACTTTGCATCGCGGCCTTCTTCCTCGTAGGTCGCAATAAGCTTCTTTCCGCCTCCGCTGTAACCTGAAACAGCAAAGATTGAAACAGGGTAATCCTTAGGCAGGATACCGCTCTTGACCAGTGGATATCCGACGGTTATAAATCCCGAAGCGTAGCAGCCGGGAACTGCGATCCTCTTTCCCTTTTTTATGGCTTCCCTGTGCTCAGGAGAAAGCTCCGGATAACCGTATGCCCAGCCCTCTTTAGTCCTGTGGGCTGTAGAAGTATCGATTATGGTAACATTCTCATTTTCCACCATCTCCACCGCTTCAATAGCAGCCGCATCCGGCAGACAAAGAAATGTAATGTCGGATTCATTAATAAACTTCTTAATAGTCTCGGGATCTTTTCTAAGCTCAGAGGGAATCTTTAACAGTTCAATATCGTCCCTTCCTTCAAATCGCTCAAAAATCCTAAGCCCTGTAGTTCCTTCACTTCCGTCGATAAATACTTTGGTTTTCATGCCGCTCTCCTAAGTCAAAATCTTCAGTAAAAACAAAAAGCACATTTGGAGTAATTATACCACAAATGCGCTTTTATTTCAGCCTATTTTCGGTTTTGTCCTGCCCTTTTGTCACCTGGGGACGGGGTCAATTGGTCATTTTTGTCACCTGGGGACGGGGTCAATTGGTCATTTTTGTCACCTGGGGACGGGGTCAATTGGTCATTTTAGTATCCTAATTCCGTCAAAAATGCCTCGCACCCTCTTTTGATCTGCTCATACACACCGTCAAAATCCCCTGTATACCAAGGATCGTCGATATCTTCCGGAGTATCCGTGAAATCCATGAGAAGGCTCACCTTTCCTTCCGGGTCACCTCCAAGTATCTTGTGCATATATCCGATGTTTAACTGCTCCATACCGATGATATAATCCCACTTGTCGTAATCATCCCTACGAAGCTGTCTCGCTCTCTTCTCATCCACCCCAAGCTCATTATCAGGCGTTCCGATACCATGACGCTTCAGAACGCTCTTGGCAGGCGGATAAACAGGATTCCCCACACCTCCGTAACATTCCTCATTACTGGTAGCAGCCGACTCAATATGAAATTCCTCGGCAATCCCTCTTTTATTCACCATGTCCTGCAGAACAAACTGCGCAATCGGTGATCTACAGATATTGCCCCAGCAAACCATTAGCACTTTAATCATCCTTGTAATCCTTTACTTTACTGTACTTTTTCTTTACTGTACTTTTTCTTTACGCTCCGGCAATTAACAGCGAGATTTGTGAAATTGCTTTTTTCGCCGCCCGTAATGGACTGAAATTGGCCATTTTTATTTACAGCGGATTTGCCAAGTTTTCCAAACCCGCTGTTTTTTTGATAGCGTTCAATATTTCCCCTTTACACCGAATACCCCAAATTAATATCAAATGGAGCTACCAACAGTTTTTGCAAATCTTTATTGTAATTGTCAAAAAAGAATTTTATGGCTTTGCCGTAGTTTTCTTTTGTGTCAAACTCCCAGTATGAGTAATACTTTACGCATTTTACTATCTTAGTTAACTCTCTTGGAGGCTCACCTAGTTCGATTCCGTCTATGGTATAAAATCTCTTGAAATACTTAAGGGATGTGCAACCTTCGCACTTAAGCTGATATGCAGACATCTCTTCAATCTTTGTTTCAAATTGCTCGAGTTTATCCGGCTTAACCTGAAAGAGTTTCATTTCGATAAAGGTCTTGTCCATCACACTTTCTCCAATTCTTTCTGCATATATCCGCACGTAAACGGAAAGAAATCAAA
>JAEEGF012244692.1_pt1 | contig 100809 bp, 78 predicted proteins | sample 9134171 | NCBI WGS metagenome assembly JAEEGF01 (sample SAMN16246542, study PRJNA631951) | gut metagenome | biome: gut microbiome; feature: rumen; material: AP-attached | host: Bos | place: Iran: Karaj | collected 2018-10
CCGATGAACTCAATGGCGGTGTAGAGCTTGTTGCGGGATAGGAATTTCAGGTAGGATTTCATATTGTTGATTGTAGATTGTTTAACTGTTTAATTGTTGAGATTCCGGTTGGAGAGTTCTTATGATTTCCGCTTAGCCTCATTGTTCTAAATACGATTTCCCGCCATAGTAATTAACCACACTATTCTTAATAAAGTATTGAAGCCTGGCGTTCAATTGTTCCGCGAGGGCATTGAGGTAGTTGTTCGATGCCGTCTGGTATTCGATGGACGAAATCAAGCCCTGCTCGAAACGCTTGGTGTTCAGTGCGAAGGCCTCCTCTTGCAATTCAGCGCGGGTGTCGGCTTGACGTAAGGCATCGGCACTGCCGTCGCGGTCGGCGATTGCACGGCGCACCTCGGCCTCCACCGTTTGTAGCGTCTGTTCATAGTCGGCCTGGGCACGATCGTAAGCGTTCTTTTTCCTAGCAATATTGGAATGGCTGGAAAGGCGGTCGAAGATGGGGATGCTCAACGAGAGTTGCACATACTCACCGCCATTGTTCTTCAACTGCTCGAAATACGGCGTGGGCACATAGCCCTCCATTCCCGGGTAGGTGAAGTAACTCGACGACCAGCCACCGTAGAGCGAGAGTCTAGGCAACAACTGCCAGCGGGCAGTCTTCAGCGCGAGGCGGGCATTTTTCATCGTGCCTTCGGCCAAAACGACGGACGGCATGTTGGTTTTGGCAAATTCCACCATTTGGGAAATGTTTTCCGTCCCCGTTGTAGGGCTGTCGCATTGCGGCAGCCGCGAAAACGATTCGTCAATTTTCAATGGTTTTTCAATGGGCCAAAACATCACATCCTTCAGGGTGATGACGGCATTGTTGAGGTTGTTCCGGCAGGTGGTCAGTTGGTATTGCCGTTCAGCGAGGTCGCTCTGCATCTGCACCACATCGGCATGGGATTTCTGTCCCAGTTGTTCCTGCCTCGTCGCCAACTGCACGGCCTTTTCCGCTGTGGCCACCTGCGCCTGCAAAGCTTTCTGCATGTCGGTGTAATACAGCACATTGCAGTAGGCTTCCATGGTGGCAAGACAGATCTGGTCTTCGGTTTGTTGCTCCTTGGTCAAGCCCATCAGTTGCGCCGTCTTGGTGATTTTCAGGTTGTTGACCGCCTGGAATCCGTTGAAGAGGTTGATGCCCGCCGAGAGGCTGTAGCCATTGTGGAACGAGGTCGTTCGGATATAAGTGTTGGTCTCGGGGTCGATGCTACGGCCAAAGTTGGAATAGGCGTATGTGTTGCCATCAATCGTAGGCGTAAAGGCAGCAAAGATGGCGTCGCGCCGGTCGATCTGGGCATCTCGGTTATCGGCTTGGGCGATGCGTATCTTGGTGGAATGCTCCACCGCATAATGCATACAATCCTTCAAACCCATGGTGACCGTGTCTTGGGCAACCACGACGTTGGCCACCATGGAAAACATCAAAAAATGAAAAAACTGTATCCTCATTGTATGAATATATTGATTTGGCACCATAGGTTATCAGATGCCATGCCAAATTATTCAACAATTTGAATATTAGCTATTTAATCAAAGAACACAAAAAGAAAACTGTAAAGAATCTTTACAACGGATGTAAAGAAACTTTACAGTTAACTTGTTCGAATTGTTTTATTCCTTTACAATTCTTCCTTGCATCAAGCCGTTTTCGGTACTGATGCTATAGAAATAGATGCCCGGCTTCAAGGCACTGCCCTTGATGGTGAATTCATTGGTGTCGGTGCAATTGACGGTCTGTTGATAGACCTGTGCGCCCAACACATTGTACACTTGGATATTGGCCGTGCCATTTACAGCGTTGGCAGTCGTAATCCTAACCTCGTTGGTGAAGGGGTTGGGGTGAACGGTGTGGTTCTTGCCCGTCACCATATCCTCATTAATTGAAGTAAATTGTCCTGCATAGAACAAGTTGTCTAACTCCTGAGTCTGGTAATTGCCTTGCGCATCGGTCACTGTGACTTTCAGGCTTACCCACTTGTCATTGGCAATTCCTTCCAATTGGCCCAAATCAACAACAAAGAAATTGCCATAATTCACGTGGAACATGGATTCATCTTCATACACCTCCAGTGGTTCGTAATTAGCGCCGTCAATGGAATACCATACCTCAATTTCTGGTTTGTCAAAATAGAGCATTTTCATGTCACCATAAACATCAATGGTGAAATCAGCTCCTGCAATGTTTATTTTAGAATTAGAAAGATTTTGAATATCTATTTTCTCTACATCATTTTCGTCCATTACTTGCAAAATGGTAAGCGTTGGTGGGAAAGCCTCTTCGTGTCTAAGGTCATACTCAATATGGGTCCTATTTGCCATGACAAGACCTTGATTTTCAACGTGGTTGTCTTCAATATCCATGGTTATCACGCCATCGGCGGGCGCCATGAATTGCCATTCGGCGTTAAAGGATCCTATTGCATCGTCATAAATGGTTTCTCCATCAAGTTGTACCAATACCTTGTTGTCATCATCCGTAGCACGTTGTAAACCTCCTTCTCCAAAAGCACAAAAAACTCCGCCATAGAATGGGAAGCCCGTGGGTCCGTCTGAGCCAAAGGCTAATCCCTGGAAATACCAAATGGGCGTCCTATAGCCATAATAACGGTTTTCCCCTGGCCTTTCAAACATCAAGGCTGGTGTCATTGGATAATGGTTAGGTGCGCTTTCATGATACACTGCGCTATAAGGGTTGTTTAGTATTTCATCAAATGGTTCCCTGACAAACAGATTGTCTCCATTGACAAATATGGAAGAAAAAGTATAATCGTCATGGAATTCATCACTATAGTTCTCAGTGGATTCATAAACCATTGGCATAATTCTGAATTTCCATTCATAAGGATCAAATTCACCAGGATGATCATCTTTTATATTAGTAACCACCACCAATGGCTCGCTTGAATCGAAAAGAGATTGACGATCCCAACCGTGGGTATGAGTAATTCTACCCTCGTCACCACCTTCCTCAGTGTAATTCATTGTAAAACGAGAAGTATCACCCGGGTCGGGTTCTCTCATGTTGAAATAGCATCTCATACAAAGCATGTCCTCCACCCTGTTGGCGCTATGCCCATGGTCTTCCTCAGTAATAGGATCGTAATCAACAAAATAAGATTTTTGCCCTTCGGTAGTATAATAAAGGGCATAAGGACGGAGAAATGTTCCTTCAGGAAGAGTATTATACTTATAGTGTACTTCTGTATTGGCTAAATTAATCGTATGAGTACCAAAACGCCAAGGTCCATACCATTGATAAGAATAAATAAATTCCGGATTCATCACGCCCGGTGTAGCAACACTCAAAATGTTCCCATTTTCATCATATGAATCAATTTGTACTTCAACCACAGCTTCGCTTTCATCAGGCGATATAGTTGTGTCTTCATGGATGTCCAATTCATAGGTTAGCATCAAATAGGCACCTTCCCCATGACCCCCCACAGCGATACTGTAATGGCCTTCTGGAACCTCTATATTACAGGATTCGACTTGCTCAACATATTCGAATCCTACCTCTTCGTTAATGACAGCAATTACCCAACTATGGAACGTTGGTTCAATGTTAAGGGCGTAGGTTTCCCGTCCTTTGAAATCCGCCACATTGTTTCGGGGATTGGTAATAGTAGAAATAACATTGTCATCGGTTTGGAATACCTTAATATTGTCAGAACTACTGATAGTGGTATTACCAACCGTACATTTGTTTTGACCCATGATGGAAATGCTGAAAAATCCCACAAAAAGAGTCAAGCTTAAGAGTAATAGTTTTTTCATTTCATTAATTTTTTAGTTTGACATTTTTTGACTGATCATTTTGAGTACAAAATTAACCCACGCCAAAACTTTGTCAAGTGAAAACCCGTGGTTAACGGGTGTCAAACCGAAATAATAGAGTGTCAAAAAGGTGTCAAAATTCTTCAAAATATTGATATTCAGTATTTTGAAAGAAAGTCTACCAAGTCAACCTTGGAATCGTGAATTCCCAACGACTTACGCAATCTTTTTCGGGACGACTTCACACTGTCGATGCTGACATTGTTCAAGTTAGCAATCTCCTTGATGTTAAGATTGGCTCTGATGAGAGCGCAAAGACGCAATTCGTTCTGACTGAGATCGGGGAAGTCTTTTTTTAAATGAGCATAGAAATCGGGATGGACCTGGACGAAATAGTAATCGAAATCCGTTTTGGCGCCATCATCCACTCGGCTTTTCAACTCACGAATTGCCATGGGGAGCGGATTGCCAGTGCCTTTGGGATTATTCGACAAATGGGTCAACTTCTCGATGACTTCATTCAGCACCTCGTTGGTCTGCATCTGACTCATGGTCTTGGAAGTCACTTCACGGTTGCGCAGATCCAACTCCTTTTTCAGCAACGCCTCTCGTTGTCGCTTGTTCCTGACCCAGAAGAAGATGATGGATCCGACAAGAACCACGGCCAACAACGCGATAATGCCGGCAAAACGCTGTCGCAGTCGAGCCTCCCTACGCTCCGCTTCGAATTGACGTTCCAGACGCTCTGATTCCTGCCTGCGGATGCTTTCATTCACCCTATCCCTGTTTTGATGCTCCATCATGGCATCACGAATTGAGTCATACTTCAGCAAACAATTCAAACCATTTTCATAGTCTCCCAACTGCCGCATCACAATAGCCTTCAACCGGAGACAATCCATAATCATATTCTCATTCTTAAGGCGATGCGCAACATCAATGGCCTGATCAACCAACTGAGCAGCTTTGGGATAATCCTCGTTCAACAATGCCATACTTGCACCATTCAGAAGCACCGTAATCACAATTTCATCATCATGGCAGTATGGAATACTACTCAGGCAATCTTCATAACAACGTATGCTCCCTTCGCGATCTCCAAGTCGTTGGCGAACCACTCCCTCGAGTTGCTTGATTCTCAGAGTATCGCTCAAAGAACTGGATTTCTGGTATGCAGAATCAATATAAATCATGGCACTGTCATAGCGTCCCAGGTCGCAATAAACCGTGGCTGTATTATAAAGGTAAACCATTACGGGGTAGATACTCAAAGCTTCAGAATAGGAATCCAACGCCTTCCGACTGTTTTCAGTATTGGCATAGATATTCCCCAAATTGTTCAACAGACGACTTTTAATCACATCATTGGAATTGTCAATCACTTCCAAACCTTTATTGAGGGCTTCGAAGGAATCAGGGTAGGCACTCAAAGCGAAAAAATAGGAACTTCGAGCCAACTGGATCCTAGCGGTCAGGACGCGAGTCTTGTCGGTAAGGAGCAACAATTCGGCACGTCTTAAGGCATTATCAAGAATGGATATCGCCTCACCATAATGGTACATTTCCAACTTACACAGTCCCCGATAATAGTCGCTCACGGAAAGGTAATAATTGTCGTTCAAATCGTTAGCCAACGAGGATAATTCATTGATATAACCCTGAGCGTCCAAAATACGGTCAGCATCAAGATAGAACATAATCGTTGCGTCCAAGGCTTCCGCACGAGCGAAATCAGCTCTCCTAAACTCTCTCAGTCGCCCCGCCAGCGAATCGGGCAAAGCCAAGGGTTCGTCAGCATCTTGAGCGATGACATCAATGGAACATAAGAGCAGGAAAAGGAAAATTATTTTTCGCATTGTCGATGTTTTCTTCTTAGTCCTTGCAAAGTTATGGTTTTTAACAAAAAAGGGCAGCTACCGCCGCCCTTTTTCTCAAATGAACTGAAAAAAGTATTACTCCTTGACGATTCTTCCTTGAATCATTCCTCCCTCTGTGCTAACTCGGTAGAAATAGATGCCTGATTTCAAAGCACTAACGTTGACAGTCAACTCGTTGGTTTCAGCACAATGGGTATTCTGTTGATAGACACATTCTCCCAGGACATTGAAAACTTGAATGTTGGCCAAGCCATTCCAGGGCTGGGCAGCTGCAACCCTAAACTCATGGGTAAAGGGATTGGGGTATGCCGTATGCTCCAGGGACACTTGTTCGCTGACGGACTCCAACTCGCCAACAAAGAACAAATTGGTCAACTCCTGCACCTGCGAATTACCCACCTCGTCAGTGATGATGAACTTGCAACTAACCCAATGGTTAGCAGCCTGGCTATCAAGCTGCGACAAATCAGCGACAAACACGTTGCCATGGTTTTCGTGGAACAAATTCTCATCCTCAATGACATCCAAAGGAATCCAGTTCACACCATCCAATGAATACTGCACCTCTACATTGGGTCTAGCATTGTATGCAGGCAAAAAACCGAAATATTCCATATCAAAGGAGAATGTGAAATCGGCACAGCCAAAGACAACAGAGGAATGGTTAATATCCGGAACTTGAATAGTTTCTTTTCCTTCAGCATTCAAGACACGCAAGAATGTCATGGTTGGAGGAATAGCATCCTCGTTTTCAAGGTTAAACTCCACATGGGTATAATTCGATTTAGGCACATCGTTGGCTGAAAGATGCCTATTCGCAACTTCTATCACAACTGGAGCAGGAACTTCTGGCATAAAGGTATTTGCATCTTTATTAAAAAGGTAGAGGCTGTCATTAAAGACTTCTTCACCATTGATTTGCACCATAATTTGCTGGTCATAATCACAAACGCGTTCACAGCTGTTTTCTCCGCTCGAATAGAAGTTACCCAAAAAAGCCGTGAGTCCTAATGGAATCGTTTCAGCGTTGAAGGCGATGGGATTATAGCTCGATAGCGGTGTCCTTTCGCCAAAGTAAGTGGTTTGATCAGACGGCTGTACGGTCATAGCTGGTGTTTCAGGAAACCAATTGGGGATACTGACCATATTGAAATCCGCCTCGTAATAGGGAAGCGCTTCTCTCACGACACTCCCCTCTTTGTCAATATAAAAAGGAGTCCGATAACAATCGTGATACCATGACACACCATCACCCCAATCGTAAGATTCGTAAACCGAGGGAATCAGGATGTCGCTACCAGATTCAAAAGCCGTAGGATCTCCAATCTTCAGGTTGCTGACAATGGTAAAAGGACTGGCTGGATCAAAAACCTGCTCTTCGCCCATCCACTCATACTGATAGGTCAAGGTAGCTCCATTCAGGAATCTACAGAAGTGTTTGCTGGTCAAAACATAATAAGAGGGTCCTGCCTCTTCATTGAGATGAAACACCTCATTAACAACTGTAAAATCATTCGGGTCGTTGGCAAACGTGTAATCGTCAGACAATCCATAGACTTTAGGGAAGGTGACAAAGTAGGATTTTTGATTGCCTGGTTCTATGGTAAAGGTCAACTCCAAAGCACTCCTTTCATCAAATGGCGAATACCAATAGTCGGGCATTTGATCATTATAGCCATTCGGACTATACAGCCAAGGATCATAAACTTGCACTCCACCCAACCAATAGAAATTCAAACACCAAAGCACAGACAGAATCTCCATATCTTTGAACGCATTTCCATTCTCATCTACTATATTGGAGGATAGACTATACACACACTGACCAAGATCAATTTTAATTTCAGCATCATCAACGAGTTCTAAATTGTCCATCACCCAAATACATTTTCTATCCGAAGCGTAATCCCTGCCCGAGGCAAACAAGGAATAGGTGCCTTCTTCAAGTTCAACGGTCAGTTGCTCACCATCCATGTTATCCATCTGAGCCAGGATACTAGTCCCCTCACTAACATAAACATGAAGGTTGCATTCCTCAGGGAAAAGCACATTCAATGTGTGAGTTGGAGCATTTCCTCGCTGTTGAGGCACGACTGATGTTTTGGCAATCAATGAACCAGAATACAAGTCTTGATCCTGAATCATCATTTGATCAGAATAGGTAATGGTTCCTATGGAGCCATGACCATCATTCAACACGCAGCGGTTCTGAGCGGCACTGTTCATGGCGACGGTCATCAAGAGCGTCGTCAATGCGATTAATGATAAAAACTTTCTCATTTTGCTTGATTTTTTTGATTAACGTATTTTGATTAACACAATTATTGCCAACGATATGTAATGACAAAAATAATCCAAGGCGTGTTTTTGTCAATACTTCGGCTTTATGCAAATAGGGGTCATGTCCCCTATGGTAGGGGGACAACGGGGGGACAATGAAATAATAAGCTGATTATCAGTATTTTGATAAAAATTCAAGCAAACTCACATCTTCACCAGTCAGATTCAACGATTTGCGCAAACGCTTTCGAGCGGTCTTCACACTTTCCACAGAAATGCCATTGATGGAAGCGATTTCCTTGATACTGAGGTTTGACTTGATAAAAGCGCAGAGGCGAAGCTCATTTTGTGTTAGTTTTGGGTATTCTGACAGCAGCTTCTTATAGAAATCAGGATGAATTTGAACGAAATGCAAGTCAAAGTCTTTGCGCGCATCTTCATTAACGAGTGTTTTAAGACTCCGGATAATGTCGGGCAGCAGATCATTCTCGGCATGCTCCTCCATCTCAGTGAGTTTTTTTATGGCATCATTCAAGATTTCATTGCTTTGTATCTTACTAATCGATTTGGAAGTGACTTCCCTATTGCGCAAATCCAACTCTTGCTTTAGCAGCAGCTCTTTCTGTCTTCTGTTTCGCACTAAAATGATCGTAATCATGATAGTGAAGAGTATAATCAACGCAGAAATGATTAAGATAAAGCCTTGACGTTGCTTGGTAATGGCTTTTTCCGCCTCATATCGTTGTTCTATTTCCCTTGTTTCGTGATGATAGACATAGTCAAGGAACCTCTGTTGACCCTGTTGCGTCATCATAGAGTCCCGAGCAAAACTATATTCGGCCATGCACTTCAGGCTATTCTCAAGGTCCTGCATCTCACTCAATAAAATTGCCTTAAGCCTGATACAATTCAATTTTCGATTAAGATCAGGGAGTCGTCCAGTGATGACAATAGCGGTGTCAATTAGAGTCAATGCCTGATCATAGTCACCTTGCACCAAGGCAATATATGCCGAGTTCTGAAAAATAACTGAACTCAAGACGGGATCGCTGCAGTGCTTTAACTCATTAAGGCACTCCTTGTAATATTTATCGGCCTGGTCAAAGTCATTTTTACCCAGATAAGCCACACCGATAAAATGTTTCACGCACAAACTATCATAAAAGGAGACAGAATACTGCAAAGCAGTATCAGCGAAGAGCAATGCACTGTCGTAATCTTCTTTTTCGCAATAAATCGTTGCAAGATTCCTATAGGGGAGAGATTTTTTCAGTTTCAAGGACTCCCTATAAAGTCTTTCAGCCTCTAAACTATTACCTCCCTTATGGTAGAGATTCCCGAGATTATTAATGAGTTTTAGGTAGAGATCCGGATTTTTGTCGCCAGCCATTTCCAAACCTTTTTGAATGGCATCATAGCTGTCCGTCAGAATCTCCATTCCTGAATAACACGAACTTTGCGTCAAATAAACCTTTGTGGCAAGTCGAGTTGTTCGGTCCGACATTCTTAGCATTTCAATCCGAGCCAAAGCATTATTGATATGCAAGACTGCCTTTTCGTAATCTCTAAGATCCAGTGCGTAAACAGCTAAATAATAATCTGTTAGAGCAATATAATAATTGTCTTTTAAATCTTTAGACAATTGTGACAGTTCCTGGATATAGCCCTTGGCATCCTGCATCCTATCCATTTCTTGATAGAACATAATCGCTGCGTCCAAAGCTTCCGCACGAGCGAAATCCGCTCTCCTAAACTCTCTCAGTCGCCCCGCCAGCGAATCGGGCAAAGCCAAGGGTTCGTCAGCATCTTGAGCGATGACATCAATGGAACATAAGAGCAGGAAAAGGAAAATTATTTTTCGCATTGTCGATGTTTTCTTCTTAGTCCATGCAAAGATATGATTTTTAACAAAAAAAGGCAGCTGATGCTGCCCTTTTTCAAAGTTGAACTGAAAACGCTTGGGTTCCTATTTTCTTTTTCCTCTAGATTTAAATCTGTCCAGCCGTGTATTCAGCTTCGTGAAGCGATTTTTCTGGTCCGGAGTCATCTCTTTGAGCAAATTATTGAGATTCCTTTTCAGATCGTACGCCTTACTCATGTAATAGTTAATATCGTTGGAATTACCCATCTTGTCCTCATTGGACAACGTAATAATATCTTGGATGCATTCCTCATATTCATTAAGTTTGCGAGTGATATAGCCGTATGCTTGGGATTGTTGGTTAGGACTGGGTTGTTGGTCAAGATTAGTTTGTTGGGTGGCATTGGATCCTTGGGTTTGTTGAGGTTTAGGTTTATTCACGTTATTCACGCCCTTCACTCTTTGGGCATTTACAGTAATTGTAAAACCGCAGAACAGCAGAGCCATGACGGAAAAGATGAAGAGTTTTTTCATAGTATGATCCCTAAATGTGTGTCGGGCGCAACTTTTGTTCATCAGTAATAAGAAATAATAATTCTTAAAATATTGCAACAATCGTGCCATCATTTCATTTATTTACCTCAAACCGTCAAACCGTCAGACATTCATCCAACGCCTCAGTCAAAGCTTTTTCATCCATGTGCTGACCAATGAAAACAAGCTTTTGCATGCGGTCGCCATAGGTCTCATCCCAATCACGACGCAGGCCTTCATCTCGGGCCATCATCTCGCGAAGATCCCTTTCAGGCATGGTGGCAAACCAGGCACCAGCATTGCGGAGCTGCACCTGCTTGCCTGCCTGCTCGAAGATGTAACAAACCTCATCTTCATTCTTGAACCAGCAGATTCCTTTGGCACGAATCACATTGCGAGGCATCTTGCGAGCCACAAACTCATCGAAACGAGCCAAGTTGAAAGGCTGACGGCGGAAATAGACAAAGGTGCCGATACCATATTCCTCCGCCTCGCCTTCCTCATGGTCATGATGGTGGTGGTGATGATGTCCTTCGTGATCGTGTTCTTCATCGTGGTCATCATCATCGTCGTCATCGTGATGATCTTCAAGCTCATTGTGACCCTCCACCTCACGGATCCACGTGGCGGAAGTAGCCACATCATCGAAATCGAACATTCTGGTATTCAAAATCTTGTCAAGATCAATGTCACAATAGTCACACTCGATGATTTCGGCCTTGGGCTGCAATGCACGGATAATCTGTTTGATTCGACCACGTTCGGAGTCGGTGACCTCTGAAGCTTTGTTCAACAGGATGACATTGCAAAACTCAATTTGTTGGATAACAAGGCTCTCCAAGTCGTCTTCCTGAAGGGTCTTCCCCACCAGGTTCTCACCGCAAGCGAACTCATCCTGTAAACGCAAAGCATCCACCACTGTGACGATGCAATCGAGACGGGCTAAACCATCTTTATAAAACTCATAGCCCATCCTAGGATAGGTACAGAGGGTCTGTGCTATCGGCTCCGGCTCACAGATGCCACTGGCTTCGATGACGATGTAGTCGAATTTCCGCATGGAAGTCAATTCACTCAGCTGTTTCACGAGGTCCATCTTCAACGTACAGCAGATGCAGCCGTTTTGGAGCGCCATCAGACTGTCGTCACCTTGACCGACGACACCGCCTTTTTCGATGAGATCAGCGTCGATGTTGACCTCGCCAAGGTCATTGACGATGACTGCGAATTTGATGCCTTTACGATTATTCAGGATTCTATTGACCAAAGTGGTCTTGCCGCTACCAAGATAACCGGTGAGCAGCAAAGTGGGTATTTGAGGTACTGCCATTGTTTTCGTTTTTGAGATTGGAGCGCAAAAGTAATTAAAAATTGAAAAGTGAAAGGTGAAAATTGAAAGGTGTTGTTTATTTTTGCAGTATGAACGACAAAGAGCTTCAGATTTTGCGACATTATTTCCCTGCCGCTGCCGTCCCAATGGTAGTTGAGGCTTATATGCAGTCGCGGTTTCAGCTGAAGTTCAAACGGCCAAGGGCATCCAAGCTGGGCGACTTCAGGCCACCGCATGGCGACCACGGCATCTGTTGCATCACCTTAAATTTGGACCTCAACCCTTATCAGATGTTGGTCACCTTCGTCCACGAGCTTGCCCACTACACCGTTTATATGAGCCATCCCCAAAAACGCATGGAACCCCATGGTGACGAATGGAGGCAGGCGTTTGCCAGGTTGCTTCTCCCCTACCTGAAGCCCGAGATTTTCCCTGAAGATGTCATCGAAGCTCTGCAGCACCATCTCCGACACATCAAGGCGAGTTCCACGGCAGACCAGAACCTCGCCAAGGTGATGAAACGCTATGATTCCAACCCCACAAACGAATCCGCAGTCACTGTAGAAGACCTCTCCGAAGGTACAATCTTTCAGCTTGCCAATGGCATGACCTTCAGGAAAGGCCCTAAGCGTCGCACTCGTTATCAATGTGAATGCTTGGACAATGGCCGGACTTATACTGTCAGCGGCATGGCCGAGGTCAAAAGTCGCTGAAGGCGTCACCCACACTGATCACCCTCGGGACGCGATCTCAACAAGCACCTATGGGCCGCAGCCCAAATAATCACTTACTCAGCAGAAACCCTATCATACATAGGTCTCATCAAATTCCACACCTCCCTCTCTCAGCTGGGATATCAACTCATCACGGACAGATTTCCGACGATGGTGATTCTTTTGGTTGATGATATAGTTCGTAACAGTCTTTCGTTGTGATTCAGCATAAGAAAGAGCACAATAACCCCGCTCCCATTTCACAAAACTTGGGAACAAGTCTCGATTTGCCTTAATATAATTATGAGTGGCAATCTTCAAGTCATGAACGAATGCAGCCACAGAGATAAAAGGAGGTATAGAAACAAACATGTGAATATGGTCAGGCATGCCATTAATACGATAGAGTAAACACTGGTGGTTTTTACAGAAGCCATGGATAAACCTATAAAGGTTCTTCTCATGTGCCTCAACAATGGGCGCTGTCCCTTGATGAGTACGAAGGACAATGTGATAGAGTAGTTTTGTATATGCCATATGGAAACAATAATAAAATTAGGCTACAAAAATAATATTAATATTTATACATTATTATATTATTACAAAATATTTATTACAAAAATTATATACTACATACCACAATCATCAGAACACTATTAGCGAGCCTCTACTACCACAGTCACACCAGTCACATGGAGGCATCCTACCAGGGCACTCTCTCCTACTCATGGGGCACCCTCCAGGGTGCTCTACTCCTCTCTCTCACCCTCTCGCATCACCCGCAGGTCCTACGGATTCTGCGGTTACTGTAGGGAGACCGCTTTGCGGTCTTGTCTCTACCGGCAGACCTCATAGTTGGCGGCATCCTATCTCTCACTCATCTCCTGTGACGCAGAAGGCGTCACCCACCAGTAACCTAGGGTACGAGCGCAGCGAGCACCCCAGGAGTCGACGAGAACAGCAGCACACACGGAAGCACCCACAGAGAGCTCCTACTACCACAGTCATACCAGTCACACGGAGGCATCCTACCAGGGCACTCTCTCCTACTCATGGGGCACCCCTCCAGGGTGCTCTCCACCTCTCTCACTCTCTCCCATCACCCGCAGGTCCTGCGGACACTGCGGTTACTATTGGGAGACCGCTTTGCGGTCTTGTCTCTACCGGCAGACCTCACAGCTGGCGGCATCCTATCTCTCACTCATCACCTATGACGCTGAAGGCGTCACCCACCAGTAACCTAGGGTACGAGCGCAGCGAGCACCCTAGGAAAAAACCCCAGACAAAACCTCATCAGTATCACAAAATCTCCGTATCTTTGCGGCTAAATTGTCGTCCCCGATATGTCCAACATCCTCGATCAACTCAACGCTCCACAACGTGAAGCTGTAACCACCATCAACGGCCCAGTGATGGTCATCGCCGGTGCCGGCTCAGGCAAGACCCGTGCACTCACCTATCGTATCGCTTACATGATCTCCGAGGGAGTAGATCCTTTCTCCATCATGGCGCTCACCTTTACCAACAAGGCTGCTCGCGAGATGAAGGAACGTATCATCAAACTCATCAACGCCAATGACGCCCGCAACGTGTGGATGGGCACCTTCCATTCCATCTTTGCACGCATCCTTCGCATCGAAGCCCAATACATCGGCTTCACATCTACCTTCACGATCTACGACACCGACGACTCCAAGTCGCTCATCAACCAGATACTCAAGGAGATGCAACTCGACACCAAGGTCTATCCCGCCAAGACGGTGCTCGCCCGCATTTCCGCCGCCAAGTCGAGCCTCTATTCACCTGAAGACTATGCCAACGACGCCGAGATCCAGGAGACCGACCAAAAAGCAAAGAAACCGCTCATTGCACAGATCTTCCAAGTCTATAACGACCGACTCCACCGTGCCAACGCCATGGACTTCGACGACATCCTATATTACACCAACGTCCTTCTTCGCGACAACCCCAACATCCTCTATAAATACCAAAACCACTTCAAATATATCCTCGTTGACGAGTATCAGGACACCAACTTCGCCCAATATCTCATCGTCCGTCGTCTCGCTGCCCTCTTCGAGAACCTTTGCGTGGTGGGTGACGACGCCCAGTCCATCTATGGTTTCCGCGGAGCCAACATACAGAACATCCTCAACTTCAAGAACGACTACCCCGACTACAAACTCATCAGGTTGGAACAAAACTACCGATCCACCAAGACGATCGTCGAGGCCTCGAACAACATCATTGCACACAACAAGGACCAGATCAAGAAACGGGTTTGGAGCGACAACGAGCAAGGCGAGCTAATCACCCTGCTCCATGCTGCCACCGACTCCGAGGAAGGCGTCATGGTAGCCAACTCCATCTTCCATTACAAGATGTCGAGACAACTCAAAAACAAAGACTTCGCCATCCTCTACCGCACCAATGCCCAAAGCCGATCCATGGAAGCTGCGCTTCGCAAACAGAATATCCCCTACAAGATTTATGGCGGACTCTCTTTTTATGATCGCAAGGAAATCAAAGACCTGTTGGCATACTTCCGTGTAGTCATCAACCCTGAGGACGAGCAGTCGCTACTGAGGATCATCAACTACCCTGCCCGAGGCATCGGCGAGAAGACCATCGAACGAATGATGGTATTTGCCAACGAGCGAAAGACCTCCATCTGGCAGTGCATCTCCAACGACCAGTATCCCCAAGACTTCAACATGGGCACCATCAACCGTGTGCGCGACTTTGTGGTGCTAATCAAGAGCTTCCAAAGCCTACAAGGCAAAATGAACGCCTTCGAACTCGCCAAACACATCACTAACAGCATCGGAATCATCAAGTTACTCAAAGAGGAGGACACACCGGAAAGCATCAGCCGAGTAGAAAACATCGAGGAGTTGCTCAACGCCATCATGGAGTTCTCTGACCAACAGGTTGACGAGACCACTGGCGAGGCCGCTCAAGTTGACTTGGTGCGATTCATGGAAGACGTGGCCTTGCTCACCGACAATGAGATGAAGAAAGACGACAAAGAGGAAGACTGCGTGAGCATGATGACCATCCACTCCGCCAAAGGTCTGGAATTCCCTTACGTTTATGTGGTAGGCATGGAGGAGAACCTCTTCCCAGGGATTCTGAGTCTCAGCACACGAGAGGAACTGGAAGAGGAACGAAGGCTATTTTATGTGGCTGTCACCCGCGCCATGACCAAGCTTACGCTAAGCTGCGCCGAGACCCGTTACCGCTACGGCAACCTCACCCTCAGCGAACCATCGCGTTTCATCGAGGAAATCGACGACAAACTCATCGACCGACCTCGAAAAGCCAACTTCCATGGCACCTCCTCATTCGACAACGAGCGACGGTCATGGGGCCGCTCACCTTTTGGAAGCGGATTCAAGAAAGCCTCCGAGACTCCTTCACGCCAACCAGCAGCCCAACCCACTGCCAGCGCCCCAGGAGCTCCGTTTGAAGCATCTAACTCTGACCTGCTCCAAGAAGGCATGAGAGTGCTGCACCAGAAGTTCGGGGAAGGCACCATAATCTCTCTCGACGGAGCAGGCGCCAACAAAAAAGCCACGGTCCATTTTGACAGCTCAGGAACAAAACAACTCATGCTCAAATTCGCAAAATTAAAAATCGTCTGAATATTTTGCGCTTTTTGCTTTTTTTATCGAAAAAAAATGTAATTTTGAATCGTTTTTTTACTAGATAATTAAAATATTAAAATATGAAGAAATTTACTCTTGTATTAGCCTTGATGGCATCTGTACTGATGCTGAATGCACAAAATCCCATGCTTCCCAATGACCACGGATTGTCTGAAAACCAACCTGCTTGGTTAAGCAATCAAGTTCAGGTGTTTAGTCCACATAGTGGATTCAACTGGTGGTCATCCTACATTGACTTAAGCAATGGAGGACTAAGCTTGCTCGAAAACGCTTTGGGCACGGAGGCCTCTTTAATTAAAAGCAATGACAATTTCGTCTCGTTTGACAATGAATCGGGAACTTGGAGTGGCTCAATGACGGAACTGGACAACTCCAAGATGTACATGCTCCTATTCAATGATAGTGCTAGTGAATTTCAACTGGAAGGCACCGTCATATCACCTGCTGACGTGAACATCAACATCAATAATGGATGGAATTGGATCGGATACCCGTGCTCATCAACCATAGCCATTAATGATGCTTTGGCCAATTTCAGTGCGAATAACAACGATCTGATCAAATCACAAGAACAATTCGCAACTTATTCGGCAGAAAATGGAGTATGGTACGGTGTGTTATCAGAAATGCAACCCGGACAAGGATACATCCTTCTCTCGAATGCTTCCTCAAGCACTTCTTTCCACTATGGCAATGCTTCAAAGGACGGGGTAGCAACCACCAACATCCCTAAGACAATTTGGACCCCTAATCCAAGTGCATACGCTCAGAACATGACCCTCATCGGTGCCGTCAGCTTACAAGGCATTGAGGTCAACAGTGGCGAATATGAGCTTGGCGTGTTCCATGGAGACGAATGCCGCGGTGCAACACCATTGATTTATGTGGGAGCTACCAATAGCTATCTCGCCTTCCTCACCGCTTACGGAAACGAAGGTGACGAACTGCAGTTCAGATTGCTGGACCGTAACACCAATGCTGTTTATACTGCTGCCAACAATCAACGCATCAGCTATAGCGACAATGCCACCTTCGGACAGCTCGACTCACCCTACCATATTGAGTTCAGAGAAATGCTGAGTACCGAAGAGACCCTTGCCGGTTTGCTCAACATCTATCCTAACCCCATGAGCAGCAACCAAGAGCTCCATATCATGCTTCCTGAAAACGTCAAATCCAACGTTAAAGTTCAAATCGTCAACCTTTTGGGACAAGTGACCCTCGAGGAGACGATGAATGGCAACAGCTGCACCATCAGCGGTTTGGCATCAGGACTCTATACCGTCAGAGTTCTCTCTGACAACACCCTCATCCATAATGATAAACTCATTGTGAAATAAACACATGGAGAAAAACAGTTTATTGTACAATACCGAGCGTGACCCGATCACGATCTCGGAGTATGGCCGTAACATGCAGCAGATGATCCGTCATCTCATGCAAATCGAGGATCGTCAAAAACGTACTGAGGCCGCTCAATTCATCATCTCGGTCATGGCCCAGATGAATCCCCAAGTCAAAGACTCGGGCGATTACATCCATAAACTTTGGGACCATCTTTACATTATCTCTGACTATCAACTTGATGTGGACAGTCCCTTTGAGCCACCTCAACCCGCTAACCAAAATACAAAACCGCATCACATTGAATATCAGAATAACAACATCAAGTACGGTCATTATGGCCATTACATGGCAAAGATGATTGAGCTTGCCTCCACCGTTGAAGACGAAGAGACCCGACAAGCCCTCGCCTACTCCATGGCCAACCAGATGAAACGCAATTACCTGGAATGGAACGGCAACGTCGTCAACGACCAACAGATCATCGAAGACCTCAAGGTGATGTCGAATGGACGTTTGGTGCTGGGCGAAGAAACCAAGCTGAACGGCACTAGTGAGATTCTTTCAAAGCCCGTGCTTGCGCAAAAAGGCATCGCAACCAACGGGAAAAAGAAGAAAAAGAAACAGTCGAACCTCAAGGCCGACATGAACAACCCCAACAACCCCAACTACAAGAAAAGAAAACAGCAATAAGCCATGGGTTCATTCCGGATCGAAGGAGGCCATAGACTCCACGGAGAAATCGTGCCTCAAGGAGCGAAGAACGAAGCGATGCAGATCATCTGCGCCTCGCTACTCACCAACGAGGAAGTGATCATCGAAAACCTTCCCAACATCCTCGACATCAACAACCTTATCGACCTCCTTAAGGGTATGGGCGTCAAAGTCAAGCGAGTCACCCCCGACCGGGTCAGCTTACAAGCCGATGCCATTGACTTCGATTATTTCAAAACCCAAGAGTTCATCCAAAAAGCCTCAAGACTCCGTGGCAGCGTCATGATGCTCGGGCCGCTTTTGGCACGTTTTGGCACGGCCTATATGCCCAAACCCGGAGGCGACAAAATCGGACGCCGCCGACTCGACACCCATGTCATCGGTCTTCAAAAACTCGGGGCCATTTTCAGCATCGAAGGCACCACTCAGAAAGCCGTGGCCCCTGATGGCCTCCACGGCTGCTATATGCTACTCGACGAAGCCTCGGTCACCGGCACCGCCAACATCCTGATGGCCGCTGTGATGGCTGAAGGCGAGACCACCATCTTCAATGCCGCTTGTGAACCATATCTGGTACAGCTTTGCAAGATGCTTGTCAGCATGGGTGCCAAGATTGATGGCATCGGATCAAATCTATTGAAAATCAAAGGAGTAGATACACTAAAAGGCACCAAGCACCGCCTCCTTTCCGACATGATTGAGGTCGGCTCCTTCATCGGCATGGCAGCCATGACTGGATCAGAGATCACCATCAAGAACGCCGGGATTCCTCAGCTAGGAATCATCCCCGAGATGTTCCGCAGGATCGGTGTCAAAATGGAGTATCAAGACGACGACATCTATATCCCCGAACAAGACCATTACGAGGTGGAGACCTTCATGGATGGCTCCATCCTCACCATCGCTGATGCTCCTTGGCCTGGATTCACCCCCGACTTGATCAGTATCATCCTCGTGGTCGCCACCCAAGCCAAAGGTACTGTACTCATCCACCAAAAGATGTTCGAGAGCCGCTTGTTCTTCGTTGACAAGCTCATCGACATGGGAGCACAGATCATTCTTTGCGACCCGCACCGTGCCAATGTCATCGGCTTGGACCACCACCACAACTTAAGAGGCATCCGCATGAGTTCTCCCGACATCCGTGCCGGTGTCGCCCTGCTCATCGCAGCTATGTCAGCCAATGGTGTCAGCATTATCGACAACATCGATCAAATCGACCGAGGATACCAATATATCGACCTGAGACTCAACAGTCTAGGTGCCAAGATTGAAAGAATCTGAAAACCACTGCCATTTTGTCAACCTCAAACCTTTGGCAGAGCTTTTGCTATGCCAAAAGCGCATTTTTATTTTTGATTATTAATTAAATACAACGATAAACATGGAAGAAAAGAAAGAGACTGAAATTCAGGAAGATGAGATTCAAAACCAAACTAATCAGGAAGTTGAGAATCCATCAGAAGAACCCAAAGAAAAAGTGACAGAGAAACAAGACACACCAAACGAGGAAAAAATGTCAGCCGAGGAGCCTTCAAAAAGACGCCATAAAGGCAGACGTGATCAGACCAAGGCTTTGGAGGAAGCAAAAGCAAAATATGCCGAACTCAACGATACGTACCTTCGTCTCTATTCAGAGTTCGACAACTATCGCAAACGTACCGCCAAAGAGAAACTCGACATGACCGCCACGGCATCCGCAGCCGTCATCAAAGACATGCTTCCCGTCATGGACGACTTCGAACGCGCACTCCAGAACATGGAGAAAAACGGCAACGAAGCCGACCTGCAAGGGGTCACTCTAATCTACAACAAGTTAAAAACCACGCTTCAGAAGAGAGGCTTGGAAGAGATTATCGCTATCGACTGCGACTTCAACACCGACGAACACGAAGCACTCACGATGATCCCCGCCCCCGATGAATCCAAAAAAGGCAAGGTCATCGACGTCATCCAAAAAGGCTACAAACTTAACGGGACAGTGATCCGGTTCGCCAGAGTCGTTGTTGGCAACTAAAAAGGAAAACGGAGAATACTATAATGGCAGAAAAAAGAGATTATTATGAAGTGTTAGGTGTCAGCAAGGACGCTTCTCCAGAAGAGCTGAAGAAGGCGTACCGGCAGTTGGCATTGAAATACCACCCCGACCGCAACCCCAACAACAAGGAGGCAGAGGAGAAGTTCAAGGAGGCGGCAGAAGCTTATGAGGTGCTGAGCAATCCCGATAAGCGTGCCCGTTATGACCGTTATGGCCACGCTGGCATGAGTGGCTTTGGCGGAGGAGGCGGACAAGGCATGTCAATGGACGACATCTTCAGCCAGTTTGGCGATCTGTTTGCCGACTTCGGCCTAGGCAGCTTCTTCGGTGGCGGCTTCGGCGGAGGTTCGCGCTCCGGTGGTACGGTGCGCCAACGCGGGTCAAACATCCGCGTCAAGGTGAAACTCAACCTCCAGGAAATCGAAAAAGGCGTTAAGAAAAAAATCAAAGTCAATAAATACGTTCCCTGCGAGCATTGCCACGGATCCGGATCAGAAAATGGCCAGACTGAGACCTGCCCTACCTGTAAAGGACACGGCCAAGTCATGCAACGGATGAACTCCATCTTCGGACAGATGCAAACCGCCACCACATGCCCCAACTGCGGCGGCTTGGGCACCATCATCAAAAACAAGTGTACCCACTGCAACGGCGAAGGCATCGTCAAAGGTGAAGAGATCATCGAAATCGACATCCCCGCCGGCGTCGGTGAGGGCATGCAACTCACGCTGCGTGGCAAAGGTGGAGCCGGCCCTCGCAATGGTGTCACTGGCGACCTGCTTGTCCTCATCGAGGAAGAACCGCATCCCGACTTTGAACGCGACGGCAGCAACCTGATCTATAACCTGTTCATCTCCGTCACCGATGCCATCCTGGGTACCGAAGCCGAAGTGCCTACCGTGAGTGGCAAAGTGCGAGTTAAAATTGCCCCTGGAACGCAAAGCGGCAAAGTACTGCGACTCAGAGGGAAAGGCCTGCCCAATGTCAATAGCTACGGCACAGGCGACCTCTTTGTCAATGTCAACGTGTGGATTCCCAAGAAAGTCTCAAAGGACGAAGAGAGAGTCTTACAAAACCTCAGTCAGTCTGAGAATTTCAAGCCCAACCCCTCCGACGACGACCGCTCGTTCTTCAAGAGAATCCGCGACTACTTCAGCTAATCAAACTTTTGACCCCTATCCATGAAAATAGAAGTCACCAACCTCACCAAACGCTATGCCGATCATCTGGCGCTTAACAACGTCAGTCTGAGCGTGCCTGAACAGAGCATCTACGGCCTCCTTGGACCCAACGGGGCAGGGAAAACCACACTCATCCGTATCCTTAACCAAATTACGGGTCCCGACAGCGGACAGATCCTCATCGACGGAGAGCCTTTGGCCCCCAAACACACCGAACGTATCGGCTATCTCCCTGAGGAACGAGGACTCTACAAAAAGATGAAAGTCGGAGAACAAGCCATCTACCTAGCCCAACTCAAAGGTATCCAGAAGGCCGAAGCTGAGAGACGGCTCAAACAATGGTTCGAAAAATTCGAAATCGAAGGCTGGTGGAACAAGACGGTGGAAGAACTCTCGAAGGGAATGCAACAGAAGATCCAGTTCATCACAACAGTGATTCATGAACCGGACATCCTTATCTTCGACGAGCCGTTTTCTGGCTTTGACCCCATCAACGCCAACCTGCTGAAAGAATCCATCTTGGAACTTCGCGAGAAAGGGGCCACGATCTTGCTTTCCACCCACAACATGAATTCGGTGGAAGAACTTTGCGACAGCATCTCCCTTATTAATAAAGGTGAAAAGATTTTGGAAGGAAAAGTGACCGAGATCAAACAGCAACACCGCAGTGCGACGGACCAAGTCGCGCCGTCGATGAACGACATCTTCATCCAAGAAGTTCAATCCAAAAACATGAAGTCATGAACAAGATCGGTCTCATCATCAAGCGAGAGTACTTCACCCGCGTCAAAAAACGCAGCTTCATCATCATGACCTTCTTGGGCCCGCTGCTGATTGCTGCGCTTTATATCATTCCAATCCTGCTGGCGTTACACGGCGACAATGAGAAAAGGACCATTGCCATCGTTGACCAAAGCCATTGGTTTGAAAAGCAATTCACCAGCACAAAAAACCGCACCTTCATCCCTTTGGGTGACATCAGCATCGACTCGACCAAGCGGCTGGTACAAGAAGGGGTTTACGACATCGCATTGTTCATCCCGGAGACCCAGCTTAACATCCCGTCGAGCGCCGTGGTTTACAGCATGAAGCAAGTGCCCATGAGTGTCGAGGACAACATCAAGGATGTGATGAAGAACGAAATCCAAATTCAGAAACTCCTTGCCCAAGGCATCGATCCCGACATTCTTGAGAGCATTAAAACCGACGTCAACCTCTCCGTCATACGGATGGATGAGGATGGCGGAGAGAAAGAGACGTTCTCACAGGTTCAATTCGCGCTGGGAATGTTACTTGCTGTCATGATATACGTATTTATAATGATGTTCGGCAGCCAAGTCATGCAAGGCGTCACCGAGGAGAAGAGCAGCCGCATCATCGAAGTCATCGTCAGCAGCGTCAAGCCCTTCCAACTGATGATGGGTAAGATCATCGGAGTCTCATTAGTGGCTCTGACCCAGTTCCTGATGTGGATTCTGCTCACGGGAGCCATCTATATCGGATTCTCAGCGGTGGTCGGGATCAGCGGTCAAGAGGCCATTAGTGCTGGAACCCTGATGACCCAAGAGATTAGCAACAGCAGCATCATGGACAATGAAGCCGTACAAAACATCGTCAACATCGCCCATTCCATCAACTTCGGAGCCATCATCATCAGCTTCCTCATCTTCTTTATTGCAGGGTACCTGCTTTACGCGACGTTGTTTGCCGCCATCGGATCCATTGTTGACAACAACACCGACTCGCAACAGTTCACCTTGCCCGTGACGGTCCCGCTGCTTATCGGACTACTCTCGGCGATTTATGTCGTCAACAACCCTGATGGGAGCTTTGCTTTTTGGGCCTCGATGATTCCCTTCACCTCGCCCATCGTCATGATGGTTCGTGTGCCGTTCGGTGTCCCGATATGGCAAATCATCCTCTCAGCAGTAATCCTATTAGGTTCCTTCGTGGGCATGACTTGGGTAGCAGCCAAGATCTATCGCACCGGTATCCTCATGTATGGAAAGAAACTTTCCTATAAGGAGGTTTTCAAATGGTTAAAATATTAAAAAACAATTTGTGAAATCGAACAAAAAGAACTAATTTTGCAGGCTCGTATTTAGAAAAAATAGGCAAAAAGAATATTTAAAGTATTAAAAGTCAAATAATTAAATCGTTTTTACAATGCAAAACAAAGGAGCAATCAAGGCGTTAGCCATTGTGTTCGGGCTCATCTTCCTGTACCAGCTCTCCTTTACCCTCGTGACGAGAAACGTGGAGAAGAAGGCTGCCGAGTATGCCCAAGGCGATGAAGCCAAGGAAAACTACTATTTGGATTCTATGAGCAACGTCAACGTGTACAATCTGTTAGTGAAGAAGTACACTTATCGTGAGGCTAAAGAAAGAGAAATCAACTTAGGTTTGGACTTGAAGGGCGGTATGAACGTCACCCTGGAAGTCTCTGTTAAGGATATCGTTAAGGCATTGGCCGGTGCCAACGCCAACGATCCGACCTTCATGAAGGCCATGGATCTTGCCACCGAAAGGCAAGAGAAGAGCGAAGGCGACTTCGTTACTTTGTTCGGCCAGGCCTATGAGGAAGTTGATCCCAACGCCAAACTCGCCTCGATTTTCCTGTTCGAGTTCAAAGATAAAGGCATCACCGTCAACTCCACCAACAGTGACGTGCTGAAGGTCTTGAAGGAAGAAAGCGATGGAGCCATCGACCGTTCCTACCAAATCCTGAGAACCCGTATCGACCGTTTCGGTGTTGCCCAGCCCAACATCCAAAAGCTGGAAAACAGCGGTCGTATTTTGGTCGAGCTTCCTGGTATCAAGGATCCGCAGCGTGTGCGTAAACTCCTCCAAGGAACTGCTCAACTCGAGTTCTGGGAGACCTACAACTTCAACGAGCTCGCCCAGTACTTTGCCGATGCCAACGCTAAGTTATCTGAGAAGACCAAGGCTGTCAACGACAGGAACGCCACCGAAACCACCGAGGAAGCTACTGATGAGGTTACTGAGGTTGCTGAAGCTGCCGAAGCTACCGCTGAAGCCGAAGTGGCCGAGGCCGACACCACCGCTGATGACGGTCTCCTCAACCAACTGGCAGAGGACAGCGAAAGTGAAGAGAACCTCAGCGACGACGAGGCTCTGGCTAAATACAGAGCCGAGAACCCACTGTTCGCCCTGCTGCAACCTTCCTATACCCAAAACGGTCCTGCCCAGACTGCCCGCGTGGGTGTTGCCCAGGTGAAAGACACCGCAGCCATCAACAACATGTTGAATGAGACTGCCAACCTCTTCCCACGTAACTTGAAACTCGCTTGGACGGTGAAACCTGCCGACTACGGCGATGAAGCTGAATACCTCGAGTTGGTTGCCCTCAAGATGTCGCGCGACAACAAGTGCGCCCTCGGCGGCGAAGTCATCACCGACGCCCGCCAGGACTTCGGTCAAAGCAACGAAGTTGAAGTTGACATCCAGATGAACGCTGAAGGTGCCAAGGCCTGGAAGCGCCTCACTGGTGAAAACGTTGGCAAACAAGTCGCCATCGTCCTCGACAACTACGTTTACAGCTACCCGGTCGTCAACCAAGAAATCAGCGGCGGTCGTTCCCAGATCTCTGGTGGTGGCATGACCATCGAAGAGGCCCAAGACTTGGCCAACATCCTGAAAGCTGGTAAGCTGCCCGCTCCCGCTAGAATCCTCGAAGAGCAAGTGGTTGGTCCTTCACTCGGTAAGGAATCCGTCCAAAAGGGTATGTGGTCTATGATCTTCGCCTTCATCCTCGTGCTGATCTACATGGTCTTCTTCTATAAGAAAGCCGGTTTGGTCGCCGATATCGCCTTGATCGTCAACGTGTTCTTCCTGTTCGGTGTGCTGGCTTGCCTCGGCTCCGTGCTGACCTTGCCTGGTATCGCAGGTATCGTGTTGACCCTCGGTATGGCTGTTGACTCCAACGTGATTATCTTCGAGCGTATCAAGGAAGAGCTCCGCGACGGCAAGGGACTCCGTCCTGCCATCGACGCTGGTTACAAGAACGCCTACTCCGCCATCATCGACGGTAACGTCACCACTTTGATCACCGGTATCGTGCTGATCATCCTCGGTACGGGTCCTGTCCACAGCTTCGCTGTCACCCTCTGCATCGGTATCCTCACCTCTCTGTTCACCTCTATCTTCATCAGCCGTCTCATCTTCACGAGAATGCTCGACAAGGAAAAACCGATCTCCTTCACTACGAAACTCACTGAGAACTTCCTGAAGAACACCAACTTCGATTTCATCAAGTTCCGCAAGACCGCTTATATCATCGCTCTCGTCATGATCGTCATCAGCGTCGGTTCCCTCTGCTTCAAAGGCTTGAACCTCGGTATCGACTTCAAGGGTGGTCGTAACTATATCGTCCGCTTCGACCAAGATGTGAAGGTTGACCAAGTGCGTGACGCTCTGTCATCAATCAATGTCGCTGACTGGGAGACGCCCGAAGTGAAGACCTACGGCCCCAACGGCCAAGTCAAGATCACGACCAAGTACAAGATCGATGACAACAATCCAGATGTCGATAGCGAAATCCAAGGCATCCTCTACAGTGGACTCAAAGGCCTCTTCAGCCAGAACATCTCGGCTGAGCAGTTCTCCTCTGAGGACGAGACTATCGGCGTGTTGAGTACCCAAAAGGTGGGCGCTACCATCGCCAGCGACGTGACCCGCAAATCCATCTGGGCCATCATCGTATCCCTCGTCTTGATGTTCGCTTACATCGCCATTCGTTTCCGCAGATGGCAATACGGTCTGTCGGCCCTCGCCGCCTTGACCCACGATACCATCATCATGCTGGGTATGTACTCGTTGTTCTTCAACATCCTGCCGTTCACCATGGAAGTTGACCAAGCCTTCATCGCTGCTGTGTTGACCATCATCGGTTACTCCATCAACGCTACCGTGGTTATCTTCGACCGTGTACGTGAGAACACCAACCTCCACCCGAAGGCCACCTGGAGAGAGAACATCAACAACGCTGTCAACAGCACATTGACCCGTTCTTTCAACACCTCAGGATCCACCTTCGTCGTGTTGCTCGCCATCTTCTTCTTCGGCGGCGACACCATCCGTGGATTCATCTTCGCCCTGCTCGTCGGTATCCTCGCCGGTACCTTCTCCTCAGTGTTCCTGTCCTCACCTATCGCTTACAACCTTCTCAAAGGTAGCAAGCAGGACAAGGCCATCGCTGAAGCAGCCGAAAACAACAAGAAAAAGTAAGCGTTGTAGCAACATTTTAATACAACCTTCTTAGCATATACTAAAAAGGATTCCGCAAAAACGGAATCCTTTTTTTATGCCCTTTCTTCCGTCATATTTGATAAATCTTTCGTATCTTTGCTGAATTAATGCGAATCTTAGCTTGACATGAAAAAATATTTCTTCATCATCCTATCTGCACTGTTCGTCTTCATGAGCTCAACGCTGTACGCCCAAAGGAGAAACGCTGCAAAAAACGCCGATCTCGCCTTCAGCAGAAAACAATATACGGAGGCCGTAGATCGATACAAGAAAGCATATAAAAGGACCAAACGCAATAAGAGCGAAAGGACACGCATCAGTTTCCAGATGGGTGAATGCTATCGCCTCATCGGCCTGGCCAAACGTGCCGAACCCTACTACAAGAGAGTCATCAAGACTGACTTCCCCAACACTCATCCCGAAGTCTATCTTTATCTGGCCGAGACCTACAAAACCAATGAAAAGTTCAAGGACGCCATCGAGTGCTACGAAAACTATATCAAAATGGTTCCCGATGACCCAAGAGGTCCTCTAGGCATCGAGACCACCAACCAGATCGAAGCATGGATCGAGAATCCCTCTCGCTATGAGGTCACGGAGATGAAGAAAATCAACTCCAAGAACTCGGATTACGCCGCCACCTGGACCAACAGCAACTTCAACGAAATCATCTTCACCTCATCTCGCGCAGGCTCCACTGGAGGTGAGAAAGAAGGCATCACCGGTCAAGACTTCGCTGATTTCTGGACTTCCAAGCAAGACCGCAAGGGCGAATGGAGCACCCCTGTCAAGGCAGACGAGGGAGAGAACATCAACACCGACGACAGCGACGGCACACCATTCATGAACAGCAACTACACCAAGCTGTATTTCACCCGTTGCGAAGCTGGAGCACACCGCAAAAACGGCTGCAAGATCATGGTCGCCTCCAAGTCGGGAGGCGCCTTCTCCAGCGCGAAGCCCGTGGAGATCGCCACCGTTGACACCCTCGATATCGTGGGACATCCCACCCTCTCCGGTGATGAGCTCATCCTCTACTTTTCCGCTGAACGCAAAGGCGGATTCGGAGGCAAGGACATTTGGGTCGCCACCAGAAAAAGCGCAAACGAAGCCTTTGGAAGACCATTCAACCTCGGAGAGAACATCAATACCGCTGGCGACGAGGTGTTCCCTTACCTGCGTAACGACACCACCTTGTATTTCTCCTCCAATGGACATGGCGGAATGGGCGGACTCGACATCTTCATGGCCACCATCGACACCGCAGGCAACTGGGGCAAACCCGTCAACCTGAAATACCCCATGAACTCAACGAGCGACGACTTCGCCATCTGCTTCCATCCTACACAAGAAAGAGGATTCATGTCATCAAACCGTGGCAATGGCCGTGGCATTGACAACATCTATTATTTCGAGGAGCCACAAATCAAGTTCACCTTCTCTGGCACCGTCAAAGACGAAAACACCCTGCAATACGTCTCCAACGCTACCGTTCGCTTCGTCGGATCCGACGGATCGGTCATGAGCACCCGTACCAACGACAAGGGCTTCTTCAATTTCAGCGACTCGCAGATGAACAAAAACACCACCTACGAAATCACTATCGACAAGGATAACTACTTCACCCTTAGCGCCACCGAGACCACTGTGGGACTGGAGTTCAGCAAAGACTTCGAGAAGGAATACGAACTAAAGCCCATCCCAGAAGAACCCATCATGCTGCCCGACATCCTCTACGATCTGGGCAAATGGGATCTCAAACCTCAGTTTGAAGACTCACTCCAAGGCTTGATCGAGACCCTGCAAATCAACCCGACCATCACCATCGAGCTGGCTTCCCACACTGACGCCCGTGACAGCGATGAACGCAACGATATCTTGTCGCAGAAACGTGCCCAAAGCGTAGTCGATTACCTTATCATCCGCGGCATCGACCCATTGCGTCTGACGGCCAAGGGTTACGGCGAGCGTGTGCCTCGCACCATCCAGAAAGACATCACCTTAAAGGGCTATACCTTCAAGGCTGGCACACAACTCACAGAAGATTATATCAACAAACTGCCTAACAACGAGGTCAGAGAAGCCGCCCATCAGATGAACCGCCGCACCGAGTTCCGCATTCTCTCCAAGGACTTCGTGCCTCGCACCGAAATCAACGAAAACGCTACCGTCGATATCGCCATCAACCCCACTGAGGTCAACCATGTGATCTTTGCCACCGACTCCAGAGGCTATTTCACCTTTGATGCCCACGTTGATGGCTACAAAGAACTGTTCACATACAGCCAAAACGCCGACTTCTGCATTTCAGAAAAAACCGCATTGAAACTGCTCAATGAGGGACGCATCAACCGCGACAACTTTGAAGGCGATGTGGAGAAGATCCTTGGCACCGGCAGCGTGGCCAATAACGCCATCATCGTCTTAAAAGAAGTGCGCATCGCCAACAAGACCTTGAAGAACGTCCAAGTTAAGGTCGTACAGAAGATGGTCGAGTCATGGGTCATCGGTCAGAAGACCCTGAAAGAGATGGGCAATTTCGAATTCGACACCAAAGAAAGAAAACTCATTTTCAAATAATGGACAATCGATATAACCAACGCGGCGTCTCCGCCGAAAAAGAAGACATCCACAACGCCATCAAGAATCTTGACAAGGGGTTGTATCCCAACGCTTTCTGCAAAATCATTCCCGATATCCTCGGTGGCGACCCATTGTATTGCAACATCATGCACGCCGACGGTGCAGGAACCAAATCATCACTCGCTTACCTCTATTGGAAAGAGACGGGCGACATGAGCGTCTGGGAAGGCGTAGCACAAGATGCCGTGGTGATGAACACCGACGACCTCATCTGCGTAGGAGCCACCGACAACATGCTCCTCTCCTCCACCATCGGACGTAACAAAAGCCTGATTCCTGGAGAAGTGATTTCCGCATTGATTAACGGAACAGAGCATTTTTTGGAGAAATTGCGCAAACTAGGCATCGGAATCTGGCTCACGGGAGGTGAGACCGCTGACGTCGGCGACCTCGTACGCACCGTCATCGTCGATAGCACTGTGACCACCCGAATCAGGCGCAGCGAGGTGATTGAGAACAACCTTCAGCCCGGTGACGTCATCGTGGCCTTCGCCTCGTATGGTCAAGCTACCTACGAAGACTGCTATAATGGCGGTATGGGCAGCAACGGCCTCACCTCGGCCCGTCACGACATGCTGAACCATTATTTGGCTGAGAAATATGACGAGAGCTACGACCACAGCATCCCTGAAGACTTGGTCTATTCCGGTCCGCACAAACTGACCGACACGACCGAGATCCCAGGCGTGGATGTAGGCAAACTCATCCTCTCACCCACCCGTACCTACGCTCCGCTGATGATCCCGATCCTGAAAGAGTTCCGTAAACAGATCCACGGCATCATCCATTGCAGCGGCGGCGCCCAAACCAAAGTACTGCATTTCGTTGACAAGCTGCACATTGTGAAAGACAACATGCTAGCTTTGCCGCCTTTGTTCAAGATGATTCAAGCTGCCTCGGGCACCGACTGGCACGAAATGTACAAAGTCTTTAACATGGGCCACCGTTTGGAAATCTACACCAATGAAAAGGCCGCTAATGAGATGATTGCTATCGCAAAACAATTCAATATTGATAGCCAGATTATTGGTCATGTGGAGGCTTCGGATAGAAAACAGCTGACAATCAAGAGTGAGTTTGGATTGTTCGAGTACTAAGCCTTATGGACATCACCGAAAAACTCGAAACGATAAAGCACCGCTGGGAAGAAATGGGCGAACAACTCGCCGACCCTGCGGTGGCTGCCGACATGAAGCGATTCGTGAAGCTCAACAAGGACTATAAGGACTTGGAGCCCATCGTCATGGCCTTCAAGGAATATAAAGCTCTGAAAAACAACATTGAAGAAGCCAAAGAGATTCTCTCTACGGAGAAAGACGAAGATATGCGGAAGATGGCTTTGGAAGAGATGGAGACATCACAGTCGCGTATTGACCAGTTAGAACAGAACATCCGCGTGATGATGATCCCTAAAGACCCGCAGGACAGCAAAAACGCCATCATGGAGATCCGTGCAGGCACAGGAGGCGATGAGGCTTGTCTCTTCGCAGGCGATCTATTCCGGATGTACAGCAAGTTTTGCGAGAACCAAGGCTGGAAAGTGGAAGTGACCTCGGTAAGCGAAGGCGCCAGCGGCGGCTACAAAGAAATCGACTTTACGGTTACAGGCAACGGATGCTATGGCATCCTCAAATTCGAGTCAGGTGTGCATCGAGTTCAACGTGTTCCAAAAACTGAAACACAAGGACGCATCCATACCTCTGCCGCTTCAGTGGCCGTGTTGCCCGAAGCAGAGGAGTTCGACGTAGAAATCAACGAGGGCGAAATCAAATGGGATACCTTCCGTTCCTCAGGAGCCGGCGGACAGAACGTGAACAAGGTAGAGTCGGGCGTGCGTCTGCGCTATATGTGGAAAAACCCCAATACAGGCGAGATGCAGGAAATCCTCATCGAATGCACCGAGACCCGTGACCAACCCAAGAACCGCGAACGCGCCCTCGCGCGACTGCGCACTCGCATCTACGACATGGAGTACCAAAAATACATCAGCGACATCTCCGCCAAGCGTAAGACCATGGTCTCGACCGGCGACCGCTCAGCCAAGATCCGCACCTATAACTACCCCCAGGGACGTGTCACCGACCACCGTGTGGAAGGTCTGACCGTCTATAACCTTGCTGCCGTCATGGACGGTGACCTAAGTGAGATCATCAAACGCCTGCAAATGGCAGAAAATGCTGAACGTTTGAAAGAAAACATAGAATCATAATATCATGAATAAGAAACAATTATTTGAGCAAATCAAGAAGAAACAGTCGTTCCTGTGCGTCGGCTTAGACACCGACATCAACAAGATTCCCCAAGAATTGTTAGCCCTGGAAGACCCCATCTTCGAATTCAACAAGCAGATCATCAGCAAGACAGCTCCTTACGCCGTTGCTTACAAACCCAACACAGCCTTTTATGAGGTTTACGGAGCGAAAGGGTGGCAGAGCTTGGAACGCACACTCCAATACCTGCGCATCAACCACCCTGACGTGTTCGTCATCGCCGACGCCAAGCGCGGCGACATCGGCAACACCTCGGCAAATTACGCTAAGGCTTTCTTCAACACCTTGAAAGCGGATGCCTTGACTGTGGCACCTTACATGGGCAGGGACTCTGTGGAACCCTTCCTCAACTTCGAAGACAAATGGGTTATCTTGCTTGCCTTGACCTCCAACAAAGGCTCTCAAGATTTCCAATACCTGAATGTTGGTGAACGCATGTTGCACCAACAGGTACTTCAAACCGCTACCACCTGGGCCTCTCCAGAACAGATGATGTTTGTGGTCGGAGCCACCCATCCCGAAGAGCTGGGCGAGATCCGCAAGATGCTACCCGAGTATTTCTTCTTGGTGCCTGGTGTCGGTGCTCAAGGCGGTGACTTGCAAGCCGTTGCCAAAAACGGATTGAATGACGAATGCGGTCTGCTGGTGAACTCTTCAAGGGGTATCATCTACGCATCGAACAGCTTCGATTTTGCTGACCGTGCCGCTGACGAAGCCCGCAAGCTCCAGCAACAAATGGCTGAGGCCTTGAAAGCCAAAGGCATTATCTAAACAGCCATTTTCTCCTAAACAAAAGAGACTGACCCATCGGCCAGTCTCTTTTAGTTTTCATAAGGACACCCTAATCAGATGCCTTCAATGATGGTGATCCATCCGAATTCATCGGGTTCGGTACCATACTGGATGCCACGGAGCTTGTTGTAAAGCTTCTCGCTCCACGGACCCGGTTTGCCATCGCCAAAGGTGTATGACTTGCCATTCTCAGGATCGTCGATACGTGAGATCGGGCTGATCACAGCGGCAGTACCGCAAGCGCCAGCTTCTTCGAACGTAGCGAGTTCCTCTTCAGGAATCGGGCGGCGTTCCACCTTCATGCCGATGCTCTCAGCGATCTGGATCAAGCTCTTGTTGGTGATAGAAGGCAGGATGGAAGAGGACTTTGGCGTGATGTAGGTGCCGTTTTTGATACCAAAGAAGTTGGCAGCGCCAGCCTCGTCGATATATTTCTTTTCCTTGGCATCGAGATAGAACTCGCATGCGTACTGGCCACCATGGCAAGCCTCGACGTGAGGACGCATAGAGGCAGCGTAGTTGCCACCCACCTTGAAGATACCGGTACCCAGCGGAGCAGCACGGTCATACTTGCGTGTGATGACATAGGGGTTAGCCATGAAGCCGCCCTTGAAATAAGGACCGACAGGAGTGGCAAACACCAAGAACAGATACTCGTCGGCAGGCTTCACACCTACACGGGCACCCGTACCAATCAGCAACGGACGGAGGTACAGCGAGGCACCACTCTCATATGGAGGGATGAACTCAGCATTCAGCTTCACGCACTTCACGATGGCCTCTTCGAACTTCTCAACAGGAAATTCAGCCATCATGATACCTTGGCTGGAGGACTGCAAACGCTTTGCGTTCTCGTCCATGCGGAAGACACGCACCTTGCCATCCTTGCCACGGAAAGCCTTCAAACCTTCAAAAGCCTCCTGTCCATAGTGCAGACACGTGGCAGCCATGTGGATGTTGATGGTGGTTTCTGAACTGACTTCAAACTCGCCCCACTTGCCGTTTCTGAAATAGCAGCGGACGTTGTAATTCGTTGGATAATAACCAAATGGGAGATTTCCCCAATCGATGTTTTGCATGATGTTATTGAATATTTAAAAGTGTTTTCTTACTATGGAATCAAACTCGTTTTGAATTATCAAAGATACAAAGTTTTTTTGTTATTTGAACAAGTTCTTAAAGAAATTATTCACGATGTTGTAACGGTAAATCACCAAATCCAACTTGTCGCCATTCGGCTCGATGGCATTCCAAACAAAGGCGTGGTTCCGCTCGTCATAAATAGCGTAGCAAGGCACCGATTCTGTGATTCGCTCGCCATCAATCACCACCCCTGGAACATCCTTTTGATAGCTCAACTTGTGACCATCATTGGATTGCACAACCACAGGCTGATCATGGAACGGATTATCCGTATAATGAACATAGGTCAAAGCAGAGCTCACATCCGTAACTTGATCATTCTCAAACTCGAGCACACGGCCACTGGACATAAAACGGAACTTCAGTGTTCCCTCTCCATTCAACCCAAAATAGCATACTTGAGCGTTTCTTCTAAGGATCTGACCATCAGCTACAACCACTTCCTTGCGCTTGTCAGAATCTTTCGGACAAGCCTTATAAGCATAGTGGCCATCGTTCGTCACCACGAAATCAGTGATCTCGAAACCTTCCACCGAGCGCATCACTCCATCAACCCAATAGCACTCCTTGCCTACAGCCATCCAATGTTTGCCATTATAGGAAAATTTAAGCTTCAAATCGTCATCCTTATAGACATCAAACAGCTCAATCGCCTTATTATCAACAACTAAGACGGTATAGGGCATAAACCTGTCACGATGCAAGAAATAATAGTGCCCATCCCAGCTTTCATAATAGACGTCACCTTTGACAAGATGCGAGAACATCACCTTTTTTTCCACGGGCATGCCGTTGTCGTTACCCTCATACACTTTGCGTTCAAGCCAAGCCACGGGAATCGTCTCCGTTTGCTCAGCCATATTCGCCTTGTAATGGCTATATTTATAAACTCCATTGGAGCGAAACACAAATCCATCATCGTTAATGGACACAACGGTGTCGCAAACCGCATAAGTGATCCCGTAGGCACGCACAGCTTCCATGCCATATCCGATATCGCTCGCCGTTTTCTCCATGCTTTTTAGTACAAAGATAGATTGTTCGAGCGTCGGACCTGTGCGATACATTCTCACTCGGAGGTCGCGATTCAAGAAAAGCGCCCTGCTGTTAGAAAATACATTTTGGACTTGATTGTATTTGTTGACAGTGCGATATAGATAAGAGAACCAAAAGCCCTCTTGGGTTTCACGGTAATCCGTAGTTTTCTGCAGCTCGACTTGAAACTCCCCGTAATTGACAATCTCATTTTCAGGAACAGTAACTAACACATTACGAGTAAGATTCTCGGATGATTGCGCAAACAAACCACCGACAAACCATACAGACAACAAAAACAGTATTGATCTCTTTTTCATCATCCAATCCTCCTATTTATAACTACTACGTTTAAAATCACCGAAGTGGAAGCCAACGCCAAAGTCCACCATCAGATGTCTTTCTCCAAACACATTCGAGTCATGCAACATGAAAGTGATGGGGATCCTCCACAAATTGAGGATGGCACCCACTTCTGCGCCAATTCCCTGGAAACGTTTCTCAAGGCCTTTTACGTTCACTTCGGCACTGACGCCCAATGTCATGTCCACAATCCCTGCAATGGGTGTAAACACCACGCCGAAGGCTCCATCAACACTCTTCACCTCCTCCGAGGGATGTAGGTAAAGAGCTTTCAGATAAACACGCATTTTCTCATGGCCAAGATCGCTGAACATGACACCTTTGCCATTCATCGCTGGTCGGAACATATAGTTCACCGACCACCAACGGCGACTGTCGCTTGAGCAATAGCCAAAGTCAGGATCGTAATAGCGTTTCAGATAACCGCCAATGCCAAACAAGAACTTCGTCTGTTTTTGAGTGGAATTCAGCCGCATGGAGTGGAAACCCATCGACATGGTGATATTCTTGAAGAAGCCCATGACGCCCATCTCATAATCAAGGCAGGCATGAGGCCTACCTTGAACAGCACCCGCACCCAGTCCTGCGTAGATACCCACATACTGAATTGGTTGATAAACCGCTCCCAAAGTGAGATGATAGCCACCTAACCCGATGCTGTCATTAAGGAAATCCGTTACATATGGCGTTGAAAACTGAGCATGGGCATATCCGCCAAAGGAGTTGGCACTGACAAAGCCACTCTTCAAACCAAACACCTTGGGGGAAGAGAACGTAATCTCTGCAAACCTCAAGCCAGGTTCAAAAACCACATCACTCTGTTTGTCATTGAAGAAAATGTCACGACGCTCAAAACCCATCTGAAGGGAGTGATGCTCATAATCGACATGATAGGCAAAAGGCGTTAAACGCGAAAGCGTGTCATCGATATACACGCGGAGCTCTGAAGGTACGCTCGTCACCAAAATGGAATCCTTGGAAGACTGCTCAATGCTCTGCAGTTCTGAGACAGGACGAACAAATTGCGAGACATGAGGCTCCTGATGCACAGGCACGTTCAAGGCATGGTGTCCCGCACGGAAACGCAGAAAACCATGACGACTGAAAACACTGGTGTTCTCTGGCACAGCAACAATGACGCTGTCGGCACTGCGTTCCATCATAATCCATTTCTCCGAAGGCTCAAACGACCATGCAGAGATATTACTTGAGACGTTCACGCTAGCGACACTGCTATCAGACGCAAAGACCAACTCACTTTTATTAACGTCGATAATCGTATCGCCAGGCTGTTGCTTAACAGGCAAATTGAATGTTTCTCCAGCTACACTAATAATAACATCAGCTTCGCGATATGCCGAGGATGCGTTTTTGGTGCTTGCCACAAACAACGTGTCATCCTTACGCTCTGTCAACAACCAAGCTGGAGAAGTCTCCACCTGCCAATCCAAGGCGTTGGTAGTAACAACGACCTGCTTTGTCTCGGGTTGACTTGAGAAAAGAAGGCTTTCGGGCTGAAACTCCATCTCGAGGTCTGCCGAGCGTTGCACCACATTGAGACTCGCGGTTCTTCCACCTGCGGTGATCACCACTTTCGTCTCACGAGGAGCCACGGTGAAGTTATCCTCACAGGTCACATGAAGCGTCTTCCCTTCTTGCGTCACCTTACACCAGGCTGGGGTACTGCCCACCTTAAATGACTTGGCATTCGTTGAAACCTCCACACATTGCTCCTCTGTACCCGAGGCGTCAAAGGTCACCTCCTTCATGGAGAGACGCACCACGATCACACATTTCTCCAACCAAGAGTCCAAGTCGTTCGTTGCTGGCAAGTCAGTACAAAGCTTTGCCGTCTCAAAATTCTTGGATGCTGCGGAATAATCCCCTTGGTTATACAACTGAATTCCTTTTTGGCGGAGTGTCTCATAGCAATGGTCTTGCGCCATCAACGCATTGAAACACAATGACAAGATGCCGATTATAAAAAATCGCAAAAACTTCATTTTATTATGGGTTTATTTATTTAATCTACGGGCTACAGCTTCAAGTTTGGGTTGATCAGCTTCCGTTGCCAATGCCTTTGCATTATTAAAACGGAAAGTCGCAAAATCATACTGATCCACGTTCATGAGTTTGGTAGCCGCATCCAATTCCTGCTGTAAACGTTGCTTACGAAGATTCGAAAGAGAATCGAGCCGTTCGTTAAGCCCATAGGAATCCAAACGCAGTTCAGGATGCTTATTCACCACATTGAGTGCAGATTGGTAACTGTTCATGCACTCCATGAATCGGAGCATGTCTTCTTCACTGCTCGGATTTTCCACCTGTTTCAGCAGTTCATCGCCACGGCTCACAAACTGTATAAAGGAGTCGCGGACAAACTGAGCATCGTCAACCACCACTTCAGGCTCGGTCACGACCTCAGGTTCCTCGACCGGCTTCGACATAGGCTTGGAAAGCAACAGCCATGCTGCGATGGCCACAACCAAGCCGCAAATAATCTCTATAGTTAAATTCCTGCGTGAGCGTTTTTTCTTTCGGGCAAACGAGACGAGGTTCTCCTCGATTTTGTTGATAGATGCATTTCGATATTCATGAGACCAAAGAAACACTTGTATCTCGGGAATTTTTCTAAGCGGTTCGGGAAGCGCTAACACTTCCGGCATGACGAAGCCTGGCAAAGAGACACCAACGATGTTCTTTCCGTATTGTTCAGCCAACATAATCTCATGCCTCACCCAATCTTCTTCATCGGAGCACCGATCTAGCATGCCGGGTGACAAAATCAGAAGAAAGTCATTGCATTCTTTTATGGCATTGTCAATTTGCTGAGGAAACTCACCGCTGCCAATGTTATCCACATCCAAGAAAACCTTGTAGCCACGATTGTCGAACTTGGCCTGCAGTTCACCAGCCACACCTGCTCCTGCTCCTTTTCTTCGATAACTGATAAAAATATCGTATGACATAACCTTACTGCAATGCTATTTTTCGCCTATTAATTCAAGGTGCAAAAATAATCAATATAACGACAAGTCCAACAGCGATTCCAAATAATGTTTTTGTATTCCATATTGCGACTTCAGATCAGCTATCTGTCTCAGAATCTCTTCTTTTTTCCCTTCTTTAGAAGTCTTTTTACCCACCAGCAAAACATTCTTCGGAGTGTGTTCCATCTCGATGAATTCCATTACCTGGGTCTTATAGCCATAATATTCAAGAATCAACGCCCGGATTGTGTCGGTAATCATCACGGCCTGACGTTCCAGGAAGATGCCATAACGGGTAATGGCATCGACTTTGCCTGAACGCTCCATTTCCTGTCGGATTTGCTTATGGCAACAAGGAGCACATACGATGAGTTCAGCGCCCGCTTTGATGCCCGAAGCAATGGCGTCGTCGGTAGCCGTGTTGCATGCATGCAGCGCAATCAGCACATCCAACTTCTCAGGGTGATAAGCCTCAATGCTGCTTTCCACAAACTCCAAGCCTTGATATGGTTAGACTTGATGATCTCATTGATCTTCAACACCAAGTCAGGACGAATCTCCACGCCTTTGATATCCACGTCCATATTCAAGCGTTGGGTCAAAAGCTCATGAAGAGCGAAGGTGAGATAGCCCTTCCCCGCCCCCATGTCGGCAATATGCACCGTGCCGCTGAAATTCATCGGTTTGACGAGGCTCTCAACGATTTCAGCATATTTGTAAATCTGTTTGAACTTATGCTGCATGTCGGCAGTGATCTTACCTTCACGGGTAGTCAAGCCAAGTTGGTACCACCAAGGGTTGGCAGGGTTGATGAGACGGTTCTTCTGCTTGTCGTGGTCCAAGTTCTGCTCTCGATTCTCCTGAACCCGTTTGGTTTGCAACGTAGCTTTCCCTTTGGAGGAGACCAGCAAAGTGATGTCTTCATTCACCGTAAAGAGCACGGCATTCAAGAAGCGACTTGGCAGCATATCACTCAGAATGTCAAGCATTTGTGCTTTATCGTAGTTTTTCACCTCATCGCGACGCTCGTAATGATAAGTGAAAGCGAAGAGGCGCTTGTCTTTGATCAACACAGGTTTGACATAGATATTCCTCAATTCATCGTGTTTGTCAACAGGCTTGCTCAAGGTCATTTTCACCAAGGTGTTTTGCTCAGCTGCCTCTCTGACACGATTCAGATAAATGGAAAGATTCTCAGGCATAATCAAATTCTCAGGCAACAGCGACCTTTCCTTACTCATTCACAATCAATCTCTTGACAATCACCCCTGCGTCGGTAACAAGACGCAGCAGATACATGCCCTGGGCATAGTTCCCAAGGTTCCATTCCGCATTGTGGCCTTCCACTTGTTGACTGGCCACCACGGTTCCCTCCAGAGTCACCAGTTCCATCTGTCGGATCCATGACGAGGATTCCACGCGGAACTTTCCAGAGACCGGGTTGGGAGTCACCTCAACCGAAGCCTCATACTCCTCCACTCCATGGCCAACTTCAAAGTACGCCGTAATTGTTCTTTCCGAATTCACGGTGAATGTGTAAGTCGTATTTGTGCTGACAGTCACTCCATTCTCTTTCCAAGACACGAAATGATACCCTGGATTGGCTGTTGCCTTAAGCACCGCCTGCTCATTGTTGGCATACAGTCCTTGTCCGCTCACCGAACCCATCGCGGAACTGTTGGACTCCGCCTGAATTCTATGAATCTTCAGAAATACCGACTCCGACCAATATGAGTCGTTCGTACCATCACTGGCCATGACATAATACTCCATTAATCCCGGTTCCAGATCTCTGTCGGCATAGATGCGTTCGCTTACGTTCTCAGCAATAATGTAATCATTTTTGGCAATCGCATACGTAAAGTCTTTATCCTTGACAATCACTTTGATCAGCCATGACCTGGAATCTTCATAATAGGAGTACCACCCACCGCCAGCCTTCCTGATATAACACGCGTCAACCAGGCCATCACCGGAGTAATCACAAAAAGCGGCAGGATACGAGATGCTTGCAGGAGCAAACAACATCACCCAGAAGTCGTTGGTATAGTCCAGGTCAACAGGAGTTTGCAGGATGATTGAGTTCCAACCTTCTGAAGTACACACATAATTCTGTTGATACATGATGGCTTCAGGATTGATGGGATCACCATTGCAGACATACACTGTATAGGTCCCTGGTTCCCTGAAATACACTTGAACTTCTGAGATCACCATGCCTGCCAGTGCTTCTACAGTTCTACGAGGATAACGTTGTGCCCAATAGGTATCATAGCCATTGTACCCTGAACCAGAATATGGCGATTCCGGTGCACCATAGTAAAGCTGAGCCTCACCCAAGGTAGGCATCTCCCAAGTCAAGAGGACATAATCGCCATCATCATGACGGATCTGGGCTTCGATAGCTGTTGGCTCGGGAAGGGCATATTCGACAATGACACCCACGGACTCCGAACGAGGCGAACGGTCGCCCGCACTGGTAACGGCCTTCACATAATAGTCATGTTCTCCGTAAGAGAAATTATAGTCATCGTATCTCGTCGCAGTGACATGTCCATCCAACACCTCATCATCACGATATACTTTATAATAGGCTGCTCCAGAGACAGCGGGCCAAGAAAGATGAATCCATCCGTCATCGCAATTGAGGTTCAGGCTACTCGGAGCACTGATGGCATATTCTTTTGGATGGATATGGATGATGATGCGATTCGAATTGTTGTAATGCGTTTCCTCATCTGGATTCAAGGCCCCAAGCTGATAATAGCCGTCATGATTGCCACTCCAGCCCCAATTCATGTGAAAATAATTACGTGCATCATAGCCGTCACAAAGGAAAGCGTGACCACCCACATTGCCACTGGCAGAAAAATACACCGGTCGCGCTGCATTGAGTTCACCCTTGATCAAATTCTCCCAACCAGATTGAGTGAAGTCCACCTTGTCTTTCAAAGTGATATCAGAAGCATAGTTAAAATACGTCTTCATGACATCAGGAACCTCGGTGGAAAATGCTGCACTTCCATCAGGACTATAGTCCATATCGACCGATACACCGCATTGGAAGAACAGGGTGCCAAGGGCTTGCTTCACCTCCACAGGGCTATCTGAACTCGCGGTCAAGGGCATGTGATCCCAGTCATAGGTGGTCTGGGCAAAGTTAGCACTAAGTGTTCCATAATTGGAAGTGGTATAGGAATGGGAACCCACACCGTGATTCGGATACTCATAATACCTCATGATTTGTGACATCGTGGTGGATACGCAACCCGTGAGGCACTCTGCAGGGCAGTAGTAATTGTAAGGTTCGTGTTGCCCCCAACGGGTAGCAATCAACGGAGCAACCTCAGCCCTTTCCTCTGCCGATGGTAGCACACCATCAATCAGGCATTTCCACGAATCCTTCACCTCTCGCGTGGCTTCCACACCTTGTTCCTTCAAGTCTTGAATGCCCTGATGATACATCTGAAGCCATTCCAAAACGTTAGCAGGAATAAAACTCGCATCGAAATCATTTTCCAACGAGTAGCCTAAGATCGGGAAAGCCCTATCGTCAGCAGACAAGATCACGAAACAATGATCGCCAACGAAAAGATATAAGTTCGACAAGGATTGTTGGGCGTTCCAATCCACATAGTTCAACGGGATGTCTCCTCGCAATTTCTCCTCCAAGCTAAGGCGCACAAAGTTAGAGGCAACCGTCAAAGCATCCGAACGGTCCACCGGCGCCGCATTAAGCGTCAACGCCATCGTCAAGACCATAAGTGATAGTATCCATTTTTTCATATCTCAAATTATTTAATGACTGATAATTATTTTCTTAACTATTATTCCTTCTTCAGTAACAAGACGCAGGAAGTAAACGCCTTTGGCAATGCCCTCAAGAGGCCATTCACTGGAGAAACCTTCAACCTGCTTGCTCTCGACCAAGACACCATCAAGCGAGACAAGCTCCATCCGCATGATTTTACTAGCAGATTTGACATACACACAGTCCTTGGCAGGATTGGGATAAAGGGTAACACCTTGGTCTTCTTTCATCCATTCAGCCACCCCTTCACCTGGATTATCGATAGTATCTGTTGCCACAACTTTCACATTATCAACAAACCATGAGTAAGTAAGCACTTCCATATTCGCATTGTACCCACGCCATCTCAATCGGATATTTTGTCCTTGATAGGCCGACAAATCAATGCTAACCGGTTCTTGGTATTGGTTGACATGTTCAGGTTGGTCAACCGCATCCCACAAGGTAATCCAAGAGCCCGTGTTGGTGTTCAGCACATCAACCTGGTAGTGGTCTTGGTATTCCGACACACCATATTGGCAGAAAGTCTCGAAGGTCAACACCGCTGGACGTTCCAAGGGAATAAGAGGGGTGATGAGCTTTTCATCTTGTGGCCCCCATTCCTCGCTGCTATCCCATTGAAGAGCAGCCTGCTTCACCCCCTCGGGAGGCACGACATAGTATTCGTTTCCAAACCAGTCATCGGCATAGGTGGCTCCACTCCTGTACCACACAAACCATGTCATGTCTGAGGACTCCATCGACCATCCAGCTGGCGGGAACTGGTCGCCCTCGAAGCCCTCAAGCAAGATGGGAGCCTGCCAATCCCAATGCAACTCATAGGGTTCGGAATCTGTTGAGTTGTCAAGCTCATCAACCAGATGGAAGACGATGCTTCCAACCGTATGGTTGGGCATTGCAGGCAAGGTTGCCACAAACTCAGCGTTGCCTTTTGAGAATCTGTTAAATGTGATGTCAGTTGACTGACCGTCAATGGTATAGGTTGCCTCCATTTGATTCGGCACGTTCGACTCATCATAAATCCTAAGCTTGAGATTCATCTCTGAATCAGCCCAAGTCTGGGTGCCATGGAGAGAAACCACTGATGGCGGGTTGTCATCGACGTTGGTTGTATTGATCAGGATGTCGTCAATACAAAGATCCCAACCATAGCCGCTCACGGCTTCGAAGATGACAAAACCATATCCTTCTGGGCTATTGAAAGTGTAAGTATATTCATACCAGTCGCTTGTTTCGCCCACCACAGGTTCCATCATGGTGTTGCGATGCACCGTCCCCAACAACGTTCCATCATCGGTATTCGTAGTCGGAGAATAATACACGTTGATTCTGTCAGGACGATTGATGTTGTTGTTGAAGTTACGATAGATCCAATAACGCACGGTGTTACCCGTTGGGTTGAGTTGAAGTTTTGGCGAGATCATCGAACAGCTCCAACCTTCGGGAGCCATATAGCTGTAGTATCTTGCCATGGCAGCGCTTTCGTCGTGAGGCATACAGCTTGGCCAATCGTTTGAGGTTTTGCGCTCAAAGACATAGTTTCCGTTGGTAGCCACGTTTTGCCATCCCGAAGGCGGGAATGCGGTGCCGTCAAAGCCTTCAGCCAACGGATAAATACTGACAGGCTCCAACGCTGTGATCTTAAAGTCGGCACTCTGTGTTGGAGCGGAATGCGAAGAGGCGACATCGAAAGTGACGTGTATCGTTTGGTTATTGGCAAGGTCCATGGGAAGCGTGGTTTTAGCCATCATCTCCACGGAACTGTTGTATGGAACATTGACCTCGGTGACTGCAGCTCCATCCAGGAGAAACTCCACCGGAAGGCTTCCCGTATTGGTCAACTGATAGGTATCCGACTGTTCCCCTGTGTTGTTAATGCGGAAGCGCAAATATGCAGGCTCGCCGAAATAGACTGAGGTGTCGGCAGTAAGCTGCTCCACATCGAAATTGTATTGTGCCGATTGTTCAATGATGACATCATCGATCGACAGATACCAAGGCGAGTTGGTGGCTGTGCTGTGGAACCCCACATAGCAGGAACCAGTGTTTGCCGCTTGAAATACCGCCGAGGCCTGTTCAAAATCTTCGTTGCTGATTTGGAACTGGGGAACCACCGTGATATTCATCGCTGACGGAGAGGCACTTGCACCGGCTTTCACTTCCAGATCAAAATGATCGACGTGCCAGGTTGCGTACCAGAACGAGACGCGGTAATAACTGCCTGCGGTCACGTTGATTTCCTTATAAGCCCAAACATCGGTGTTATAGGTGGCGTACATATACCAATCGCCGGTGTGTGGCTTTCGTCCGCGGGCCTCATTGTCATCGGGGATGGTGATGCCAGCTTTCCAGCCATTACCATCGCAAATCCAACCCACAGGGGCCTGACCCACGGTGTTCCCATTTTCAAAAGATTCATTGACAAGAACTTGTGCAAATGCACTTCCCATAAGGAACAACATCGTCATTAGGGTAAAAAGTCTCTTCATACCAATTTGTTTTGTTGTTAAGTGGCACAAAGATATAGAAAATATCAGATAAAAGAAAGTTTTTTCAACAATTTGACGATTGGGTTGTATCATCCACGACACAGGCCACCGTAGTGTCGCCCGTCACATTCACCACCGTTCGCAGCATATCCAGAGGCCTATCAATACCCAAGATCAAGGCCAAGCCTTCAATAGGAATCCCTACTGAATCGAGGACGATCATGAGCATGACGATGGAGCCTCCCGGAATACCCGGAGTTCCTATGGAGGAAATAGTGGCAGTTGCCAAAATGAGTAGCATCTGACCAAAAGTCAAATCCAAACCCATCACCTGCGCCAAAAACACCGCAGCCACTGCCTGATAGCAACTCGTGCCGTCCATATTAATAGTCACGCCAACAGGAAGCACAAACGAGGAAACCTCCTCAGAAACACCCAGATGTTTCTGGGTTCGCTCCAACGTCAAAGGCAAGGTGGCGGCACTGGAACTTGTCGAGAAAGCCAACATCTGCACAGGAAACACAGCCTTAAAAAACTGTCCCAGCTTCTTTTTGCTGAAAAGACGAAGTGTCAACGGATAAACCAAAAAGATGATCACGGCCAAGGCCAGCACAACGGTCAAGGCATACATCCCCAACGAGGAGATGATACCCACATCGCCAGCATAATCCACAATCAAGCCTGCCATCAGGGCAAAGACGCCCAACGGGGCATATGCCATTATGAAGTCTATGATTTTTAGCAAGATAAGATTCAACTGTTGAAAAAACCTTACCACAGAGACCGTCTTAGATTGACCAACGCAAATCAATGCTACGCCAAACAGCAAAGCGAAAAAGATGACTTGCAGCATCTGAGAATTGCTGCTGAAAGCTTGAAAGACATTTTCGGGCACGATATCCACCAAAAACTGCATTGGCGATTCTCCTTTCACCTGTTGCATCTGGACTTCACGTTCCGTCACCGTCTGTTGGTAACGTTCCACGAACTCCGTCTGTTTGTCTTTCGGGAAAAGATTCCCTGGCTTTATCAGACTGACCATGGCCAAGCCGATGCTCACTGCAATGATGGTGGTACATACATAGATCAAGAGGGTCTTCAGCCCAATCCGCGAAAGGCTCCTGATGTCCTTCAGACTGACTACGCCCAAGATGAGCGACACAAGCACCAGTGGCACGGCTATCAGCTTCAGCAGGCGCAAGAAGATAACACCCAACGGAGCCACCCAATCACCGACTAAGCCCTCCCATTGCAAGGCGATGGCCACAAAGCCAAAAGCCACGCCGAGTGCCATACCAATGAGAATCTTGGCAAAGAGAGGAAGGCATTTTCTATCTTGTCGTGTGGCTTTCATGCTCCAAAGGTAATTATTTTTGAGTAAACAGCAAGTTTTTGCCAAAATGTCAGTTTTTGTCATGGCACATTATTTGACCAAGGGTCGCTTTGCGTCATTGCGAGCGAAGCGAAACAATCCACAATCTTTAAACCTTTGAATTTTAAAACTACAACGATATGACAACCGGTAACATTGGAGTAAAGACAGAAAACATTTTCCCTGTCATCAAGAAATTCTTGTATTCGGACCAGGAAATTTTCCTGCGCGAAATCATCAGCAATGCGGTGGACGCCACCCAGAAACTGAAGGCCTTAGCCGCCTCTGGCGAGTTCAAAGGCGAGCTGGGCGACCTCACCATCAAAGTTGAAGTCGATAAGAAGAAAAAGACCCTTACCGTCCGCGACCGCGGCATCGGCATGAACGCCGAAGAAGTCGATAAGTATATCAACCAAATCGCCTTCTCGGGCGCAGAAGAGTTTATCGCCAAGTTCAAGACCCAGAGTGAGGCGGAAGCCGCCAACATCATCGGCCACTTCGGACTGGGCTTCTACTCTGCCTTCATGGTATCCTCAAAGGTCTCTCTGATTTCCAAGTCCTGCAAGGAAGAAGGCACCAACGGCGTCATCTGGGAGTGCGACGGCAGCCCAGAATACACGATGAACGAAATCCCGAAGGGCGACCGCGGCACCGACGTTATCCTCTACATCAGTGACGACGCCGCTGAGTTCCTCGAAGAAGGCCGAATCCGCGAACTGCTCAACAAATACTGCAAGTTCCTGCCCATCCCGATTCAGTTTGGCACCAAGAAAGTGCAGGAACCCATTGAAGAAGAGGCATCCGCAGAAAACGAAGCAAATAACGACGAAAAGAAAGAAGACAAGAAGCCGAAAACCAAGGAAGTGGAGAAACCTTGGATCATCAACGACGTGGCCCCGCTGTGGAAGAAAGCCCCGACAGACATCAAGGACGAGGAGTACAACGACTTCTACCACACACTCTACCCGATGAACTTCGGCGAGCCGCTGTTCCACATCCACCTCAACGTGGACTACCCCTTCAACCTCACGGGTATCCTCTATTTCCCGAAGGTGAAGAACCGCTACGAGTTCCAGCGCAACAAGATCCAACTCTACTGCAACGAGGTCTTCGTCACCGACTCAGTGGAAGGCATCCTGCCCGAGTTCCTCTCACTGCTGCATGGTGTCATCGACTCGCCTGATATCCCTCTGAACGTTAGCCGCTCGTTCCTGCAAAGTGACCAAAACGTGAAGAAAATCTCGACCTACATCACGAAAAAGGTGGCCGAGAAACTGGAGGAGCTTTTCAAGAAAGACCGCGAAGCCTACGAGAAGAACTGGGACGACATCCGCGTGTTCATCGAATACGGCATGATGAGCGACCCGAAGTTCTACGAACGCGCCGAGAAGTTCTTCCTTTTCAAGGACACCGAAGACAAATACTACACCATCGAGGAATATAAAAACCTCATCAAGGAGCAGCAGACCAACAAGGACAAGATGCTTGTGTATCTGTATGCCACCGACAAGGACGACCAATACACCAACATCGAGAACGCCAAGGCCAAGGGCTACAATGTGCTGATGATGGACGGCATCCTTGACCCGCATTTCATCAGCGCCTACGAGCAGAAGGAAGGCGAGAAAGGCGACGACAGCCGTGCAATGTTTGCCCGTGTCGATTCCAACACCATCGACAAGCTCATCGTGAAGGACGACAAGGAAGCCGCCTCGGGTCTCGACGACAAGCAGAAAGAGACCTTGAAAGCCGCCTTCGAGAAGGTCATCGACAAGGTGAAGTTCAACGTGGAGTTCAGCAACGAAGGTGCTGAAGCCGCTCCCGTGGAGGTCACCCAAAACGAGTGGATGCGCCGTATGAAGGAGATGGAGCAGATGGGCGGCGGTCCGATGTCATTCTACGGTTCGATGCCCGACAGCTACACGCTGATGCTCAACACGAATAGCCCCGTCATCACCGGCTTACTTGACAAGGACGAAGCCGCACAAGAAGCCACCATCAGGCAAATCTACGACCTCGCTTTGCTCTCCAAGAATTTGCTGAAGGGCAAGGACCTGAGCGAATTTGTCAAAAGGAATATGAACCTGTTATAAAGGATGCCCCGTAGGGGCAACAACCATCAGCCCAGGGCAACGCCCTGGGAAATAGAATTACGAGAGCGATTGAACCATGTTAGCGCCCCGTAGGGGCAACAGCCATCAGCCCAGGGCAACGCCCTGGGTATGATAGTTATCATTGTTAACCGCCCTGAAAGGGCAAAAGCAATCACATCATGTCACAATCGCTCTGTAAAATATACGTACACATCATTTTTCACATCAAAACCACCAGTCCTTCCATTCTCGAAGAACATTTGGAGCGCGTTCACTCCTACATCGGACAACTCATCAATACCACGGGATGTCAATCGATACTAGTAGGTGGCGTTTCAAACCATGTTCACATAGTCTGTCAGCTCTCAAAAAGCGAAACCATCTCACATCTTTTGGAAGAGGTCAAGCGAAACAGCAGCCGCTGGATAAAAACTATCGATGACAGATACCGAGATTTTGCCTGGCAAGGCGGTTATGCTGCATTCTCTGTCAGTGAATCTGTATTGCCTAAAACGATAGATTATGTAAGGAATCAAAAAACTCATCACAAAAAAATAAGTTTTCAAAACGAGTATTTATATTTCTTAAAGCTTTACAGGGTCAAATATGACAAGAGATACGTGTTTTCTGACTGACCATGGAGCTTTTGCCCTTTCAGGGCGACATTATTAATCGCTCACATTTACCCAGGGCGTTGCCCTGGGCTATTTGCCGTTGGCCTTTCAGGCCATCCTACAGCCTGAAGATTTTTTTAGGTCCGTACCGCCCGCACCACCTGTCCCCTGCAACGCTCGCTGCTGCCACAGATGTGGGCGCTATATATATTGAAATGAATCCCCCATGCACGGTATGGGAATTCGGTGTTGAGCGTGCTTGACCAATACAGGCCAAGACCCTCATCGTTGTGTATATCATTCCACCAATAACCAACAGCAGGAAGAAAGAGGGTATTCCCATTTTTGGCAGTCAGAAGCCAACCCTCCACTCCTTCAAGTTCACTCCATTCACCAACGGTGTTTTCAAACAACTCTTCCCATTCTTTCTTGGTAGGCATACGCCATCCGGATCCCCAAACAGTTGCAGCCACATCATCAGCAGGCTCCAACAGGATCAAATCGTCAACAAACCCGTCAAGCCCATACACCGAATCAGAACAATATTTGGTGAATTCATAATGCTCGTCAAGAAAACTGCCATACTGATAGTATTTCCAACCAAAAACCTCTTTCGGTGCTATCTCACCCCAAGAAAAAAACTCGCCCTCATCTTCAGGACTGTCGCCTCCCACATTACAAGTAGCCCACAGTGTACCATTGGGCAAGCCAAGGTCAACATAATCATGTACCATGTCCATGGTATCTGGAGCGCTAGGACCAACAGGGGCCACAGGGTCTTCCGGTTTACCACAACCCACCCATAACGAAGCAATCACAACGGCTGCAAAACCCATCAAAGCTCTTTTCATAACACATTATTAATGACAACCACAAAGAAACAAAAAAAAGTTTAATTTTGCGACCAAAAGGGAAGAATATGTCAAACGCAATTACCATACTGAACCGCGAGGAAGACCACCGCGTGGTGGAGGCCATCAAACAGGCCGAGCTGAACACCTCGGGCGAGATTAAGGTACATATCGAGAACCGTTGCCACGGTGATGTGGAGGAACGTAGCCTGTTTCTCTTCAACCACCTCAAGCTCAACGAGACCAAACTGCGCAACGGAGTCCTCATCTACCTTGCTGTCAAGGACCATAAGTTCGCCATCCTTGGCGACGAGGGTATCAACAAGGTGGTTGGACAAGACTTTTGGAATGACGTGAAAGACATGATGCTGGGGTATTTCAAGGAAGCTCGTTTTGTTGAAGGGCTGGAGCAAGGCATCCTACGCTGCGGCGAGAAACTCAAAGCCTTCTTCCCCTATCAAACTGATGACGTCAATGAAATACCCGACGACATCTCCTACGAAAACAACTAATCCTTTCTATTCCTTTCTATGGTCTCTTCTTATTTTGGTGAAATCATTGCCCTCGTTGTGGCCATCTCTTGGACTGCGACGGCTCTGTTCGCCGATGTAGCCAGTCACAGGTTGGGATCTCTGCCGCTGAACCTCATCCGCATGGTGCTCTCCTGGCTATTCCTCTCCGTGATGCTCTGGATTGTCACCGGTGCCCCTTATCCCTTGTATGCCAGTGGCAAAGCTTGGTTTTGGCTAGCTTTGTCGGGATTGGTGGGCTATGTGTTTGGCGACTATTGCCTTTTCAATTCTTATATCGTCTTCGGGTCACGTTACGGTCAGCTTTTCATGACCCTAGCGCCACCTATGGCGGGCATTGCTGGATGGCTGATGTTGGGCGAGTCGATGTCATGGCATTCCTGGATCGCCATGGCAGTCACGCTCACTGGCATAGCCATCTCAATCTTGGCTCGCGGTGGAGAGAACCACAAACTCACCTTGAAGCTCCCGCTGAAAGGCGTTCTATTCGGCATTGGTGCTGGCGTAGGGCAAGGTGTTGGACTGGTACTCAGCAAGATAGGTTTAGAGCATTATGCCCAGTCCATCCCTGCCGAAGCACCGCAGTCCATCGTTAGGATGATGCCCTTTGCCGGCACCTACATCCGCGCCGTGGCAGGCTTCGTGGGGTTCTTCCTCCTCCTTGCCATGATGAAACAGCTGAGCTCCGTAGGCAAGGCGTTCCACGACCGCAAGGGGATGCTATATGCCACCCTCACCACTTTCTTCGGTCCCTTCCTTGGAGTCTCGCTGTCGCTGATGGCTGTCCAATATGCCAAGGCCGGCATCGCCTCTACCCTCATGGCACTCACCCCTGTTCTCATCATCGTCCCCTACGCCATCATTCACAAACAAAAAATATCCATTAAGGAAGTCATCGGCACACTGATCACCATGGTAGGCGTCGCCCTGTTTTTCCTGTTGTAATCTTCTTGCATCCAATATCAAAAAAGATTATCTTTGCAAATTCAATCCTTGCGAACCATGCTTCAAAAAAGATCCATATTCTTTCTGTTTCTTCTGACACTGTGCATCGTTCTTCATGCTCAGCTGCCCTCAAAGCCGGTTCCACCCCGTTTGGTCAACGATTACACGGGGACACTCACCAGCAGCCAGATGAACAATCTGGAGCGGATGTTAGTCAACTACAACGACACCACCTCGACACAATTCTTGGTGCTACTCGTTGACGACCTGCAAGGTTATGACATCCACGAATATGCCACAGAGATAGGGCACAGCTGGGGGGTCGGCCAAAAAGGAAAGGACAACGGAGCGGTGATCGTGGTCAAGCCCCAAAAAGGAAACAGCAAGGGAAGGGTTACTATTAGCGTGGGTTACGGTCTGGAGGAATACATCACTGACGCAGCTTCCAAACGCATCATCGAGAAAGAGATGATCCCTGCCTTCAAGCAGAACGACTATTACACAGGCATTGTCAAGGCTGTAGAAGTGATGATGGACCTCTGCTCAGGCAAGTTCACCGCTGACGAATACGCCAAAAATGAAGGTATCCCCGTATGGCTTATCATCATCTTCATCATCGCATTGGTCCTCATCTTCTCCAAAGGCAACAACCAAAACTACACCAGCGGAGGCAGTCGAACCATTTGGATCCCCATGGGAGGCTTCGGTGGAGGTGGCTTTGGAGGTGGAGGTAGCTTCGGAGGCGGAGGTGGAGGCTTCGGCGGTTTTGGAGGCGGAGGCTTCGGTGGCGGCGGCGCGAGCGGAAGTTGGTAAGGTGAAAGGTGAGAGGTGAAAGGTGAGAACTCGCACTGACCAGTCAGCACCTCGAAGAGGTGCCCTCTCAATAACCCCAGGTGAGCGAGCATAGCGAGCGTAACCTGGGGAGGAAAGTGAGCGAGCATAGCAAACGTAACCTGGGGAGGAAGGTGAAAGGTGAGAACTCGCGCTGACCAGTCAGCACCTCGAAGAGGTGCCCTCTCAATAACCCCAGGTGAGCGAGCATAGCGAGCGTAACCTGGGGAGGAAAGTAAGCGAGCATAGCGAGCGCAACCTGGGGAACTAACAAGAAAACAACAAAAAAACTAATAATCATGAATAAAGAAGATCTCATTCAGCTATCGGAACGAAACATCACGGAAGAACAAGTAAACCAACAAGTGGCGCAACTGAAACGTGGCACCGTGTATGTCAACCTCATCAGGCCTGCTACCATTGGCGACGGCATACTTCGCATGACGGAGGAGCAAGTGAAACAACTCATCGAGACTTTCGAGGAGGATCGTGAATTCTACCAATTCACTAAGTTCGTCCCTGCCTCAGGAGCCGCATCCAGAATGTTCAAGGACCTCTTCACCTTCGTCGAGAATGGCGTTGAGACCAAGTTTACCGAGATCTTCTTTGCCCATATCGATCGATTTGCCTTCTTTGAGGATTTGAATCAAGCCTGCAACAAGTTGTATCACACTGATATCAAGGATCTTATCAGCAAAAACCGCAAAGTAGATATCGTAAAGGCATTGCTGTTGGATGATGGCATGGCCTATGGGAAACTTCCTAAAGCCCTGCTGAAATTCCACCATTATCCGGAATTCAACCGCTTGGCTTTGGAAGAACATCTGGTTGAAGCAGCACGTTATGCCACCAACGCCGATGGCACTGCCCTACTCCATTTCACCGTCTCCCCCGAACATGAGCAGTTTTTCAGAGACACTGTCGATCAACTGAAAAACGACTATGAAAAACGCTATGGCATTCACTACCAGATCAGTTATTCCTGCCAAAAGCCTTCCACCGACACCGTGGCCATCGATACTGACGGAGAACTGTTCCGCGAAAAAGACGGCAAGTTGCTGTTCCGCCCCGGAGGACATGGTGCACTCATCGAAAACCTCAACGACCTGGGCCAAGAGGTGGTCTTCATCAAGAACATTGATAATATCGTTCCTGAGACTCGTATCGACACCACCGTCATGTATAAAAAGGTGCTGGCCGGACTACTGCTTAAGCTTCAACAACAGACCTTCGACTACCTCGAGCAACTGGATGAAGGCGGATGCACCAATGAGGAACTCGATGAGATTCTCCGTTTTGCCAAGGATGAGCTGATGATCGATGTACCCGACTTCGTCAGCCAATACGATGCTTTGGAAAAGACCGACTTCCTGTACGATTGCCTTAACCGCCCAATGCGCATCTGTGGCATGGTGAAAAACGAAGGCGAACCCGGTGGAGGTCCGTTCTGGGTAAGAGACAACGACGATGTGGTGTCGCTTCAGATCATCGAATCGTCGCAGATCAAACACAACGACGCTGCCCAAGAGGCCATCTTCCAAGCCTCTACTCACTTCAACCCAGTTGACCTGATTTGCGGCTGCTGGAATTACAAGGGTGAAGCCTTCAACTTGACCGAATATGTGGACCCGAACACCGGATTCGTCTCCAACAAGTCGAAAGATGGTCGTGAGCTGAAAGCATTGGAACTCCCCGGCCTCTGGAACGGAGCCATGGCAGATTGGATCACCATCTTCGTCGAGGTGCCCATCGAGACCTTTAACCCCGTCAAGACCGTCAACGACCTCCTCAAACCCATGCATAATTCTTAATCTCAATTCTCACCTCTCAATTCTCACCTCCCCATGTCCGTCATCGAACTAAAAAACGCCAACATCTATCAGCGCGATAAACTCATCCTATCCAATGTGAATTTCAGCATCGAAAGAGGCGAATTCGTCTATCTCATCGGAAGGACCGGCAGCGGCAAGTCATCGCTGCTCAGGACCCTTTATGCCGAACTTCCCACCCACGATGGCATGGTGTATGTGGCGGGTTATGACTTGTCAGAGATCCGAAGAAGGCAGATCCCCTATCTGAGAAGAAAGTTAGGCATCGTGTTCCAAGACTTTCAACTGCTTGATGACCGCAACGTGGAAGCCAACCTCGAATTCGTGCTGAGAGCTACGGGATGGTATGACAAAGAGAGAATCAGCATGCGTATTGATGAGGCTTTGGACAAAGTGGGACTGAGAAACAAACGCAAAAACATGCCTTATAACCTCTCAGGAGGCGAGCGTCAAGGTGTGGCCATCGCACGCGCCTTATTGAACAACCCCGACGTCATCATCGCCGACGAGCCCACCGGCAACCTCGACCCTGAAACCGCCCTCGACGTGCTCAAAATGCTGCTCCGCATCAGCGACAGCGGCACCGCCGTTCTCATGGCAACACACAACTACGGCCTCATCCAGAAATACCCCGGACGCATCATCAAATGCGAAGACCACAAGGTCATTTGCTCGGTGGTAGAGTGAAGGGGAGATGAAAATTGAAAGGTGAAAAGTGAAAGATATTAGGGATTGAGGAAGATGGTACGAATTAAAGACAAAGCATTTTTGTCATTCTGATACAACTCTTTCATGGCGTCATCGCGCTCCTCGATGTCCTCTTCGGTGAAGTCCTCATCCATCAACCGGTTGATTTCAGAGATAAACTGCTCCGGAGTCTCAGCAATGACACACAAGGCATCCAAAGAGGTGCCCCGAACCATATCATCGTTCACCAAACAGAAGCGACCATTATACAAAGCATTCAAAAGCTTCAGTTTCAATCCTGTAGGCTGCTCCGTCATCAGCACGTTGACCTGAGCGTTTCTGATCAAGTCCATCATCTCGGCATCCTCCAGATTGGCTTTCAACGTAATGTTGGCATAGGGTTCACAACATGAACGCAGGTCGTCAGATGGATCCAATCCGGCGATGACACAAGGAACCTGAAGCTCAGAAAACACATTCTCAATCAGCCATTCAGCCGCCGTCTCGTTTTCAGCCACAGACAAATTGCCATGATAAAGCACGTAATCACCCCTACCCGTCTCCGAGCACACCCTGCTGATGGCATTGAAACCGGGCATCAGCCAAGTGTGACCATAGGTCTTGCTGAAATACTCCGCATCTTTCTCCGTGATGGCAAAGATCCCTGACGCCTTACGCAACACTGGTTCGTAACGACGCAGCTTCTTCGACTCCCAACGATAGAACATTCGTTTCCAAAACTTCGGCTCCGCCTCGGCAAGCAACTGATAATAGTCGTGCTCCACATTATGCGTCCTGACAAAGATCTTCCGACCCTTGAAACGGCTGTCGTTCAGCAAAAAAGTGGTGTGCAAACCCTCGCAAAGAATGGGATAGTCGTCCTTGAGAAGATCCTGAACCAAGGCTTCCGAACGCCGCGATGCCACAACATAGGGATCACGCGAAAGCTGTTTCCAGAAAGAAGTGTCACGTTTATAGTATTTTACCTCATGACAGCGATTTAGCACTTCCGACTCACTACGACCATAGGTGAAGCAATGAAGATGGACCTTCACCCCTGCTTCAACTAGGGCTTTGAGCCGATAAAAGACATCGATAACCCCACCGTAGTTAGCGGGATATGGGACATTAAAACTTATTACATGTAGGTGATAATCAGAGTCATTCATAATGCTTATAGACTTCAATCAAGGTTTGTTGTTCGTTTTCCCAGCACAGATCCTCCGCAGCCTTTGCCAAGCCTTTTTGCCAAATCGCACGTCGTTCAGCATCGTTCAGACCCTCAGTGATGGTATTTGCAATCGTTTGGGGATGATGGTCTGCAATAAACGTACCGATTTCATACTTTTGGATGATCTTTCCCACTTCTACCAGATGCGAAGCCACGATGGGCACCCCCGCCTGGATAAAGTCGAAGAGTTTATTGGGCAAACAATAACGATAGTTCAGGTTAGTATCTTTGTCGAGAATGAAACCAAACTCAGCCAGTTGGGTGTATTCCATCATCTTGGCGTAAGGCATACGAGGCATAAACATCACACGGTCAGCGAGTTGCCATTGCTCAACCATCTGTTTCAGCATGGGTAGCACATCACCTCCACCAATCACCATCAAGAAACAGTTATCGAGATAGCGCATGGCCTCAACCAGCTCTTCTGCCCCTCGTTGAATGTTGATGCCAGAGCCCTGAAGCACCAGCAAATGCCTATCCTCAGGAAGGCCCAATGCTTTTTTGTCGCCTTTAGGAGGCAATGCCGCTTTCGGCGGGATGTTTCTGACAACATGGCAGGTCACTCCGTATTTTTCATGAAACAGCTCAGCAATGGAGTCGCACACGGTGATCATCTCCTTGAGGCGAGGTACCACAAAACCTTCAATACATTTCCATATTTTTTGCACCCTTGGACGGCCAACAAGTTCAGGGGTTTCGGTGAAATACTCATGGCTGTCATAAATCATCTTGATGCCTTTCAGCTTCGAGATGAAGAAATTGGGCAAAGCGGTATCCAAGTCATTCGACAATAGCAAGTTAGCCCGGTGAAACAGCAAAAAGAAAAAAAGACGGATGTTGTATTCAGCATAAAAGCACGGTCCCTTTTCAAAGAGCAACTTCATGCGATGTGATGCATATGGGCGCTCATCCATCGGGGGACTCTTACGTTGTTTTCGGCCAACGAGAAGCACCTCATACCCCAACTTTTTCAAGGTGAGGCACGACTTGTTGACCCGTTGGTCGGTGACCAGGTCGTTGATAACCGATACGATGACGCGTTTCATATCGCAAAAGTAAGATTTTTTTTAGAAGAAAGAAGATAGAAGCAAGAAGAAAGAAGATAGAACACAGATTATTATTAACTTTGCGCTATGAAAACCAACATCAACCTCCAACCGTACAATAGCTTTGGCTTCAATGCCACAGCAAAATATTTTGTCGATATCAACGACACGAAAGAGCTTGACAGACTCTTCAAGACCCCAGAATATAAAAACGAGAAGCACCTCATTCTCAGTGGAGGCAACAACATTTTGCTCACCAAGGAATTCTTTGACGGCATTGTCATCCTGATGAACAACAAGGGCATCAAGACCGTGGCCGACGAGGGCAATCAGGTCATCGTGCGCGCCCAGGCAGGTGAAGACTGGCCCGAGTTCGTCAAAAAGATGGTTGAAAAGGGGCTTTATGGTGTGGAGAACCTCGCCCATATCCCCGGCAAAGTGGGCGCGGCTCCCGTTCAGAACATCGGTGCCTACGGCATGGAGTTGAAAGACAGCTTCTTGAAATGCGAGGCCGTCAACTTGGAGACAGGAAGAAAACGCGTGTTCGACAACAAGGAATGTGTATTTGGCTACCGGAGCAGCATTTTCAAGACTATGCTACGCGGACAATATGTGATCACCTCGGTTGATTTCCGACTAACCAAGAATGCCGAGCTGAAGCTTGAGTACGGCAACATTAGGTCTTACTTGTCGGAACAAGGTATCAACGAACCATCGCTACAACAGCTCCACGACGCCATCTGCGCCATACGCGACGCCAAGCTCCCCGACCCAAAAGCTATCGGCAATGCAGGAAGCTTCTTCAAGAATCCGGTGATCAAGGCGGAACAATTCGAGATCTTACAGCAACAGTATCCCGAGATGCCTCACTATGACGAACCCAACGGCAAAGTGAAGGTCCCGGCAGGCTGGCTCATCGAGCAGGCTGGTTGGAAAGGTTGGCACGACGAGCATGTAGGGGTGTATGAAAAACAAGCCCTTGTCTTGGTACATTATGGCGGTGGTTCAGGAAACGACATCGTCACACTTGCCCAAAGAATACAAGCATCCGTTAAAGAAAAGTTTGGAATAACCATCAACCCAGAGGTCAACTTCATTTAACACTCCAAAGCCCCCGTCAGGTCGGTGACGTTTAAGAAACCATGCCGCTCGCAATAGCTCTCCAAACCCTCAGCGACCTTCACTGAAACCGCTGGGTCGATGAAATTAGCCGTGCCTATCTCAATGGCGGAAGCGCCAGCCAACATGAACTCCACAGCATCAGTAGCGTTGGAGATGCCACCCAGACCCACCACCGGGATCCGCACCGCCTTGGCCACCTGCCACACCATGCGCAATGCCACTGGCTTCACGCAGGCACCCGACAAACCACCCGTGATCACGGAGAGCTTTGGTTTGCGCTTCTCCGCATCGATGGCCATGCCCATCAAGGTATTGATCAGCGAGACGGAGTCGGCACCCGCAGCTTCAGCAGCTAGGGCAATCTCAGCAATATTGGTCACATTGGGCGACAACTTGACCATCAAGTGCTTGTGATACACCTTGCGCACCTCGGAGACCACCTGCGAGATTCCAGCAGTAGTCACACCGAAAGCCATGCCGCCTTGCTTTACGTTGGGGCAAGAAACGTTCAACTCAATGGCTGGGACCTTGTCCAAGGCATCCACCATCTCCGCACCCTTCACATAGTCGTCCAGGCAAGAGCCAGAGAGGTTCAGCAGCACATTGGTATCGAAATCCTTGATACGAGGATAGATGGTGTCGATAAAGTATTGTACTCCTTTGTTTTGAAGTCCGACGCAGTTCAGCATGCCAGAAGGCGTCTCGGCCATGCGAGGATAGGGATTGCCCTCACGGGGATGCAAGGTGGTTCCTTTCACGATGATGCCTCCCAGCTTCGACAAGTCAACGAAATCGGTATATTCTTCGCCATAGCCAAAGGTTCCCGACGCCGTCATCACTGGGTTTCGAAGCACCAAACCTCGGCCCAAATCAATGGTCATGTTCACCATTTCAACCTCCTTGTATTAAACACTGGACCCTCTTTACAGACGCACACATGGCCTTCAACCGTGTCTTCCACACAGCAAAGGCAGGCACCAAGTCCGCAAGCCATCAGATTCTCAAGCGACACCTCACACCAAATATTCTTCTCCGCAGCCAATTTGGCCACGGCTTTCATCATCGGTTTAGGACCGCAAACATAAATCTTGTCAAAACAACGCTGCCCCCAGATCGAGTGCATCGTCACAAATCCTTTTTCACCCAACGAGCCGTCCTCTGTAGTCACAAAAGTTTTGCCAAGTTGCTGATAATCAACCAGTCTTATCAAATCCGATGTAGTTTTTCCACCCAAAAGCAGAGTGACGTCAACACCGCTATCCTTCAACACCTTGGCAAAATAATACAAAGGAGCAATGCCGATGCCACCTCCGACGAGGAGGACTTTTTCTTCTTTTTGGGGCAAGGAAAAACCGTTGCCTAAAGGAAGGATGACATTGATACGCTCTCCTACCTCAACAGAACCGAGATGTCGAGTCCCCTCTCCCACCTTTTGCACCAAAAGAACAATCTCATTATGTTGATAATCAACATCATGAATAGAGATAGGCCGACGCAGATATGTTTGAGGTGAATCATCGACGCGCACCTGGACAAACTGTCCGGCGACGATTTCAGGCAAAGTCACATCGGAACGCAACCGCAACAACACGGAGCGACCGTAGTCTTGCTTTTCGACCAAAGTGAAGTCAGTGATTTGTTTTGTCATTGATCTCACAAAAATCAATTTTCTTTTTCTTCCGTTGGGGTTTCCGAGGCTTCTGCTTCAGGTTCGGCCTCCTCAGTAAAGTCGAGCAGGTTCTTGTCCATCAGCATCTGATACCACTGGAACACCTTCTTCATATCGGAAGGATAAACGGCGTCCTGATCATAGTCGGGCATCACCTCCAAGAACTTGGCACGAAGCTGATCGTTGCTAGCTTTCTTGGGATCAAAATCGATATGATCTCCCATTTTCTCATGGATGCTCTTGAACACCTCTTTGAGAGGTCTGTCCTCATCGACGGAGAAGATGGAGATCTCTTCGAGCGAGCTCATCCTGTCGTGAGCAAAGGCGGGCATGCACTTGCCGTCGATCACCGATTCCACAATAATTCTTCCGATAGCCTGGGACTTGATCAGATACAGTCCTGGTTTGCCTGATATTGAAACTACTTTACTTAAATCCATAATATGTTTGGTTTAATTTTTTTCCAAAAAACGGGCAAAGATAGGAATTATTTTGAAGATTGTTTTAAATTTGTTGGTTTAAACGAATTATCTCATTGAGCATGAACGGTTTCTTCAAAAGAATTAAGGAGCATAAAACGTCTTCCATCATCCAGATCCTTATCGTTTTGTTACTCCTCGCTGTCATCGTAGCTGCGGTTTTCAGAGTTCCCCAGTACTTGAAATGGATACTTTTTGGCGCTGCAATAGCACTGATCATCCTGCAATGCTTGAGACTTAAGTATCCTATGCTATTTATCGACAGGATTTTCGCCAACTACTCTGGCAAGCAAGTCGTTCTCGCATTGTTTGTCTTCATCATCAGCTTTGACTTTGCCTTGTGCCTCTTCCCCAGGGCGGGGATACGCTCCACTTTCTCCAACTTCATCAGCTACAAGATGTTGACCGAGGAGGTCTCCGACGATGTCGTGATCAATTTCGACACGACAAAATACAAACCCAATGTCGATAAGGTCTCCTTCGTAGAAAAACCCGCTTCCTATAAGAAAAGGTCCGACTATATCAAATACGGCATCGTCTATATGTTGGGTTTGATCGTCTTCAGCGGGCTGCTGATAGCCACCATCAACCGCTTCATGGCGACTCGGGCAGACCGTTATAGAAAAGGAGCCAACACCTACAAGAACATCCTCAACCAATATGTCATCATCGGCTATGGTCCTTCCTGCGCCCCCATCATACGCAACATCTTCCGACGAGGCGAGATGGAGCATGACTCACGGTTTTTGCTGCTCACGCGGCAGGATCCAGAGATGGTGCGTCGCGACATCGCGTCACAACTGGATGACCTGGAGGAAATGACCATCATCTATTCGGGCAACATGGATACCGTTTCACATCTGAAACGGCTCAACATCCCCAAAGCGAAAGAAGTCTTTATTTTAGGTGAAGGACGTGAACCGAGCCGCGACTCCAAGAACCTCGAGTGCGCCAAGATGGTGAAGGCGCTCAGGGAAAAAGCAAAAAACAAGTCCTTCCTTCCCGTCAACGTGCAGTTCGACAAGCCTTCCTCCTACTCTACCATCAAACGAATCAGCATCCCCAAATCCTATTTCGAAAACGAGAAAGGCAAGCAATTGACCTACTTGCGGCCCTTCAACTTTTATGAGAACTGGGCGCGCCTATTGTGGGGCAACTGCCAGCTCGAAGGCTACCCCACCCTCGACCGCGGCCTGATGGTGAAAAACGATCCAGAAAAGGGGCTGGTCACCTCCGACAAACATGTACATCTGTTCATCGCCGGATTCAACGAGATGGGCACGGCGCTACTGCTTGAAGCTCTGCGTGTGTGCCATTATCCCAACTACGTCGAAGCTACTGGAGCCAACAAGACACACATCACGATCGTCGATCCGAAGATGGACGAGATCCTGCCCCGTTTTAAGTCGGAGTACACCTACTTGAACCAGATCACCGACATCGAAGTCGAATACAAAGCCTGCATGATTGAAGACGACAGCATCCGTCGCGAACTTGATGGCTTGGCAAACCGTGAAGACGTGGTCCTGACCGTTGCCATCTGCCTCGATGACGCCGACAGCAGTCTTTCCTCTGCCCTTACCCTTCCAGATTCGTTGTATTACCACATCATAGACGGCCAAATCGTCCAGAATCAGGGCACGGAGATCCTAGTACGCCAGGAAATCAAGTCGGGGCTGGCCGATGCCCTGCACGAAGAGAACGGCAAATACGCCAACGTGAAGATCTTCGGCACGCTTGACAAAGGCGTTGACGACAAGCTCCTTGACGACAAGTTGGCCATCATCATCAACGCCCACTACCAATTCAAATATGGCTCGAATCCACCGAGAGACTTCTTCAAGTCGGTGGAGGAAGACAAGAATAAGATCTTGGAGGAAGCCGCTGCGGATTGGATTTCCTTGAACGAAGACCAGCGTTTCGCCAACCGCTACCAGACAGAGATCTACAAGAGCTACCAAACCTACCGTCCCCTACTTGAACAAAATCCCGATTTGCTGTACCAAACCGAACATTACCGTTGGAGCGCGGAGAGAAGCATCACCGGCTATCGCGACATCCACAATCCAGCGATCAAAAGCAGCACCTATCAGATTCATCATCTCATTGTGCCTTATCAGGACTTGAACGACCACGAAAAAGGAAAGGATAAAGACGTCTTAGTGATCATGGACAAGGTGATTGCCTTGTCGGAAAGCATCACCGACAATCTACTATAAAACCCAGGCCATGAAAAAACTGCTTCTATTCATATTCTCCATCTCGTTAGGTATCGCTGCCACAGCCCAGACCCAACAAGGCATTGTGAAGTCCATCGGACGTCCCGGAAAGCCCGGCAAGGCCTTGAACAACGTGACAATCCAAGCCAAAGGGATGATCAACCCCGTGCTCAGCGACACTACGGGTGGGTTCAGCATGTCCATTCCAGGCAAGAATGACGGCGACGCCATCGTCTTCCTCAGGATCAAGAAAAACGGTTTTGAGCTGAAAGACAAGGAGATGATCGGCAGGCAATTGGTATGCTCCTCCCGTGTGCCCATCATCATCCAAATGGTGGATTGCGCTCAGTTGGAAGCCGACAAGAAACGCATCGAAGAAAACGCCTATCGCGTAGCAGAAGAGAATTACCAGAAGAAACTGGCAGAGTTGGAGCGACAGCAACAAGAAAATATGATTACCGCAGAACATTACCGAAACGAGCTGCAGGGGCTGCAAGACAAATACGACCAATACCTTTCACTGATCTCCAATATGGCCGACCGTTATGCCCGAACCGACTACGACCAGCTGGACTCCATCGACTACCAAATTAACCTCTGCATTGAAAACGGTGAACTCGACAAGGCCGACTCGTTGATCCATACCGTATTCGATCCCGAGACCGTATTGGAACGCAACCGAGCTGCCAAACGCGAAATTGAGGAGAGAATCGCCATTGCCCAAAGCATCATCGACAAAGCACAAGCCGACAAGGAAGCCATCCTTCAAGACATCGAATACGCCAAAAGAGTGGCCTCCCTCAGCGAAAACCTCGCCCAAGAATACCTGCTCATTGACGATAAGCAGCATGCCTTAGATTGTTTGGAGAAAGCACTTCTGATCAAGAAAATCCTGTATGGCGAAGAAAGCGAGGAAGCAATGGATATCATTCAAGCCATCAACAACCTCAAACCATGAGAAAAACAACGATACTACTTTTGTTGCTAAGCCTTTTGTGGCAATGCCTTCCAGCACAGACCCAGTTAGGTCATGTGAGAACGTTGGGGCGTCCTGACAAGAAGAGCAAAGCCTTGAAGGGAGTGACCATCAGGGTGAAGGGCCAACACAATCCTGTACTCAGCGATTCTATCGGCTCATTCTCACTCCTGTTGACTGGTTTGAAAAACGGAGACGCCTACACGCTCCAACAAGTACAGAAATCAGGATACGAGCTGAACGAGACGAGCATCATAGGCCAACAACAAGCCTTTTCCGACAAAGTGCCGATCGAAATCGTCATGGTTTCCTTGAATCAGCTGCAGGACGACAAGCAACGCATCGAGAACAATGCGTATAAGGCCGCCGAAAAGAATTTCAATGCCAAGTTGAAGCAACTGGAGGAACAATTCAACAACAATTCAATTTCCATAGAGAAGTATCAAGAGGAACAGAGAACCCTTCAAGAGAAGTTTGAAAGATACCAAACTTTGATCGATGGCCTCGCCGACCATTATGCCCATACCGACTTTGACTTGTTGGACGAAAATGAACGCGAGATCAACACTTGCATCGAGAACGGCGACCTGGAACGGGCTGACTCGCTCCTCCATCACCTTTTTGACCCTATCGATGTATTGAAACGTAACATGGACGCCCTGGCAAAGATCGACAAGCAACTTGCCCAAGCCAGAGGCATGATCGAGAAAGCCAAGGAAGACAAGGCCAAGGTACTGAAACAACAAGCCAAGGACGCGGAATACCTTTATCAGTTATATACCATCGCTTTGGCCCGTTTTGACGATGACGATGCCCAAAACTACATTGAAACCCGAGCTGAACTTGACACCACCAACGGCATCTGGCAGACTGACGCAGCGCTGTTTTTCTCGAGTCATCTGAAAATCCATAAGTCAATTCGCTATTTCTCAAGAGCCGTGAACGTTTTCCGTCAGGCAGGACGACAGTATGAGCTCTCATTCGCTCTCTATGGTCTGGGGTCACAGCTCCAAGCGGCAGCCATCAACAACACCCAAAAAGATCCTGCGGCAGAACAGGCACTTACCGAAGCGGTGGCCATCCAACGACAGTTGGTCCAATATTCCCCTCAGCTATATAGCAAGAGTCTTGGCATCATGTTGACCAACCTGGGAGAAGAATATCTCAACACCCAACGTTATGAAGAAAGCGCCGCCATACTGAAAGAGGCACAAGAGGTCTTGTTCCAAGTATCTTTGGATCAACCCACTGATGAGAATATCTATCGAGTAGTCAACGCTTACAAGAAACTCGGCGATTTGTACCTTGCCATGAAGAACTACTCATTTAGTGGGATTTATCTCATTGACGCCCTCACTTATGGCAAAATGCTGGCATTGAGAAATCCCGACTATGAACATGCCTTGGCAAGTGTCTATACCTCATACGAATCCTTATACCATGCGACCAATAAAAGCGACAAATGCAAGAAGATGTTCCAACAAGCAGCGAATATTTATCGCCGACTATGCAAGACCAAGCCACGCCTCTACGAACCATTTCTTGCCAGTGAACTTGTAAAGCAAGGCTTGCGTATGATTGTTGCCTTCGATTATGATGAGATCTGCTCAGGTAGCAACCGTGATCCGAATGATGTCGTCCCGTTCCTCGAAGCCCTCAGTTATCTCAATGAAGGGACAGATATCTACAAACGCACCATCACCCTTGATCCCACATTCGACACACAATATGAACAGGCATTGATAACGCTCTCCTATGTTTATATGGCTTGTGACGCCGACAGTGCCTATAAAAGATTGGAAGAACTATTGCCTCGTTGGAAATCTTATTACCCCGATTGCTCCGACCAACCAAACTTTGTCAACCCCTATTTCAGCGATGGAGCCGCACAAACGGATTCTTACTTAACGGCCTTGAAATACCAGTCAATCTTATGCATCTACCACAACGAGCCAAAGAAAGCAGAACAATACGCAAAAGATGCCCTTTGCCTCGCCCCTTCTCAAATCGACATCGTTCCAGAGCTTGCCAACGCGCTTCTCTTACAAGGCAAGTACGCCGAGGCAGAAAAAGTGTATCTACAATACAAAAGTGAGTTGAAAGACACTTTCAAACAGCGTTTTGATGTGTTGGAAAAATCGAATTATATCCCCAAGAAACACCAGAACGAAGTGAATCGCATCAAGAATCTACTATAATAACGTAACATGGAACAGCAATACAAATACTTCGCTTTTATCAGCTACAACTCCAAGGATACCGCTTGGGGCAAGAAGCTGCAGAAGAAACTGGAGCATTATCGCCTGCCATCTACCTTGTGCAGCAAACACGGATGGCAGCGGACGCCGATCAAGCCCGTGTTCTTCGCCCCTACCGACATCCAACCTGGGGGCCTCTCCGAGGAGCTGCAAGAAAGGCTGAAGGCTTCACAGAATCTCATCGTGATCTGCTCGCCCAACTCGGCACAGTCGAAATGGGTGGGAAGGGAGATTCAGTTCTTCCATAACCTGGGCCGAACCAACAACATCCACTTCTTCATCGTGGAAGGCTCACCCCACAGCGGCGACCCTGCTACAGAGTGTTTCAACCCTGTCATCGACCAACTCGGACTTCCCGAGATCCTCGGTGCCAACATCCACGAAAAGGTTTACCGTCAGCCATGGCTCAACAAAGAACGCGCCTACGCCCAGCTGATCTCTAAATTGCTCGGTGTGGAATTCGACACCATCTGGCAACGCCACAAACGGAGACTTATCCGCAGGACCATCATTTGGACCATGGGCATCTTGGCCGTCCTAATCACCTTGTTTGCTGTCTGGAAGATGAACCAGCCCTTTGATGTACAGACCCGACTCCACGAAGCCTCCTTCCATAACGAAGCCCTACCTCCACTCAAAGACGCCGTGGTGACCATCACCCTCGACAACGAGACAAAGACAGACACCCTGAGAACCATGGATGCCTCGGTAGTCTTCGCCAACATACCCCACCGATTCCTCAACAAAAACGCACGTTTCACGGTAACTTGTCGCGACTTCCTCAACGTCGATACTATCTTGCCCCTAACCCCTGATGTGAAACTCGACATCCGACGCGACCCCTCGGTGTATGGAGACATCCATTTCCGCCTCTTCAACCCCAACGACGAGACCTTCTTCACCAACGAACCTTTGACTATCGGCGAATTCGAAACCACTTCCGACGATCAAGGCAGGGTCAGCTGCTTCATCCCTCTCGAGTCACAACGAAAAACCTATAAAGTCACCACCACTTTCCCGCTACTCAACGACACCATCCATGCACCTTGTGGTAACGATGACGTAATCCTATCCCAATGAAAAAACTCACACTGTTCATCGTCAGTTTGCTATTCACCTCCATAGCCTTCTCCCAAACCCAGCAAGGCTATGTCAAGACCCTGGGCCGTCCTAACAAAAAAGGCACTGCACTTTCGGGTGTCACCATCCGTGTCAAGGGACAGCACAATCCCGTGCTCAGCAATGCCGACGGCACCTTTTCACTCATCATGGACAACATGAAAAACGGCGATCCCTACAGCCTGCAGCAAGTGCAGAAGAAGGGCTACGAAATCAACGAGGCCGGCCTCATCGGAAGGCAGCAAGCGTTTTCCGACAAGGTGCCCCTCACCATCGTCATGGCCTCCCCCAACCAGCTTCGTGCCGACAAGTCACGTATCGAGGAAAAAGCCCAGCAGGTCGCCAGCAAGAACTATGAGAAAAAAATCACCCAGCTGGAACAAGAGCTCGCCAACAAAAAGATCACCGGTGAGCAATACCAAACTGCCACCCAGGAACTGTTGGAGAAATTCGAAACCTATCAAACACTCATCAACGGGATGGCCGAGCACTATGCCCATACCGACTACGACCTGTTGAACGAGACCGAACGCGAGATCAACTTGTGTATCGAAAACGGGAATCTCGAACGCGCCGACGCCCTGATACGAACCCTCTTCAACCCGCTTGAATCACTCCGTCGCAACAAGGAAGCCCTCGAAGCGCTCGACCGACAGATCGCCCAGGCGCACGACCTCCTCGCCCAAGCCGACATCGACATGGCCGCCGTGCTCAAGCAGCAGGAAAAAGACGCAGAATACCTGTATCAGCTATTCACCATCGCCTTGGGCCGGTTCGATTTCGACCAAGCGCAGCAATACATCGATACCCGAGCCGAGCTGGACACCACCAACGTAATCTGGCAACACGAGGCTGCTTTGTTCACCCATCGACAGCAAGACTTTCGGAAAGCCGAAAAATACTACCTCAGGGCCCTGGCAGGCTACCGCAGTCTAGCGGCCGATTTCCCCGAGACCTACGAGGAGGAACTGTTGTTCGCATTGGGCGACGTGAGCTATTATTATCTGGATTTGGAACGCTTCGACAAGGCGGAAGAATATGCCCAGGAAGCCATTGCCTTAGCAAGAAAAAGGGCCGAGAATCCCTCCTTGCAAGATCAGTTGAATTTGACGGACAACCTCATCCTGCTTCACACCATCAACCTCTCGTTAGACCGTTTTCACGAAGCAGAAAAGGCAATCACCGAAGCATTCGATATCATCAAGAAAATCGCCAAAAAACACGGTAAGGACCCCCAGATATTAGACATGTATCAGAACACCATGAACTCGGTCGGGTTCACCTACTATCTGAAAGACCAATACACCGAAAGCGAAAAGTACCTCACCGATGCATTGGATCTCGCTCGCCAACTGGTAAAGTTGGAACCAAAGTATATCATCAATCTTCCTGGCACATTGGACCATCTGATCAGACTATATACCCAAACCCATCAGTATGACCTACGAAACCAATACATCCAAGAATTACTGGAAATAGAGCGAAAACAAGCCAAGGACAACCCCCAGACCTACGAACCGTCGCTGGCCATTTCGTTGTACGACTACGGATCGAATGGCATCATGGAGAGCAAGTTTCTCGACACGTTGGTTGCGGACAAGGACATTGACACGGTTCTGTTTTACACTTCGTTGGATTATCTGGACGAGGCCCTTGTGCTGTTTCGGAAGTATGCCCACCTCGATTACATTCCCTATTGGTACACCCGATGCCTAAACACCTTGATCGACGTCTTCCTTATGGTGAAAGACTACAAAACCTGCAGCATCCTCATGGAGGAGATTAACCCCTTCTATAAGGAGGATTACGAGGCGGACCCAGTGGGACAGAAAACAAACTACACCGACCATCTGGATTTTCTGTCTTCCTTATGCATGACAGTCGGCCAGCCCGACAAGGCGGAGACTTATGCCAGAGAACTCCTCCGGGTGGATCCTTCAAGGCAAGACATCAACGCCGTCCTCGCCCCAGCCCTGTTGCTCCAAGGCAAGTATGCCGAAGCGAAAAAGCTTTATCTCCAGTGCAAAAGCGAGATGAAAGACAGCATGTTGGAGGATTTGGAACTCATGAAGATACTCGATCTCATCCCAACAGCCGTTGAAGACGATGTTGAACGGATCAAACAGCTTCTGAACGACTAGCCTTGCGGCTACTTGATCTTTTTCCAAATCCGGTCAACCAGTCGTTTGGGCAGGACTGCAATCAAGGGAGGAAGATAATAGTTCATGGCTCCCGGCTTGACGACACGGCGTTTTCTAAACATTCCCCGCAGAGCTCGGCGCACCAACCACTCGGGTGTGCCAATCAAACCGACCTTCACGCCAAGACGCAACATCTTGGGACTCAGTTTATACAATGGCGTTGCGATGGCACCCGGACAAACAACGGTGACCCCGACACCATAAGGATGCATCTCGAAAAAAAGCGACTTGCTGAAGCTTTTCAGATAAGCTTTCGAAGCAGCGTAAATGGTGATGCCCGGCATCGGGAGTTTGGCTGCCATCGACGATACGTTGAGGATGTAGCCATGTCCCCTATGCTTCATCGCTTCTCCAAACAAAAGGCATAACCGAGTGGGTGTAAAAATATGCAACTGCATCATTTTCATTGCCTTAGCATTATTTTCCTCACCCAGCTCCTCAAAAAAGAACATACCCGCATTGTTAATCAGGATATCCACTTCCAGGCCTTGTTCTTGGCAAAAGGCAAAGAGCTGATCTGCTGCGTCGGGTGTGGCCAGGTCCTGATAATGAGCGATGACATTCACATGATGAAGACTATGAAGTTCTTCGGCAATCTGCATCAGCTCCGTCTCTTGGTTGCTTACCAGAAGAAGATCGCACCCTGCTTCTGCCAACCGACGGGCATAGATGATCCCCATCCCTGAGCTGCCCCCTGTGATGAGTGCAAGAGGGACATGGCCGCACCGTTGTTGGTATTGTTCAATCCTTTTCCGCATCATCGATTTCTTTTTGAAGTCGGGCAGGAAGATGCTCCACACAGTGATGGCATTTCATCTCGAGGGTGTACATACGACCGATGCAATAGTTGGAGTGTTTGCATCCGCTTCGTTCCACTTCGCCCGAACGCAACTTGTTGACGAAGTCGGTGTCATGCACCAAGGCTCGAGCCATCTGAAGGCCAATGAAACCTTCGTCGAGCACCTCCTCCATCTTCTGTTTCGAGATCAAGCCGCCCACATAGATCAGGGGCAGTTTCAAATTGGCTCGAAAGATCTTGGCCTCATCGAGGAAGTAGCCCTCGATGTAAGGTCTGGTGGGAATCATCAGGCGACCCACAAAAGCCAATGCCGCTTTGAGCCACCAGAACTTCTTCATGTCCATGTAATAGCGCAAGGTCTTAAGGGGCATGGCGCCACGCATCACCTCCATCGGTGCCTTGCTCACAAATCCTGCGGTCAGCACCAAGGCATGGACACCGAGACGCTCCAGCTCTTGGGCCACCTTTAGGCACTCCTCTTGCTGCATTCCTCGACGGAAGCCGTCGTGCATGTTGACCTTGACCACCACACCCATGTCGTTTCCCGCGACGCGCATCACCTCCTCGATGACGAGGCGCATAAAACGCATCCTATTCTCCAGGCTGCCACCAAACTCATCATGACGGTGGTTCGTATATGGCGAGAGGAACTGGCTAATCAGATAACCATGTCCCGCATGGATCTCCACACAGTCGAAACCGGCCTGCCGCGACAGTTCCACGGCCTTGCCGAAGTCTTTCACCAGGGCGAGAATCTCTTCCTTCTTGAGCTTTCGCACCAAGGTTGGAGAATACAAGTTAAACCCGCGTGAGGCTCCGACAGGCATACAGCCGCAGGTGGCACGATGCGTCATGTTGCCACAATGACCCAACTGGATGGAGGCCTTGGCCCCTTCCGCATGGATGGCATCGGTAAGCTTCTTCAACTCGGGGACGATCTCCTCACGCATCCAAAGCTGTCCGTTGAACGACAGTCCCGACTGGGCTACAGCAGCATACGCCACTGTGGTCATGCCCACACCGCCACGTGACACCGCCACATGGTAGTCGAACAAATCCTGTGATGGCCGGTTACCGTAAGCCATGTTCTCAAAAGCCGCAGAACGGATCACCCGGTTTCGCAAAGTGACAGGACCGATCTGACAAGGAGTAAATATCTTCGATTCCATTCGTTACCAGATAAAAGGGATGAGACGTTTCGTTTTCTTCGTATTCAATTCATCGGGATATTCCCGCTTATATGAGTCATAAATCCTCGAGGCTCTCGGAGCCAAGTTGGCAAAAGTCCACCATGCAAAGACAGCCCCAGCCCACGACCAAGTGAGGATAGAGAAGCCTACCCATTCGATGAACTCGCCAAAATAGTTGGCTGAAGTGACGTAACGGAACATTCCCTCTTTGGGAAGATAATGCCGAGAATCGCCATTCTTGCGCAAATTGCGGATGATGTCATCCGACTGGATGTTGATATACATCCCAAGGATGAAGACCAAAAAGCCCCCAATGAACTTGGGAGTAGTAAGCCAATCGCTGCCATAATAATCGACAGGCGAGAGATAGAAGATCCACCCCCCTTGCATCAAAGCATTCAGCACGTTGAACACCACGCCCATCAGAATGATGGAGAAAGGCATCATGCTCTTGCCTCGCAACCGAAACGGAAACACGAAGGAACGGTGGATGTAATGCAACTCAAACAAAAAAAGGAATGCCAATCGCACCATGTCGTTACGTCGATCAGAGCAAAGCCAAAGCACCAACATGGCAATGAACACTGGAGCCTCCATCAGCACCCAGCCGAGCTTGTTGTTGACCGCAGGGCCCCATTTCTTGTCATAAAATTTTCCGTAACCCGCGTCAACGAAGAAAAGGCTGACGAACACCACCAAGGCAACAGCAGCCATGATGATAAGATATACATTGAACTGATGAAGTGACATGCTCTTGGTTTTCCTAAAAATGCAAAGGTATAAAAATAAAAAATGTATATTTGCAAAAACTTTAAAAAACAAACGTTATGACATCACTAGGAGGATGGATCCTCGTTATCGTTGTGGGCCTTGTAGGCATGTTGGTCCAATTTAAGCTCAAGAGAGTGTTCGCAAAATATTCCAAAGTCCTTTCGCCTGGAGGACTCACCGGTGCTCAAATCGCCCAAAAGATGCTTAACGACAATGGCATCTATGATGTAAAGATTACCAGTGTCGCTGGTGAGTTGACCGACCATTACAACCCCGCCAACAAGACGGTGAACCTCAGCACCGACGTGTTTCGCACCAATAGCGTGTCGGCTGCGGCTGTGGCAGCCCATGAATGCGGTCATGCCGTACAGCACAAGGTGGGCTACGGTCCTCTGAAACTCCGTTCGGCTTTGGTGCCAGCCGTCAACATCTCGTCAAAGCTGTCCATGATCGTCATCATCATCGGCATCTTGATCATCAACGTGTTCCCGGCTTTGTTCTGGATTGGCATCGCCATGTTCGGCATGGTACTGCTTTTCAGCTTGGTGACCTTGCCGGTGGAGTTCAACGCCTCGAGCAGGGCCTTGGCCTGGCTGAAGTCGTCGAACTCACTCAGCGAAACCGAGCTCTCCCAAGCCAAGGAAGCCCTCACCTGGGCAGCCAGCACCTATGTGGTTGCTGCGCTCTCCTCACTGGCCACCTTGATATATTACATCTCCATCGGAACCAGCCGGAGATAACCCGAAGAAGTCCTTTCCCATGTCCCAAGACAACGAATCCATCCTGATCAAGGGAGCCACCGAGAACAACCTTAAGAACCTCAGTCTAAAAATTCCCAAACGCCAGATCACGGTGGTCACCGGCGTGTCCGGATCGGGCAAGTCGTCGTTGGTGCTCGACACCATCGCCGCCAAGTCGCGGAGGGAACTCAACGACACCTTCCCATCCTTCGTGCAGCAATACCTGCCCAAATACGGCCGCCCCCATGTGGAGTCCATCGAGAACCTCCCCATCGCCATCGTCATCGAGCAGCGCAAGCCCGCCAACAACTCAAGGTCAACGGTAGGGACTTACACCGATATCTATTCGTTGTTGAGACTGTTGTTCTCTCGAGTTGGGCAGCCCTTTGTAGGCTACTCCGACACCTTCTCGTTCAACCATCCCCTAGGCAGCTGCCCTCGTTGCGGCGGGCTGGGCGAGATCCGCGAGCTCGACATTCACAAGCTTGTCGATTTCGACAAGTCGCTCAACGACGAAGACACCATCCATTATATCGCTTTCGGCAAGGGCGGCTGGCGGTGGATCCGCTATGCCCACAGCGGTTTGTTCGACTTGGACAAAAAGATCAAGGACTACACCCCTGAGGAACTTGACCTGTTTTTGAACTCGCCCCAGATCAAGCTGAAGAACCCGCCTTCCAATTGGCCCAAGACCGCCAAATACGAAGGTTTGATCCCCCGCATGTACCGCAGCATCATCAACTCCGAGGAGGGCTTGCTCCATGCCGCGGTGCTCAACCCCATGCTCACCATGGGCACCTGTCCCGACTGCCAAGGCACCCGTCTCAACGACAAGATCCGATCCTGTAAGATCAAGGGTCTGAACATCGCCGAGGTCGTCGCCATGAGCATCAGCGAGTGCAGGCAGTGGGTCGAGGGGCTCGATCATCCCTTGGCGGCCGACATCCGCCAGGCCGTGTTGGAGCGGCTCTCCGCCCTTGAGGAGATCGGCTTGGGATATCTGACCTTGGACCGTGCCATCGGCACCCTCTCCGGCGGCGAGGCCCAGCGTTGCAAGATCGCCAAGTACATCAACTCGTCGCTTTCCGATGTGATGTACATCCTCGACGAGCCCAGCGTGGGACTTCACAACCACGACATCCTGCTCATGCAGAAGTCGGTACAGAAGCTCAAGAGCCATGGCAACACGGTTATTTTGGTGGAGCATCACAAGGAGATGATCAAGATCGCCGACCACGTCATCGACATGGGTCCTGGTGCCGGTGTCAACGGCGGCCAGATCCTCTTCGAGGGCAGCTACGACGCGCTGTTGCGGAGCCACACCCTCACCGGCGATCGGCTCAGCGTGAGCAGCCAGCTGAAAGAAAACCCACGGCGCCCCTCATCATTCTTCGAATTGCGTCATGCCAGTCTTCACAACCTCCACGACGTCAGCGTCGATCTCCCGATGGGCGTATTGTGCGGCATCGTCGGTGTCGCCGGGTCGGGCAAGAGCTCGTTGATGGAATGTTTCATGAAGGCCTACCCCACCCCTGACGACATTGTTTATATCAGTCAGAAGAACATCGGAATCAGCCTACGCTCCACCCCGGCCACCTACTTGGATGTCAGCGACGACATTCGCAAGCTGTTTGCCAAAGCCAACAAGGTCAAGATGGACCTCTTCACCTTCAACGGCAAGGGCGGCTGTCCCGTATGCCAGGGCAAGGGCGTAATCATCAACGACATGGCGTTCATGGACAGCATCGAGACCGTCTGTGAGGCCTGTGGTGGGTTACGATATTCCAACGAGGTGCTCGGCTACAAGCTTGACGGCCTGAACATCGCTGAGGTAATGGACCTGACGGCCAACCTCGCCTGTCAGCGTTTCAAGGGTACCGTCATCGAGGAGAAGCTGGAGCCGTTGCGCAAGGTCGGGTTGGGTTATCTCCATCTGAACCAGTCGTTGTCCACCTTGTCGGGTGGCGAGTTGCAGCGCATCAAGCTGGCCTCTTACTTGAACAACCGGGGCAAGATCTTCATCTTGGACGAGCCCTCTGATGGCCTGCATTTGAACGACATCGACCGCATCTTGAAGCTCTTCGACAGCATGGTGGAGCAAGGCAACACCCTCTTTTTGATCGAGCACAACCTAGAGATGTTGAAGGCCTGCGACTACGCCATCGAGCTCGGTCCCGGTGGCGGCAACCAAGGCGGCAGGATCCTCTTCCAGGGATCGCCGAGCGCCATGGTCGATTGTCCCGATTCCGTGACGGGACCGTATTTGAGGTAGGTTAGATAAAAAAATCAACAATAATGTTGCGGTGAATAAAATTTGTTGTATCTTTGCAATCAGTTGGTCGCGGAAACGGAATGAAAAATGAAATGATTATCAAGACGTAAAGGGGCGGCCTATAGGATGCACCCTCCGCGATAACAATACGAACCTTGTCTCTTGTTTTGATGATATATGGCACGAGAAGATAATCCTCCAATGTCAACGGTGTACGATCTTTACTCGACTTTCCATGCCGTTTCTCCGCATGTTGGATTCCCGAGGTTTCAATCACATGTTTGAATCCTGTTAAATCAACACCGTGCTCGGCAGCTATTTTCATCAAGTCATCATCAATGTTCTCGTCCACGATACAAAACTTATAGTTGCATGTCGTTCCAACAAGTTCCATCAATTGCTCAAAAGAGATCTTCGTCTCATTATTCTTGTTGAATGCTTTTTTTATTTCCATAACATAATAATCAAAAATCAATCTGCAAAGATATTACATTTACATATTATCGTGATATTTATAACATATTTTTAATTAATTCAATTAACAGAACAAGAATGATTTCAGAATCAGTAGAAAAACTTGGCTATCGCACCCGAAGGACATTTGATATTTTTACTAACTTTGTCGCAAAGAACAAAGTCATGAGAACCTCCATCCTCCTCGTGGCCTTCGGCCTGTTGTTGGCCGCCGGCTGCCACCGTCAAGAACAAAAACAACAAGAAATGAATACTGAAAACAACGCTTTGACCGCTTTCGACGTGCAGGAAGCCTTCGAGAAGAACGGTTTCACCTGGTTCACAGAGAACCTCATCCTCTGTAGCGGCGACACCACACGGAACAACGCCATGACCATCGGTTGGGGTGGCATCGGCAACTACCTGGGCCACGACCGTCCGGCGGTGACCGTCTATGTGGCACCAGGGCGTTACACCTGGAAGTTCATGGAGCAATACCCGCGATTCACCATCATGCAGTTTGCCGATTCCAAGATTTGGCAGTATATGGGCAGATACAGCGGACGCGATGGTGACAAAGCCGCTGCCCTCGGGTTGCATGTGGCCTACACTGATCACGGCACGCCGTACTACGAGGAGGCAGACCTCGTCATCGAGTGCGAGACCATGTCGGCGTGGCACCAAACGGAACAAGACTTCCGCAACGACACGCCCAAGAAATGGTACGACGGCTTCGACGCTGGCATCCACACCGTCTATGTCGGCGAGATCCTCGGGGCATGGCGAAGGAAATGACGCCCATGGATAAAAAAAATCAACAAAAATGTTGCGTATTTAGAAATTTATTGTATCTTTGCAATCAGTTGGTCGCGGAAACGGAATGAAAAACCAGTGGATTATCAAGACGTAAGGGGCAGGTTTCGGCATGTCCCCCCCAGCGATAACACAAACTGCTGTGAACAGCACCAAACATCCTGTACAAGCGATTGCTTTCGGGCAATAACGTCTTTATTACAAGATGTTTTTTCAACTTTTTCGACACGATACTGAACGGGAAAACGGAGCCAAACCAGCAACCTAAGGCTACATTACAAAAACAAACGATCATTTAGGTCAAATGGAAAAAATATACGACAATCTCCATTGCAAAAGTGCAAGAAACAAGGATTAAAGGTGGTAGGTTACCACTTTGCAGACCCATATTTTGAAAAAAAATAGGAGAGCAATGTCTTTAGTTCAAAGATAAATCGTATTTTTGCACCTTGAAAGTGGTAAGTTACCACCCTTAGTGGTGATTTTTTTTGATTTTGAACTCAATTTTTATCGGAAATGGCAAGAGAGAAACTAGATACCCTGTTTGAAAAATGGATGGCACTTCATCCACTTACCGAACTACAGCAAGGCAGCCTCAGTAGGCGGTTCACCGTTGAGTACAACTACAACAGCAACCATATCGAAGGTAATACGCTGACATACGGCCAAACCGAATTGCTGTTGATGTTTGGTGCCGTAAGCGGAGAGGGTCATTTGCAAGACTTCATGGAGATGAAGGCCAGCCAGGTGGGGCTGGAAATAATGACTCAGGCAGTAAAAGAGGGCAACTTGCCCATGACACAGCATTTCATCCGAACACTCCACAAGACGCTATTGCGCGAAGATTACACCGTCTATCGCAACTTGCCTGGCGGACAGCAGACGAGCTATGTAATTCATGCGGGTCAATACAAGACGCGGCCTAACAGCGTGATTACCCGTTATGGCGACCGGTTCGAGTATGCCTCGCCCGAAAAGACTCCTGCGCTGATGACGGACCTTGTCAACTGGTATAACGATGCCGAGAAGTCCGGCAAGTATTCAGTGGTGGAACTTGCCGCTTTGTTTCATTACCGCTACATCCGTATTCACCCGTTTGAAGATGGGAATGGCAGGATAGCCCGCCTGATGGTAAACTACATTCTGGCCCGTCATGGATGGCCAATGATTGTGGTGCGGAACAGGAAGAAACAAGCGTATTTGGAAGCGCTGCACAAAACGGACATGGTGGTGGGATTGGTGCCCTCCATCGGGGCTCATGCAAGCCTCACCAAAACGAGAAACTTTGTTACATATTTCACTAGGCTGGTTGAAGAAGAGTTGGCATATAACATCGCGTACATTGAGAATAAGGATGAAAATGTGTGGTGGTACGATGGCGAAAAAATCACTTTTCGCTCCCCAAACGCCTCAAAGCTCCTTCATATACTTCAAGACAGTCCGTATGTTACCTACGCGAAGCTGTCGGAGGAATTAGGCGTCAATGTTTCGGCGATACAGAAACTAATCGAAGGAATGGTGGACAAGGGCTACATACAACGCCGCGACACGGATAAATCTTGGCTTGTTCTGGCCACATCAGTCATAAAATAGTTATACCCCTACCCCATGCAACAAGAAAAAAACAGAAAACTTAGCGAGAAAGAGCAAAGACGCCTAGCCGCTTTTGAAGCGACCTGCGAGCAATACCTGCAACAAGGCTACAAAAAAACTGACCTGACCATTGGGATCGTCAGAGCCAACCTGGTCACACTGCTGATCGCCATCCCTGTAGTGGCCCTCGGCGTGCTTCTTTTTATGTGGAAGAACTCCACGGCGGCCCACTTTCCGGACCCACAAAGAGCCATACTCCTTTTAGTTTTGATCGTGGTGCTCATCGTGGTGCATGAACTCATCCACGGCATCACCTGGAGCCTGTTCACTGAACGCCATTTCAAGGACATCGAGTTTGGCTTCATGAAGGAATACTTCACCCCCTACTGCACCTGCCTCGTCCCCTTGTCGAAGAAGCACTACATCCTCGGCGCCCTGATGCCCGGCATTCTTCTTGGCGTCGTCCCCACGGCCTTGGGGATCCTGCTGGGATCACCACTGCTGTTCTGGACCGGAATCGTCATGCTGCTGTCAGCAGGTGGCGACATCATGATCGTCATGAAACTGCTCGCCTTCAAAAAACAAAACGAATCTACCGAGGTCCTCATCTATGACCACCCCACACAAGCCGGGTCGGTGATCTTCGAAAAGTAAGATCCGACAAAAAACCTTGTGAAACGGAAAAAACCGACCCTCAAACTCCCCTGCCCTTTCAAAAATTCTTGTTATCTTTGTAGTTTCTATTTTTTGTAAACTACAAGTAACATGACCCTCAAAAGATTCTTCATTTTAATGACTTTGACACTGCTATGGGCTCTCCCCTTCCATGCCCAAAGCGTTGAAGTCCGCGCCCTCATCACCCTAAACAATGGCGAGGAACAACTATACACTCTCTCCCAAGACGACCAGCTCGCCTTCGAAGGACAGGAAACACTGCTGATCATCCTCCAAGGCTCAACCTACAGGATCAACATCGACGACATCCGCAAAATCGAGTTTGTTGACATCACCGGCACAGAAGAAACCCATACCGGCACCCCCTTCTTCTACCCCAACCCCGTAGAACGCTACTTCGCACTAGGCAACATCGAGAACGGCCAGACCGTCAGTGTCTATTCCCTCGAAGGACACCTGCTCTACCAAACCCAGGCCAACCCTAACGAGCCCATCGACCTCGACAAGCTTGCCCCCGGTCTCTATATCCTGAACGTCAATGGCCACAACCAAAAACTGTTGAAACGATGAGAAAGTTGGCATTCCTTGTGGCCGCTCTGATGCTCAGCCTCGGACTCCACGCACAAGAAAAGACCGTCGTCCTTCATCGCAACGGACAAGTACTCTACCAGACGCCCGTCAGCAACATCGGAGGCATCGGCTTCCTCAGCAACCCCGCATCTATCGTGTTCAGCAACCAACAAGGGGCGACCTTGAACACCATCCCGGTGTCGGAGATCGACAGCGTCACCTTCGGCACCTACGAGATTCCCTCTGGAGACCAAGTCGTGATCAACTTCAACGGCAACACCGCAGAGATCGTCAACCCCTTCGCCAACGACGGCGTCAGCGTCGAGACCGCCCAGGGCAACGTCACCGTCTATTCCACCAAGACGGACGTCCCTTACCTCGTCACCGGCTCCTCCACCAACAGCTCGCTGACGGTCTATAGCAACAGCGACTTCGCGATGACGCTCAGCTACTTGACCCTCACCAGCACCACTACTGCGGCCATCAACCTGGCCTCCAACGTGAACGCAACCCTCACCGTCGAAGGCACCTGCAACCTCACCGATGGCGCTAACAGCAGCATCAACGGCGCATGCTACGCTGCGGGCAACCTCACCGTGAACGGCAACGACCTCTTGCGGATCACAGGCAACGCCAAACATGGCCTCCTGGTCGATGGCGACTTGACCGTCAACAATGGCACCATCGACATCCTCGACACCGACAGCGACGGCATCCACGTCAATGGCGCCATGCATTGGAACGGCGGGACCCTCCATATCGTATCGGCGGGCTCCGACGGCCTCGACGTATCGGGCGACATCATCATCCACGACGGCGAACTCGAAATCAACACCAACGCCGAGAGCGCCCGCGGCATCAAGGTATCAGGCATCTTCGACATGGCCGACGGGCACCTCACCCTCAACACTATCGGCAACGACGGCAAAGGCCTCAAATGCGACAGCACCCTCGTCATCCGCGGTGGCGTGATGGAGGTCAACGTGTCGGGCGAAGGCTCAAACGGCATCTCCAGCGACCAGCATATCTCCATCGAAGGCAATGCCGACATCACCATCGTCTCCAACGCCTACGACGGCAAATGCTTCAAGAGCGACAACACCTTCTCCATGAGCGGTGGCAGCCTCCACCTCACCCACTCGGGCGACCTCTCAAAAGGCATCAAGACTGTGGGCGAAATTAACATTGGTGGCGGCAGCATCGATATCACCGCTTCGGGCAGCACCGTGATGGAAGTCGTGAACAACGCTAACGTCCCTGCCTACTGCACCGCCATCAAGAGCGACACCGACATCGTCATCAGCGGAGGCACCTTCCATATCAACCTGCCCACTACCAACCACGGAGGCAAGAGCATCAGTGCCGATGGCAATCTCACCATCACTGGCGGTGACTTCACCATCGAGACCCACGGCAACGGCGCCGCTTACACCGTCAGCGGCAACACCAAAGACTCCTACACCTCGTCCTGCCTTAAGTCGGACGGCAACATGGTCATCTCCGCCGGCACCTTCAACCTCACCAGCACAGGCACGGGCGGCAAAGGCATCAACACGGGCGGCACCCTGGTCATTGGCACCGCCAACGGCTACAACAACGATCTCATCCTCAACGTCACCACCAGCGGCGAACGTATCACCGTCACCTCGGGTGGCGGCGGTCCCTGGGGTGGCGGCGACTACGCCAACCCCAAGGCCATCAAGGCCCAGGGCAACCTCACCATCAACAGCGGCACCCTGCGCGTCAACTGCACCCAGACCCAAAACGAAGGTGGCGAATGCATCGAAAGCAAAGCCATCATGACCATCAACGGGGGCGACATCGAGGCCTACTCCAAGAAAGACGATGCCGTGAACGCCTCTTCGAAACTAATCATCAACGGAGGAGTATATTACGCCCACAGCGACGCCAACGACGGCACCGACTGCAACGGCCAGATGGAACTCAACGGCGGCTTCTGCATCTCCAATGGCGCCAAAGCACCCGAAGAAGGCTTCGACTGCGACAACAACCAGTTCAAGATTACGGGAGGAACGCACATCGGAACAGGAGGCGGTACCAGCAACCCCACGACGAGCGTCTGCACCCAGCCCACCTTGAAGATCAACACGCAGCAGAACTATGCCATCCAAATCCTTAAATCCGACGGTACCGTGATCTGCACCTACCAATGCCCAGCCTTCACGGGTGGCGGTGGCGGAGGATGGCCCGGCGGAGGAGGCAACGGCATGGTAATGCTCTTCACCGACCCACAGCTGCAAACCGGACAAAGCTATACCATCAAATACAACGGTACCATCAGCGGTGGAACCAACTGGAACGGGTATTATACTGGCAATGTCAATTACTCAGGAGGAAGCACCGTCAACGTCAACGTCAACAGCATGTACACCAACGTCAATGCAGGCGGCAACGGATGGTAATCACCTCCCCAAAAGGTGCTTGAACAAGAAGTTGTCGATCTTGGTGAACAAGTGCATGCGGCATTCTCCTTTGCCGTATTCATAACCACCATAGATGCCATGGTTCTTGTTCGGATAGATCATCAGGTCGAACTGCTTGCCATTGCTGATCATCGCCTTGATGAGTTCCATGGCGTTTTGGTAATGCACGTTGTCGTCGCCACTGCCATGGCAAAGCAGGTAATTACCCTTGATCAGCTCGGTGTTATGCACTGGCGAGTTCTTGTCATAACCGTCAGGATTCTCCTGAGGAGTGCGCATGAAACGCTCGGTATAGACATTGTCATAATAACGCCAGTTGGTCACAGGAGCCACCGACACAGCAGTGCTGATGACATCGGCGCCCTTGGTGATGCCGTTGGCGGCCATGAAACCACCATAGCTCCAACCATAGATACCGATGCGACTGCCATCGACATAAGGCTGTTTGGCCATGTATTTGGCCAGCGTGATCATGTCCTCTGTCTCATATTTACCCAACTGCAGATAAGTCATCTTCTTGAAGACTTCGCCCTGGGCACCACTGCCACGGTTGTTGATTGACACGCTGATGATGCCTTGCTCAGCCAAGAGCTGCAACCACCAGAAGTCACTATCAGCCCATGAGTTGTTCACCGTCTGATAGCCGGGGCCACCATACACATAAATCAACACAGGATATTTCTTGTTGGGATCGAAATCGGGAGGCAGAATCTGCCAGGCATCGACATCGACTTGAGTGCCATCGGGCAACACAAACGCCGGATCGCTGATCTTGAAGAGCTTCTTCTCTCCCAAATTGTAACCTTTCAACTTTTCAGCAAATTCATGGTTGTCCTCCAACACGCGGACCAATTTGCCTTTATTGGTATAAAGCTCATACTGAGCAGGTTGAGTAATCGAGGAGTTAACATTGATCAAGTAACTGAAATCATTGCTGAAACGGGCGCTGTTGGTTCCTTCCCTACCAATCACTTCGCGCATCTTTCCTTTCAGGTTGACGGCGTAAATCTGTCGATCGACAGGACTGTTCTTGGCAGCCTGGAAATACACCTCTTTTTTCTTGGTGTCGTAACCATAAACCTTCGTCACATCCCAGTTGCCCTTGGTAAGTTGTTTCACCAAAGTACCATCGAGCAGATACATGTAGATATGGTTGTAGCCACTCTTCTCAGAAGTCATCAAGAAACTTCTACCATCTTCAAGGAAGGTCCAGTCATCAGTGATATCGATATAATAATCGTTGGTTTCATCATAAAACACCCGACTTTCACCCGTTGTTGCATTGGCGGCGAGGATCTCGAGATGGTTCTGGTGACGGTTGAGGCGTTGGATGGCCAACACATTGGGATCCTTGGTCCACTTCATACGGGGCAGATAGATGTCGGTCTCAGTACCTGTATCCATCTTCACAGACTTACCCGTGGCCAAGTCATACACATAGACGTCAACGACAGAGTTATCCTCGCCTGCCTTGGGGTATTTGAAGCTATACCAATCCGGATAGAGGCCTTCGAATTCTTCCATCTGGAACTCTTTCACCTTCGACTCGTCGAAACGATAATAAGCGATTTTGCGGCTGTCGGGCGACCAGAAGAAGCCTTGCGAGAAGCTGAACTCCTCCTCATACACCCAGTCAGGAGCACCGTTGATGACATGATTATAAAGTCCATCAAAGGTAAACTGCGTTTCAGTATCAGTTTTCAAATCCTTGAAAAACAGGTTATTGTCGCGCATGAATGCAACCTTGGAGGCATCGGGAGAGAAGGTGGCGAGACGTTGGTTACCGTTTTTCGATAACGGCACAAGGGTCTTGGTAGCCAAGTCATAAACATAGTAGGTTGCGGTAAAGGAATGGCGGTAGATGGGTTGCATGTCGGTGATAAAGAGCACTTTTGACTCATCATCGCTCAACTCATAGTCTCTCACTGAAATAGGCAGGTCCTCTCCTTCCATGACGAGGTCGCTGACGTTGAAAAGGGTCTTGACGAGTTTACCCGTCTTGTAGTTATAGATGTTGAGGGCACCTCTTTCATAGTTTCCATAGGTCACCCCATCATTCATGGAGTTCATACCACGGACGCTTTTTGCGTAGAATGTGGGCCATTGATAGAGGTCTTCGAGGGTGATGTTTTTCTTTTCCTGAGCCATGCCGAGCATGGTGGCGGCCAAAAGGAACAGGCCGAGAAGGAATGATTTAGCTTTCATACGATAGGTTTTAAATGATGGGCAAAGATAAGGAATTTGGACTTTAGTTCTTAAAAACTTTGTATATTTGTATTCCTAAACCAATACTATACGAGTAAAATGAAAAGAATCTTTACTATAATAGTGATGCTTTTATTTTCTAGTACGATTGCCATGACACAGAATGCCAACAAGAATCCCAAAGATTTGTGGACCCATTCGGTCGATGTAACCTTGGGCGACCATTGGAAACAGAAAACCATCATTGTTCCCGGGAAAGGAACTCCCAACGTTGTAGATTTTCTCCGTGCCTTTGCGCAAGCTTATCCGTGTGAGTACCACGACTTGCTTTTGTCGGCCATCGACGGCGACAAGGAAGTGCTGTTTTGCGGCTCCCGACCTTATATCGAGATTGACAAAGACTCGTGTTTCTTGGAGAACGAGAGCTTCGCGATGCGTGTTTTCTATGAAAAAGGCAAGCCAGCCGCTCTCGGTGTGTGTTGCCACAAAGCCATCACCACCCCTTTGCAGGATGCCTACTATTACCGTTACAGCACCTCCACGCGCAAGCTAACCCCAATGGCGAAAGGCAGTGACTTCACTGGAGGCATCGTGAAACGGATGACGGAGTTTGCCCCTGAGAAAGAATCCAACGAAGCCACGATGCATCACACTTGGGGACGCTGTAGCGTTCAAGGCCGTCTAAAATGGGACAATGGCAAATTTGAGTACAAAGAACTCACTTGGGAGGATCTCATGATTCCAGAAGGTCAAAAGAGTGTCAGAGCGGTGTTTGAGGAATATCTGGAGAGGTATGAGATGGAGTTGCGCGATCCGAAGGAGTCGATTACCGATGACATTATTGTCGGTGGCAGTTTCAACTCGCTGCCCATTTGCGTAGCGATTCATGACTTAAGGTCGAACGGTCGTTTCGAAGCTGCCGAAGCCATGGAAGGCTTTTACCATTTCCAATCCAGAGGATGGGATTGCCCCGATGGTGCCCTGTTGGTGGGAATTTATATGGCGTGTGCCCCTAAAAACGATTACGGAAAAGACGAGTCAGGAGAATACGTCACCTCCCCTCACAAACTGGGTCCCGGCGACGATGTGAGTCTGTGTTTCTACTATTGCCTCGACGGAATGGCGCTTTATCTCGACCCCTCTTCACCAAATTTCGCCAACCTCGTTGGCAAAGGATTTCCCAACCTGAAGGGCAACGAGTGGCGTTGTGTCCTCAGTCCTGACAACGAAGACTTGGTCTTCACCAGTGAAAAAGACGGCAAGTCGATGGTCTTCCGTTGGAATGGCAAACAATTTGAAAAACAATGACTAGGATAAAGACAATCATATTGACGTTGGCGCTGTTTATGGCAGCCTGCACCGACCGCATCAATTATGGCGACCTTAATCTCCATGTTTTGCATGAGGTTGACGGCACCCCCTTGGTCGTTGATGCCATGCGTTATGTCAATGAGGCGGGCAACCCTTACCTCGTCAACGAAGTGCAGTGGTTCATCTCGAATTTGGAGCTGGAAGACTACAACGGCGACTGCGTTATGTTGGCAGAGACCTGGTATATCGACACCAACATCCCTGAGACCCAAACCTTGCGTGTAAACGATGTGCCCCTTGGCTCCTATCGCACCCTACGGTTCACCTTTGGCTTGAACGATGCCGACAACCGGTCGGGGGCCTTCAGCAATCCACCTGAAAGCAATATGTTTTGGCCCGATGAACTGGGCGGAGGATATCATTACATGAAACTCAATGGAAAATACCAAAACCCAGACGACCTCCTAGCTCCTCTTGCCATCCACCTGGGCAGAGGACAAAACGCCAGCCTCACTGAGTTTTATGACAACAGCTTCACCATTGAACTACCCATTGAACTTGACGTGTATAAAGTGTATAAAGGCCAGGAAAATTCGTTGGGCATCGTCATGAACATCAACAAATGGTTCCGCAATCCCAATATCTATGACTTCAACATTGACGGCAGCGCTATCATGCAGAACCAAGACGCACAAACCAAGCTCAAGGAGAATGGGCAAGACGTATTCAGTATCAAGCACATAATCAACTAATTAACTAATTATTAAATACAAAACTGATGAAAACAATCAAAAAGCTTTTTATGGCAATCATGTTGATTGCAGCAGTGGCCATGACGGCATGTACTCCTGAAGATGATCCCATCAATGGAGGTGAAACACCAAGTGGAGAAACCCCTGGAGGAAACACCCCAGGTGGTGACACCCCTGGAGGAGACACAGGAGGGCCCATCCATCTTCCCTCTCTCATCAATGAAAACATGGACCTGAAGGATCTGGGATATGATGTGGACTACATCATTGACAACGGCTGTTATATCCAGGACAACGCTTTGGTCACCGTTGGACCAGGAGTGACCATCCGAGTTGAGGGACCTAATTACTGGAACGATGTCTTTGGCATCTATGTACGCGGAAATGCAGCCCTAAAGATGACCGGAACGGCGGCAAATCCAGTCCGTTTTGTGGGTCACGAGGGTTGCAGCACCAGCGATAGAACTTGGCTGGGCATCACGATTTATTCACAACGTCCTGAAAACCAGTGGGATTATGTAGAATTCTATAATGCAGGCGTGGAAGAAGGTGAACATCCGGCAATATGGCTTACTGGAACCCTTTCCATGAAGAACTGTCTCATTGATGGCTCAAACAACTCTGGCCTTGGACTCAATTCTTGGGATGACATCGAACCTGAGTTAACGGTGTTCCAAGGGAATACGATCAAAAACTGTGACCTTGCCCCCATCAGCATGTATGGGTATAATGCCGTAAACTACCTTGTTTCAGGCAATACCTATCAGAACGAAAACAACTATGTGTATTTTTATTCTCATTCGGGCATCACGCATTCTTTTGACGTGGATGTGACATTCCGTAAATTGGAGATCCCCTACTATTTCGACCATTTGCAATCATGGTATGGCCCGAATACAGTCACCATCGATCCCGGTGTGGAGATGCTGTTCGAGGAATGTTCATTAGAGGTTTTGGGGGACTTGGTATTGCATGCGGTAGGTACTGAGGATAACCCCATTGTTTTCCGTCCCCGAGATCCCCAAGGACGTTGGGGAGGACTCCTTATGTCCAATGCCAGTTCAGGCAATATCGTCAGCCATTGCGTGCTTAAATCCGGAGGCTCGAGTCCCACCAATTCCGGGTATCGGGGAACAAGTCTCTTCAATGTCGGACGGAATACCAAGCTGACTTTGACGAACAACCTGTTCGATGACAGCCGGTACTATGGTGTTGCAATCACTGACATCACGAAATTCGACAACGTTACGCATAGTGGCAATCGATTCAGAAACTGCGAAGTATCGAATGTTCACATCATCTACGGAGGCGAGTACCACGGCGTGACGTACAGTAACGCAAACCATAACATGGATTTGTCCGGTTTACCAAATTAAAGTAGAAGCAAGGCCATGTCAACAGCATATTTCTCAGCAGGATGTTTCTGGGGAGTGGAATACTATTTCAAACGTCTCAAAGGCGTGGTTCACACCACTGTGGGATTCATGGGCGGAAACGTTCAAAACCCAAGCTACAAAGAAGTCAAGACAGGGACTACTGGGCATTTGGAGACCATTGAAATAGATTATGAACCTCAAGTCGTGCCGTATGAGGCACTGGTCCGTTATTTCTTTGAGATTCACGACTTTGAGCAAACCGACGGGCAAGGTATCGACATCGGATCACAGTACTTGTCGGCCATTTGGGTTTCCAATCCCCAGGAACAGTATATCGCCATCAAAATCATCGATGAACTCACCAGGATGGGTTATAAGGTCGCTACCCAGGTTCGTTCCAAAGAGATCTTCTATACTGCGGAGGACTACCATCAGGACTACCTCGACCAACGTCAAGAGTCGCCTGAATGTCACGTGTATCGGCCCATATTTCAAAAGCCTGGGTGACTGAAACTTATTGACAAAACCTCCAAGATGGGGATGTCTCTCCCCCATAAGATCTATTTCAACGGACGGCTGCTCGGGGTCATGCAACGCAAAGAGATACAGATAAGCGACATCCCAGAGGGCAACTATCAGCTGAAGATTCAAAGCATGGTTCCATTCATCTATGCCGAGAAAGACATCCACATCAAACGAGGTGAGAACACAGTCACTTTCAGTGACCGCGAGAAGTTTTGGGACATCTTATTCACCCTGGATTTGATCTTGGTCATCGCGAAGCTATTCATCACGCTTCCCGACAACATCAACTTGATATACACCATTGTCACCAATGGGTACTTTGCCCTTTGGCTCATTTACGAATGGGTGATTCGAAAACGGTATTTCAAAATCGATTATTGAAAATCGGCCTTGTAGAGACGGTGCACTGCACCGTCTCTATCTCTATTTACAAAATAGTAGATATCGACGGTGAAGGTGTCATCGTCCTTCAAGACGCCGTCAAGTGATAAAACGAGGGTATCATCCTCAAGGGTGATGGTCATCGTGCCGCTCTTGAAAATGGAGGTGTTCTCAAAATTGGTTCCATTGATGTGACCATTCCATTCGTTTGCGAAGTTCCTGTAGTATTTGTTGTAAAACCAATGCTTGTCAGGGCTATAAAACTTATTAGCCCAAATGCAGTAACCGTTCTGGTCGTTGATGTCACCTGCCGCTAAGTCAATAGTCTTATTGATATTATCTTTGCCAATCTCACAGTCGAAGGAGTACTCCGGATGATCATGTCCTTCTTCCAACTCGGTCCAGCCACTAATATAATACAAGGAGCCATCATTACCGACTTGAACACTGCTAATTAGTTGTCGGGTTTCCCCGTTCCAGGTCAGTTCGTTCTTATAGACCTTTTCCTTGCCGCAGGCAGTAAAAATCATGGCTGCTGCTGCCAATACTAATAAGAGCTTTGCTTTCATTTTCGTTGTTTTTAGGTTAATAAATATAAGATGAAGTACTCATTATTGCTTTCCTTGCTTTTGAATCACAATGCAAAGATATAATATTTTTTAAATAAAAAAAGCGAAATTGATTTCCCATCAAATCAGCAGAATTAAAACACGAATAAACCGATTATTGGAATCGGCCATACATCAAAAAAAACAGCACTCTTGATTGCTTTTGGCTTAATAATATTTATCTTTGTATCACTTTGATGAGATATATAAAAAATTATTATAAATTAAACAAAATCAAATTGTTATGAAAAAACTAATACTCATTATTGCTTGTCTGCTGGCAAGTGTTGGCATGACGATAGCTCAAGATGTTTACACTGCTGGTACATTTTCTTGGAATGGAAGAAACAGTGCTGGAATCTGGAAAAACACCGATTTCATGTATGAAGAGCTATCAACCACAGATTACTACTACACGGCAGAAGATGTGTTGGTTCATCACGGGGATGTGTATTGGATTTTAAATGAATACACCCGTAGCGACAACAAGAATCACCGGGCCTGGCTTTATAAAAACCATGAAAGACTTTCGTGCGGCTCTGCCACCTATCTAAACTCGCTATTTCAAGGCTATGGTCATGTTTACGCTGCTGGTTATTATGAAACCAGCAACGGCCCTCAGGCAATTCTCTTGAGAGACGACATGAGTTCCCCACTTTATACGTTCGACGGTTCTTGGAGCTTTGCCAACGCCGGCCTATATTACAACACTCACATCTATGTTGGCGGAACTGCCCAGGCAAACAAAGACGAATCATCACCAAAATTCCATGCCAAGATCTGGAGAGACGGCGAGGAACTCTACACTATCAGTGGCAACAACGTACATCTTTATGATATGGATGTTTTCAATGAGCATGTTTACTCCATTGTCCATGACGGACAAATCCGGGTATATCGGGACGAGGAGGTCCTCTACACCCTTGAATCAGAAATAGCGGAAAACTTTTATACGGCTTACTGGGATATCCAAGTCGATGCAGGGAACATCTATGTGAGCGGTTTGTTTGGTGAATTCATGGCCGTGTACAAAAATGGCGAACTGCTTTATCTCCACGATAATCCCGGAGGGATCATCAACGCATTGTGCGCCAACTCCAAAGGCGTGTATTCTGCAGGAATAAATGATAAAGGTGTACCCTTTATTTTTGATCACATCCAAAGCACCTTCGTTCCCGTTGCCTCAAACTGCGATAACATCCTAGGCATCTACATAGATGAAGAATGTGACCTTGAAACCCGGACGTTGCCCTACACCGAGAAGTTTGAACCCATGACCACTGATTGGCCCTGCTGGTACGAGTTTAGTAGTTTTGTCAAAACCACATGGGAAAGATGGGAATTCACACCTGGAGACTATTGCGCTCGCGCTTCATGGAATCACTCAACTCCCGAAGCAAGCATGCTCATTACCCCGAGGATTTTCTTGCAACCAGGCCGTGATGAAACCAAATTAGTATTCAATCACAGAGATTATCTTAGTGGCTATACTCCCTCTGCTAACACCAAAGAAATATGGATCTCCACCACCACTAACCAATTTTATAACTTTACCAAAATATGGACCGCCCCCACCAACCTTGTATCCGATTGGGAAAGCGTCGAAATCGACCTGAAGGAGTATCAAGGCGAGGCTGTCTATATCGCCTTTAAGTATTCGGGGACGATGGCTTGGAGTTGGCTGATCGACGATGTGAGCATTAGAGAGGAATGGATGCCTGGTCTTATCCAAAGCACGCCTTATTCTGAATCTTTCACGGATTACGAACCTGGATATTATTGGTATATCCTTGATGAAGACCACAGCGGCCACCGCAAATGCTGGCAGAACGATTATGAATATCATGCTGCATATCACCCTGCTGATGACGCAGGTGATTTCCAGACAGGTTGGCTCTTCAGTCCTTTGATCCATCTCGAAGGAGGGAAACACTATGAGTTAAGTTTCGACTCCCAAATGTATTACTGGAATACCGATTCACGTTCTTCAGTATGGATTACCAACCTCGACGGCGAGAATGATGTACCCGACCCATCCTATTACTATTATCTTGGAGATATCAGGAGCTCAGACAACGAATTGTTTACAAGTACCTTTGACCTTTCTGAATATGCAGGAGACAATATCCGAGTCGCTTTCAAATATGAAGGCACTATAGCTCATGACTGGTATCTGGATGATGTTATAATCCAAGAGTCAACAGCACCAACTTACAAGGTGACAACCTCAATTTATCCTGAGGGGGCAGGCATTGTGGAGGGAGGTGGAAATTACCTGGAAGGGTCCATATGCACCTTGAAGGCCATCCCCAACGAAGGCTATCAATTGGGGAAATGGTATGTGAATGGCAACATAGGCCCCTCCGACGCGGTTTACTCTTTTAGGGTTACGAGGGACGTATCCATCGAAGCAACATTTCAAACTGCCGAGATCAATTACTATACTGTTAATGTCGGTGTGATTCCTGCTGGCACAGGCACTGTAGATGGCGTCGGGACCTACCCATCCGGCACCACTGTTACCCTCACCGCCATCCCCAACGAGGGCTTTGCCTTTGACAAATGGAACGACGGCAACACTGAAAACCCGCGCGAGATTGTCATCAGCAATGACATTAACTTCTTCGCCTACTTCAAAACTAACGGTGTCAGCGAGAGCCAAGACTCGAAACTAACGCTCTACCCGAACCCGGTTAAGGAAAACCTCCGCATCAAGGGCATCGAAAAGGAATGCCAAGGATTTATCTACAACAGCCTCGGCATGTTGGTCAAGACCGTCACCGTCAACGACGAACAAGAAATCAAAGTCAACGACCTCGCATCCGGACTTTATTTGATCCGCTGCGGTTCACAGACCATACGTTTTGTGAAAGAAGACTGACGGAGGCGACTGGTAGGGTAACGTTGGTGCCCGAGTGTTATTCCATCTATGCGGAGTGGCAGCCAGATAACCCTTATTCACCAAAGAGAAACCTGAGAAACACTTCTTCCCCACGTACTCCCAGCAGGCCGAAACCGCACAAATTGCTGCGAGAAACAAGAGACTACCGGTGATGAACTGTTGCGCGAACATTAATCACCCCTCAAATCAGCACAATTAAAACGAACCCCGTCCTCTCCTTGAATTCCGCTTTTAACATACTGCCTGAGCAAAATCAGACTTTTAATCTAATAAACAATGAATTTATTTGAAATATTTAGACTACCAAACTATATTTAGCTCGTAATGAGAGAAGGTGAAATGCTTCTATCAAATATACACCAAGAAATCAAATCCACCTGCAACTCTTGATAAGGCATTGGACGAAATAGCTGCCCACAGGAAACTTGTTGAAAAATCCCAGGAGCAGATAGACCGATTGCTCGGGATCATCGAGAAAATGTCTTAAATCGAACGGAAATCGCCAAGAATCGAACAAAAAGTGCCGAAATCAGAACGTGATTTCCAGATCAGGCAAGGATGAGCATCACAGCGGCGGCTCCAATCATCAGGGAGTTGAAAACATAAGGGAAGCCCTCGCAGGAAGCAAGGCGGGCCAAAAGGCCGCTGCCACCCCGGCGACGGGCGAAAAGCAAGGCCGCTGGGATGATCGGCGGAAAGAAGACCTTCACCGACCGCTACGGGATCAATAGGTGGAACCTCAACACACTGCAAAAGGAGCCCCAGCGTGACATCTTCCAGGCCGCCTGGCTCGCCTACCTCGTCCGCGACTACGGCGTCTCGGCCCACTGGCTGCTCACCGGCGAGGGCCAGCCGCTGACGGAAGATCAAGCGGCCAGATAAACATCATGATGGGAGAAAAAAAACTCCAAATTTGCTTGTATATAACAAAAATGTTATATCTTTGCCGTGTGATTCAACGGAAAGGGAGACGACAATGAAATGGAACGAACTCAGAAGATACGCAGAACAAAGAGGCTGGGTATTTGACAGACACGGGGAAGAAACATGACATCTACCGCCACCCCGACAAAGAAAACAAGCAATATGAGAAAGGTAACAGCAATCATCGAGAAAGGCGAGGATGGCTCCTACAGCATCCACGCCCCGGAACTGGAAAACGTGATCATCGGCGAGGGCGACACCGTGGCCGAGGCGAAGGACGACTTCGTCAACAGCCGCAACGAGATTTTGGAAGCCTACATTGATGAGGGGCTTCCCGTACCTGAGGAGCTGAGGGACGTGGAATTCGAGTACCGCTACGATCTCTCGGCGTTCTACGACGCGCACCCATACCTGAACGTCAGCAAATTGGCCGAGCACATGCACATCAACGCCTCGCTGATGCGCCAGTACCGCCGAGGCCAGTACATATCCGAGGAACAGGTGATGCGGATCCAGGAGGGCATCCGCTCCATCGGTCGCGAGCTGGCCGAAACCACCCTTGTAAGATAAACCCCTCGCAAGCCGGTTCCCGGCTCCATTGAATCACACACCGCCGCCCGAGCGAGGGCGGGCGGCTATTATTATCATGACTGAGTAGGAGACAATCACTTTAAGCTACAAGACCGCGCCAGGCACGGCAAAGGGGCCAATTTCGCGTCCGAACCGATAAATTACACGTCAGGGAAGAGAAAACCCGTCAGACGGCTTATTTTGCGCCCTCGGGTCCGGCGGATCCGCCCAGAACGCTCGGGATCCTCATCACCGCCTCCTGCTTGTTGCGGTCGAGGACCTTGGCGTAGATCTGCGTCGTGCTCCCCACGCTCACCCATCAGCTCCGCCGCCTCCGGCGTGATGTCTAGAGCGACTGGCTCCCGTCCTTGATGGTGCGCTTACGGAGGCGCACCGGCTCCTTTGACTGTTTTTCCATACTGATTGTTTTTTGTTGCTGCTTGTTGTTTTGTTGCTCCGAAATTATTCCATTGATCCCCCATCAAATCAGCACAATTAAAACCTTACGATCGCAAGATATTGATAACCAATGAATTGTCATCAATATTACATCAAATAAATTCAATCAAATCGGGTATTTCAGGCAAAGTCTTCACATTTTTTCGATCCTGAATGGTGCCGCAATAATGATAAGCCAAGTCAGCCTGCTGATCGGCCACAAGGATAATGCTCACCCTGCCGAAAGGCAAAACCCCATCCATCACCCTCCTCTTATGTGTCATCGCATTACCCAATGTTGTGCAATGACGAACATACATCGTTGAATATAGTTTACTGAAACCATCCTTCACCAACTCTTTGATGAAATTGTCTCGCATCACCCTCTTCTGTTTGCTGCGTATAGAAAAACTCATCGATACATATATCCACATAACTCCCCTTTCTATAGCTCAGGATAATAAATTACCCTCGATTCCTGACAATATACATTCACTAACGACACCGTGGTCTTGGTCAACACATCACGCTTCAAATCCGAATAAAACAACTCCAACATCCTCAACTTAAACTCCTTGTCAACCTCCCTCCTTCCCGACATATAATACTCATAAACCCTTCTGTCAATGTAAGGACGATAGGGTTCCATGACATCGTCAGCCAAGGGAAATGAATTAAAATAATTACGGTGAAATACACCCAAAGTGGGCATCAAACCCGAATCCATCAACGCTCGAGCCATCGCTGATCGTAACAATGCATATCCATAATTCAAAAGATTGTTGGGCTCCTTCCCAAAACGATCTCTGACAAACCCCTTCCCCATCAACCGCCTCCAGTAGCAATTAGCCGCAATACCCTCACGGTTTGTGGTGTCACCACTCTTGACATTGCCGTAATATTGAACTAGCAAATCCCCACATTGAAAAATCCATAAGCATGGACTGGGGAAAGTGCTTCTCATTGCAAAAAACCACGGTGATTTGGTTCTCTGAAAGACGGTTCAACAATGGAATGGTAATGGAAACAGAATGGTTGTCAATCAAAACCGTCTGAAAAAATACTTATCTTTGCGTATCAATAATAAGGCATAATGTTATGACAGTTTTCGTTATTGTTCTCCTCTTATCCTTGGCAATTATAATACGCATTATAATGAGCTCCAATGCTCAGACTAACAAGAAAAGAAAAAACAACCTAGGAATCGATGAACCATTCTTTCACAACGTCAATACGGAATGCATCAGCATCCGTAAATTCATGGATAAACTCGCAAGCGACAGCCACTACATGGAAAGAATGGATACCATCATAAAGGGGGAAATCGAAGTCGGAAATGAAATAGTAACTGAACCTTGGGACAAGCTTCGATACTACCTTTTGGCAGACCTTCTACGCTGCCAAAGAGGACTAAACCGACCTTTTGTATTAAGCGACCCCGAAAACCTCGGGTTCATCCTAGTATCTTTGCACATGACAGATACCAAACCAAACATCACCTATAAAAATCTTGAGCCTTGCTACCAGATATGCATGAACAGCATCAATTCATTATTGAAGTCCATTCATGATTCATTACCTTCACAAGAAGATGTGTTTTTGATCGAACATACAATAAAGGGGTATGACCATGCTCTTCACGAGGAATATGTGAGACACCTTTTTTGGTTCACCTCCTTAATAGCACAGAATTCTTCCCCAACACCTACAAATGCAGAAAAAGAATGGCTAAATCATTTGATATCACTGAAAGAGGAGGGAAAATAGAACACAAAACGATTTCGTTTTGTGGCTGGTGGGACGTACTGGACTCGAACCAGTGACCTCTGCCGTGTGAAGGCAGCGCTCTAAACCGACTGGGCTAACGTCCCCCGTTTGATTAAAAGAGACGCAAAGCATTGCGTCTCTACGATGTGGGGCGAACAAGGATCGAACTTGTGACCTCATGCCTGTCAAGCATGCGCTCTAAACCAACTGAGCTACCGTCCCATTGCGAGTGCAAAGGTACAGCTTTTTTTGTTATCTCCAAGAAATCAAACAACTTTTTTTTGAAAATCTTGAAAAAATGCCTAACTTTGCCATCCCAATAACAGAACTAGATTATCGTAAATTATTATCAATCAAAATATTATTATCATGATGCAAAACAATATTGTCCCCGTTGACGTAGCGAAAAAAATGTTCGAAGAAAGCGGCCTGGCCTGCATCGGCAAGGCTGGAATCCGTGAAATCAACAAACTTGCCCGTGACCTTGAAGCCGCCTCCGGCCAAAAGTTCATCCACATGGAAATCGGCAACCCAGGCCTCCCCGCTGCTCAAGCAGGCGTGGAAGCCCAAATCAAAGCCCTGCGCGATGGCGTGGCAGCCAACTACCCACCCATCGACGGCGCACCCGTGCTGAAAAAAGAAGCCGCCCGCTTCATCAAGAACTTCCTTAACCTCGACATCGACCCCACCAACTGCGTGCCTACCGTCGGCTCCATGCAAGGCGCCTTCGCCAGCTTCATGATCTGTGGTCACCTTGACAAGAAAAAGAACACCATCCTCTTCATCGACCCGGGATTCCCAGTACACAAGTTCCAAAACAAAGTCCTCGGCATCCCCATGGAGCATTTCGACATCTATGACTATCGCGGCGAGAAACTACGCGCCAAACTGGAAGAAGTGCTTAGCAAAGGCAACATCCACAGCATCCTCTACTCCAACCCCAACAACCCAACCTGGGTCTGCCTCACCGAAGAAGAACTAAGCATCATCGGCGAAATGGCCAACAAATACGACGTCATCGTGATGGAAGACCTCGCCTACTTTGGCATGGACTTCCGCAAGGACTACAGCCACCCCGGCGTCGAACCCTTCCAACCATCCGTGGGCAAATACACCGACAACTACATCCTGATGATCTCCAGCTCGAAAGCCTTCAGCTACGCCGGCGAGCGCTGCGCCATCCTCGGCATCAGCGACAAGCTGGCTAAACGTCACTACACCGACTTGAAAGACTTCTGCGGCCAAGAGATCTTCCTCAGAGGCATCCTCTTCGGCGCCCTGCACCCACTCAGCTCAGGCACCTCACACTCCGCTCAACATGCCCTCGCCGCAGTGCTGAAAGCAGTCAACGACGGAACCTATAACTATCGCGAAGATGTCTTGGAATATGGTCGCAAAGCCGAACTGATGAAAAAAGCCTTTACCGACAACGGCTTCTACATCACCTACGACGAAGACTGTGGAGAACCTATCGCCGACGGCTTCTATTTCACCTATTGCTATCCCGGTTTCACCGGTGCCGACCTTGTGGAAGAAATGCTCTACTACGGCATCTCCGCCATCTCTCTCGACACCTGCGGCAGCACCAAGCAAGGCATCCGTGCCTGCACCTCGCTCATCAAACGCGAAGAGATCCCAGTGCTCGCCCAGCGACTTGCCTTGTTTGCTATGGATCATCCTCAATAGGCTCTACATGAACGATAACGTGGGTCTCAGCCCCATAACGCTCCTTCAGTAGCCGTTCAATCTCTGAAGCCTTGTCATGAGCCTCTTTTAAATGCACATCCCCATCCATGAGGATGTGCATTTCTATTGCATAACGGTTGCCAATACGTCGAGTGCACAGCTCATGAGGCTCCACGACATCAGGAACCGACCTCACAATGTCGAGAATCTCATTCTCCACAGACTCGGGCAACGACTGTTCCATCAGGTCGCCTAAACCGTTTTTAATTAAGTCAATGGCCACCTTCACGATGATTGCGCCTACAGCGATGGAGGCAATCGGATCCAACACCGCCCATCGCTCCCCACCGATAATCGCTCCACCAATGCCGAGAGCCGCTCCCACCGATGACAAGGCATCGCTACGATGATGCCAAGCGTTGGCTTTCATCGCCTGAGAGTCGAGTTGTTTGGCCTTTCGGTTGGTGTATTGGAAAATCAACTCTTTCAACACAATGGATACCAAAGCAGCCCATAGAGCCAACTTCCCGGGCAGACCCAACTCGCCTCCTCGAGCCCAGATGGCAATTTTCTTAGCTCCTTCAATGAAGATGCCCGCTGCCACAGCGAAAAGCGCTACCCCAATCAGGGTCGTAGCCAAAGTCTCGTATTTGCCATGACCGTAATCGTGCGACTTGTCCTTGGGCTTATGGCTGATGCGGACAAAAGCCAGCACCACCATATCCGTGACAAAGTCCGAAACAGAATGAACAGCATCGGCCATCATGGCAGCACTATGCCCCCATACTCCGGCAACAAATTTAAACGCCACCAGAACCACATTGACGGCACTACCCAACAGGGTCACTTTATATATTTCTTTTTCGCGAGTCATTATTTAGATGGCAAACCACCTTACCTGCTTGCACAACAATTATTATAATCAAAGTACATCATGATAAACATCCGAACCTCCTGTGGTGTTGCACCCAGTAGTTGAGGCATTGCCTGTATAATGCAGGTCGCTGGAACCCGAAAGGTTGACCTTGATGGTGCCGTCGCAGTGGATAAAAACATTGCTGGAGCCCGACATGGAGCCTTCGCATTGGTTGCAGGCTAAACCATATCTATTCCCGTTGATGGTTTTTATGATGTCGCTAGCACCATTCAGATCGATCTTGAGCTTGCCGACTTGTCCCTCAAGCGTTGCATCCGATGATCCACTCATGTCAAGATCGAGGTCAAGAGCCTCCACATAACCCTTGATGCTGGAACTACCCGTCAAGTCCATCTCGATTTCGTCGGCTAAGATATCGCCATGGAAATCGGAAGCCCCTGACAAGTCAATGTCAACTTCGTCAGCATCGATGTCGCAATAAAAATCTGAAGCACCCGACAACTCAACCTCAACCTTATCGCCTTCAATACCATATTCAGAATGGAACTCCGAGGCACCCGACAAATCGACACTCCTCAAATCAAAGTTATAAGGCAGAATCACAGTCATGTCATTTCCAAGGTTAGTATGCCAACCTTCGAGATAGATTTTCAAAGTGTTCTCAATAGTTTCCACCACTACATTCGGCATGACATTCTCACCTGCTGTGATGGTGACTTGTGTCGCCGTCTCACTAACCATGACGTTAAACGCATCCTCCACTTCAAGCGCAGTGTAAGCACCTGGAATACCGAAATCCTTCGTGACGGGTTCACCAGCAAATTTGCTGCAACTACAAAAAGCAAACAGAACAAGCGTTGAAAGAATAATCAAATGTTTTTTCATCTTTATTATAAGCCACTGTTATATACCATCGGGCATCGGTTTTAAAAACGATTAGTTTGCTAGATCAAAACAGCACACAAAGATAGTTTATTATCCATTCCGAAATAAAAATGTGATGAACCATCCTCCAACCTACGATTTCATTCTTTCCTGCGCATCCTTTCCTGCACCTGTGCCCTTGTATTTGCTGCGCGTCGAATTTAGGCGATAGAATACCGAGACTTGGAACTTTTGCGTAGAGAAGACATTGTTTTGCTGGATTTGGTAGTAGCCCATGTCGCTGTATTCGTTCATGCCACAGCGTTGTAAGATGTCAAGTACCGCTGCACGAACCGTAAGCGACTTGTCTTTCAGGAAGCTCTTCTGCACGACAACGCCAAGGTTCATGTAGTTGTAGTCGTTGTAGAAATTCAGCTGATGACCGTGCGAGCGGAACATGAAATTGATGTCGATTTTCCAATCGTGCTTTAAACTGAAGGTATTGAAAGCGTTGAAAGTAAAAACAGGCTTGTCGAAATAGACCCTGCGGGTTCCTTCTGGAACATGAATGTCCTCAAGGTCGAGCCAAAGGTCTTGCTTCTCCAGGCCTGCGGTAGCGTTGAGCGACCAAATACCCATTCTCGGCGTTGCCGAAATGTATGCACCAATCGTATTTACAGGCTTGTCGAGGTTGATGTGCTTGATAAGTGCGGCATCGCCTTCGGTGAGGTATGCCCACTGCGTGATGGGGTTCTTGCAATGCCCGTAGGAAGCCGTGAACGCGAGCCATTGGTAGCTCACATTCAGCGTAAGGTCTTGAATACGCTCGTTGAGCAGTTGCGAGTTACCCGCCTGCATCGAATAACGGCTGATGTAGGTGACAGCATCGTTCATCGCGAAGAAACTCGGACGGTTGGTCTTGATGCCATACGACAGCCCCATCTCCACCTTGCCCAAAGCAACGGAATAGGAGGCCGTCGGGAAGAACTCATCCTGCGGGCGATACAGAAAGTCGTTGTTGGTAACGTCCCTATAGTCCAAAAGTGTATGTTCGTATCGCATTCCCACGCTGGCTTGTCCCCATTTCCCGAAGTCGCAGGCGTATTGTGCAAAAGCAGCGATGTTGTTTTCCTTTATGTCGGCATCGGTGTTGGCAATGGTTTGTTTGTCAATCCAATAGGTGTTGTGACGCTTGGCGAAAGTCATCTCTGTGCCAGCTTCGATGCTGCCTTTCCAGACGGGATAGGAAAGCACCAACTTGGAGGCATACAGCCTACTCTCCGCTCCCGACCTGCTTCTGACGAAGTCATCTTCTATCAGGCTTTGCTCCACATTTTCACGGTCGGTGTTAGTCGCTGTGTTCAGGAAGTCGAAGTTGAAGTCGATGCCGAGTTTGCCCGCTGTACCATTGTAATAGGCATTGGTGAGGACACCGAGCGGCTTGGTTTCCTTGCTGGTCTGCACGCTGTAGAGATGGTCAAGGAAGACGTCGTTTTCAAAGACATCCTCATCATAGATGACCTTGTTCTCGCCGCCGAGATAATGCGTCAGGTCGGCACGGATGCCCAAGGAATGATTGTCGGAGACTTGCCAGTTGGCGCCAGCGGTATAAACGAGTTGGTCGTTTTTCCAAGTCATGGTATAGGGACCTGCCTGGCGGAACACTTTGGTGGTGTTGGCAATCTCCTCCAAGCTACTGTATTGGCGGTAGTCCGTATGCCTGTAATACACCGACCCGAACACATCGACACCGTTTTTGCGGTAATTCAAGCCGAGTTTTCCACGAGGTGTGTTGAAGCCGTACTGCAAATCTTGGTCATCGGTGAGGTTCAGGTCGAGGCTGAGGCCATCGCCTTGTTGTTTCTTGGTGCGGATGCGGACCACGGCCCTCACCGTAGCATCATATTGCGCTCCCGGGTTGTTAATGACTTCCACATCGCGGATGTCGTCACTGCGCAGGCGACGCAGTTCAGTGTCATCGCGCATCAGCCGCCCGTTGATATAGATAATAGGTGAGCCTTTGCCCAAGACCTCAAGGCCGTCCTCGCTGCCCGTCATTCCAGGCACTTTGGTCAGCATCTCTTGCGCCGTCCCTGAATCTTCAAGCACCGAGCCTTGGATGGTGGTAATCATCGAATTGCCTGTCAGCCGCGTTTGTGGCAACTGGCTCTTCACAACCACTTCGCTGAGGAGTTGAGCATCCATTGTCATTTGGATGGTCAGGCCGTTGATAGCCTTTGCATATTGGGTTTGGTAGCCCACGCACGACACTTTCAGCAGGCTGTCTTTTTTGTCGGTCGGCAAATTGAATGAACCTTGTTCATCGGTCACCGTTCCTTGCACGAAGGTCGAGTCGGGAAGAGAAAGCAACACCACATTCACGAAGGGCATAGGATCACCTTTTTCATCGGTGATGTGGCCGACTAAGTTTTGGTTTTGAGCAAATGCTGAAACCGTCATCAGCAGTGCAGCAGTAAGTGTTATCAATTTCAGTGTTTTCATATTTTCGTATTCATTTTTCTATTTCTATCCTCATTTCACAATCCGCTCCACCGCCCAAGATGGAGTGACAAAGCGTTACGGTGAATTTTTTGCCTTTCCACAAACTTTGCATCGAATACATCACGCTTTGACGCGAACATTCACAGAGCAAAGGTGTTGTGACATATCTTTTTTTGCACAATTCACAAGTGCATTCCCAAAAGACCAGCCGATAGACACGATCTTTCTCGACGACCTCACCTTTCACTCCGGGCAAATCATTGGCCATCTCAAAGAAAACATCCATGTCACCTTTAGCGTCATCATAGAGTTTTTGGTAAACCGAAAGCGTACCGCCTTTCACACAGTTCTTTCCGCATTCCGCGAAGAAAACGGACCGTTGCTCTGGAGAAAGCCGTGCTATACCTTTCTCGAATCCCTTAAACCATTTTGATATTTCCATAGCTATCCCTCGTATCCTAACTGTCCGGGCAGGCGGAGTTTTTCCTTTTTCGGGAAAGTCGCTTCGTAAGCCTCGAAAGCCTCTGGGTTTTTATCAGCAACGAAATATCCTTGGGGAGGGC
>JAEEGF011459479.1_pt1 | contig 100667 bp, 91 predicted proteins | sample 9134171 | NCBI WGS metagenome assembly JAEEGF01 (sample SAMN16246542, study PRJNA631951) | gut metagenome | biome: gut microbiome; feature: rumen; material: AP-attached | host: Bos | place: Iran: Karaj | collected 2018-10
CCCGCACGCTCGCCCTGATCCTGTACGGCGATCTGGACGTCTCTATCATCGATGAACTGCCGCCCGGCCGTCAGAAGGTCGACACCTTTGCCGTGGATGAGAGCTATCGCTCGCGCCTCAACGGCTTTATTCGAAAACTCGCAGGAGAGGGACGTCAAATCTTTGTCGTCTGTCCCATGGTGGAGGAGAACGAGGAGCTCAGTCAGGAGCTGAAATCCGCGGAAGAACACGCAAAGGAGCTTCAGCAGACCTTCCCGGAGCTGCGCGTTGCCTGCATCCACGGCAGATTGAAGCCGAAAGAAAAGGACGCGATTATGGCCTCGTTTGTTTCGGGTGAAACGGATATCCTGGTTTCCACCACGGTCATCGAGGTGGGGGTCGACGTTCCGAACGCAGCGCTGATGGTGGTGGAAAACGCCGAACGCTTCGGTCTGAGTCAGCTTCACCAGCTCCGGGGCCGCGTCGGACGAGGGACACACAAAAGCTGGTGTATTCTGGTCTCAGACGCGTCGGGAGACGAGGTGCGTGCCAGACTGGATATCCTGTGCAAGACAAATGACGGCTTTCGCATCGCGGAGGAGGATCTGCGGCTGCGTGGCCCGGGCGATTTCTTCGGCTCCCGGCAGAGCGGGCTTCCCGAAATGCACGTGGCCGACCTGGGCGCCGACGCCCAGATCCTGCAGCGCGCGCAGCAGGCGGCTCTCCGACTGCTGGAAAAGGACCCCGAGCTTTCTTCCCTGGCAAATGTCCCGCTCCGAGAGCATGTCGAACGTTTGTTTAAAACCAATACCGATCGTTTCAACTAAAGCAGGGCGGCCGTTCTCTTTCCAGAATGGAAGGAGAACGGCCGCCCGAACAATTTAGCACAGATCTCTCAGGTTTGATCCCGCTTTTTCAGACTATGCAGCAAACCGAAAATCGCCTGAACGGCGCCGTCCACGCCTGTCCTGGCGCTGTTGATGCAAAGATCGTAGTTATCGATCTCACCCCAGATCTGATCGGTATAGTATTTGTAATAGCTGGCTCGATCCTTGTCGACCTGCTTCACAAGGCGTCTGGCCTGCTCCTCCGAAAGCTCGCGCCGCTCCATCAGATTCCGGATCCGATCCTCCAGCGGCGCCATGATAAAGACGCGAAGAAGATCCTCCCTGTGGCGAAGCACATAGTCGGCGCAGCGCCCCACGAAAATGCAGTCTCCTTCCTCAGAAAGAGCGCGGATCGCGTCAAATTGCGCGGCAGCGATCTGCGTGCTGAGGCGATATCCCTCGTTCAGGCCCACATAATGCGGGGAGGCGGAAATATACGGAGAAATCCGCTTTTCATCGTAGGAGGCCAGGATGGCCTTATTGAAGCTGGAATCCTCCGCCGCGCGATCCACGATCTCCTTGTCCAGGCAGCGATAACCCAGCTTCTTTGCCAACTCGGCCGCAATCACGTGCCCGTTGCTGCCATGCTCCCTGCCGATGGTGATGATCACGATCCATCACTCCTTTCCCATGCATGTAGACATTTTAGCATTTCTTACCGAAAAATCAACTGCCCCGTAAAGCGGGGCAGTTGATTTTACAAAACGCCGATCATTACGAGCAGCAGCAGGACAAAGGTCGCCAGGACGGCAAGGGTGAACAGGAAAAAGCCGACGCTGAATTTGCTCTTGTGTCCGTTCTTCGGCGGCTCGACCAGCTTCGCCTTGCGAAGGCCCTCTACAATGGGCTTGTAGAGCAACAGCGTCAAGCCCGCGTTGAGACCGCCCTTGACCAGGTTAAAGGGCAGAAACACCGTGGTGAGCATGTCTGCCACCTGCTGGCGAACCTCCTGCACCGTCTGCGGAGGATTCGCCATATAAAGCGGGGTAATGATATAGTTCCACGCCACCATAACAACCGCCATGGTGAGCACGCCAATGATCAGACTCAGGATCGCACCCTTTTGGGTGTGATGTTTTCTGTAGAAGTAAGCCGCGGGGACGGTAAAGGCACAGGTGGAGATCACATTCATCAGGAAACCGATGATGCCCGTGTTGCTGATGCTCAGCATCTCTATGACGGAGCAGAGCACCGCGATGATCACGCAGGTCATGGGCCCGAAGATAAAGCCCGCGATCAGGATCACGGCGTCCTTCGGCTCATAGCTGAGAAAACCGAACACATTGGGGATCACCTTGCTGATCAGCACCATAATAAAGGAAATGGCCGTAAACATGGCGACGATCGCCAGATACCGGGTAGAGAACTTTTGCTTCTGCATCTTTTTTCCTCCTTCAACGAAAAACCCCGAAGTCAGACAGACTTCGGGCAGACGAATAGTGAGAGGACAGGAATATCGGTTTTTCCCGTCTTCTTCCATCCAGACTATACTGTCGGTACCGGAATCGCACCGGATCGGCCCGAAGGCTCGCGGACTGTACCGCCGGTCGGGGATTACACCCTGCCCTGAAGACGCTGTGAGTATAGCACAGCAGCTTTCCTTTGACAAGAGCTTTTTTTCAAGCTACAATACAGACGGAAAGAAGGTGCGCTTTTTGCCTGAACGAGAAATCTGCTGCTGCTTTACCGGGCACAGGCCGGCCAAGCTCCCCTGGGGATATCGGGAAACAGATCCACGGTGCATTGAACTGAAGCTCGAGATCGTACAGCGCGTGACCGAGCTGTACGAACGAGGCTGGCACCGCTTTATCTGCGGGATGGCAGAGGGCTGCGACATGTACTTTGCCGACGCGGTGATCGCCCTGCGGGAGATCCGCCCCGACGTGTCCCTGGAGGCGGCCATTCCCTGCGGGAGCCAGTCGGAGCATTGGGTCAAGGCCCAACGGGAACGCTACAACCAATTGATCGACCGATGTGATCGGGTCACGGTTCTGCAGATCCATTACAGCCCGGATTGCATGCAGCGGCGCAATCACTACATGGTCGACAGATCTTCTCTTTTACTGGCCTGCTATGACGGGAGACCCGGCGGAACCATGAGCACGATCCTGTACGCGCAGCGGCAAGGCCTTGCGGTCGAAACGATCTCCCTTCCATAACGAAAAAGGAGCTCGGGAACACATTTCCCCGAGCTCTTCTTTTTCATGAAAGCAGGATCTCTCGCAGCGAATCCAAATCCTCCGCCATGCGCCACGCGCCCGCCGCCTCCAGCTCCCCCGGCGCGGCATAGCCGTACCGGACGCCGATACAAGGCAGCGCACAGCGCTTGGCGCCCTCCACGTCGTATTTCGTGTCGCCCACCAGCACCGCTCTGTCCGGCTCCGCGCCGAGGGCGTCCATCGCCCGCGTCAGAACCTGCCACTTGGCGTTGCCTTCTCCGCCGTCGCCGGCGCCGCAAATCAAATCGAAGCAATCTTCCAGACCCTCCCGGCGCAAAAGCTCCCGGGCAAGCCGCTCCGGCTTGGAAGTCGTCACCGCGAGCTTGATCCCCGCGCCGCGCAGCGAAGTCAAGAACGCACGCATCCCAGGAAATGCACGGCTTTCATACAGCCCGATGGGGACATACCTCTCCCGGAAGTCCAGAACCGCCTGCTTTGCGCGCGCAAGATCGAAGCCGAACTTCTCCATGAACATATCCTCCAGCGGCGGTCCGGCAAAGCAGCGCAGATCCTCCAGCCGCGCTTCGATCCCCTGTTTCGCCAGGGCATAGCGCACCGACTTGGTGATCCCCTCAACCGTATCGTACAAAGTTCCGTCAAAATCGAAAAAAACGCAGGTATACATGGGCATCCTCCTCGATAAAATTATAGGGGGCTCCGCGCCCCTTGTCAATCCCATCCCTCGTGGATCAATATGGAGGAACTATGCGGTATACCTATTTTCTCGGCGCAAACTCCCGCGCCGGTTTTTTCTCCTTATACGACGGCTTTCCACCGGCGGATCAATCCTTTCTCCACATCCTGAAAAGCGGCCCGGGCACGGGGAAATCGGGCTTTCTCCGCAAGATCGGACTGGCGGCGGAGGAACGGGGACTGGACGTCCACGCCGTTCTCTGCTCCGGGGACCCGGATTCTCTGGACGGGGTATATATCCCCGCGCTCGGAGAAGCCTGGGCAGACGGAACAGCGCCCCATGTTCTGGAGCCCAGATGCTTCGCCGCGGATTCCGATTATCTCAACCTGGGACGCTTTTTTGTTCTCCCCTTCACGCAGGAGGAGAAGAACGAGCTGCAGCAGCTCCAAGCCCGTTACCGTGCGCTATACGGGGAGGCGTACCGTGCGCTGGATCGTCATGCCGCGATGTTCATTCCCCAAAGCTGCCCCACGGATGACGAAGCCGCTTTCTTTCTGTCCGAGACCGGGCAAAGGGATAAGCGCGGTAGTCTGCGCCGCTGTTTTCTCAGCGCGATAAGCTACAAGGGGATCCTCCGCCTGCGGGATGCGTGGGAGGATTACCGATCCATCCCCTGCTCTCCTTCCATCCTGCGGCGCGCAGCTTCCGTTTTGCCGGAATGGGGATGGGACGTCGTCTATTGCCCCAGTCCGCTGGAGCCTGCAGAGCCGGAGCTGCTGCTGCTCCCGGAGAAGAAAACGGCGCTGCGGGTCAGCCCGGATGCGCTGCAGCAGGAAAGCGCGGCGCTCTCACAAGCGCTGCTGCTGCTCAAGGAGGCGAAGGAGCTCCATGACGAAATGGAAGCGGTCTATTATCCGCATATGGACTTTGCCGGTCTGAGCGCCTTCACCGAACATACGATCCAAAAGCTCTTTGCGTAACAGACGGCGGAACGAAACCGGAATCATCGATTCCAACTTCGTTCCGCCGTTTTTCAGCAGCAGCAGAGGTTAAAGCCGCACAAGGGCCCCAAACAGAGCTGCGAGGCGCAGAGCGTGAAGCATAGTCTGTCCATATTCAGGCCGGATTGATAATCGCCGGAATAGCGATCATAAAAGTCCTCCCCGCTCTGAAGCTGCTGCAGGAGACGCTGATACTCCATGCTGTCCGGATCCATCTGCACCGCACGCCTGGCGTCCTCCAGGGCGGAGATTTTGTTTCCCTGGTACATCTTGGCAACGCCGCTGAGATAGTACCAACGCCCGTCCCGCTCATCATACGGAACGCCGGACAGCGCCGTAAGCGCTTCCTTATACATCCGATTCCGGATATAGTTGCGTGCGGCGGTACACTCGCTCCGCTCGCTCGGTCTGGACTGCTCCTGATTCCAGGAATAGGGGTTCCAGCCGTTGAAGCCGCCGAAGCCGCTCCAGCCGTATGTCCCGTATGCCTGCTGCGCGCCGGCGGACGAGCCGTAGCTTTGCTGCGCGGTGCCGTTCTTGATTGCGTCATAGGCGGCGTTCACCGCGTGCATCTTCTGGGCGGCTTCCTCATCACCGGGGTTCAGATCCGGATGGTATTTTTTTGTAAGATCCCGATACGCCTTCTTGATCTCCTCGTCAGAGGCATCCGGGGATACGCCGAGAACCTTATACGGATCCTGAGCCATTGCCGCAATCCTTCTTCTCCATATATTTCCGATCAAACTGCGCCCATATGCCGATACAGAGGATATTTTTCAGCAGTCCGGCATCCTGCACCAGGGGAAGACGGTCAAAAGCGAGCAGGCAGTCCCCCAGAAGCATTTTCAGCGTACCGCGAAATCGATCCTCGTTATCCGCAAGGCCGTAAAAACGCCGAAATGGATTATAGCGGGAAAAGGCCGCATCCCGATCCAGATCCATGCAGGCGTCCATCACATATAATAAACGCCCCAGGGAATCCCCCATCCGACGCAAGGTCCCCTCCCAGCGATCCTCCCGCCAGACGAAGAGCTCCCCCATCAGGGCGCCGAAGCAGGCGGAGGCGGCGTCCGGATCCTCGCGTCTGTCTTTCTCAAGTCGATGCAGCGCATCCAAGGCGTCGTGGATCGCCGCGCACTGTCTTGGAAGCACCGCGCTAACCCGTTCATAGGCGGAATGAAGTGTTCCGGACGAAGCCAGAGCGAAGATTTTCCCGTCGTCCTCCCAGTCATCCAGGCATTTCCAATAGGCCAGAGCCACATTCAGATCCGCGGCGTAGTCAGTACACGAGCTCTGCAGCCATGGGCGCGGCCGCAGCGGATGGGGCAGACAGCGGTTTTCCCCGCCGTGCTCCTCCGGCTCATACAGGGACTGCAGCAGCAGAACCAGAAAGGTCATGTCGTAATTCAGCGTCATACGGGCTGGGAGTCCATGCCGTTCCTGCAGGCTGCGGCACAGGCCGCAGTAGCAGGCCTTGTATCGGGCAAGCTCCTCCGGCGTCAAGAGCTCCGTGGCAGCCGTTAAGTAGCCAAACATTTCAGGTCTTTCTTACGAAGGAGGTGCCGCATTTACGGCATACGATCTTGATTTTCCCGCGGCCCTTGGGAACCCGGAGCATGCTGCTACAGGAGGGGCAGGCGAAAAAGCGATACTCCTTCCGCTGCAGCCAGCATTCCCGCATGACCCGCAGAGAACCGGCAACGCGAACGCGCTTCTGCAGATACCAGTTGTTTTCCGCCCGGCGCCGGTACAGGTTTTTGGAGAGCATCCGAAAATAGGTAATGACCAGCACAACGAGAAAGAGGGTATAAAACGCCCCCCTGACGCGCTGCGGCAATATCAAGGACAAGAGCAGCAATATCACATCGACAACAGCCAGAAAACGGTTCAATTGATCCGTACCGTTTCTGCCGGCCATAAATCGAATCAGTCTGTCTCTCATAATCTCACCTGTTCATCGGATTTCTATTTGCTTATTTTACCACAACAGCACCCTAATACATCAAAAAATTGTAAACAAGCTCAGGCCTTTCTCCGCAGCTTCATAGAAAGCGAAACGATTGCGTCGCAAAGCTGGGCATAGCTCATCCCTTCGACCGCGGCGGCCTTGGGAATCAGACTGCTGGGCGTCAAGCCGGGAAGGGTGTTGACCTCCAGACACCAGGCTCTCCCCTCCCCGTCCAGAATAAAATCGGTTCGCGAATAGACCGAAAGGCCAAGGGCCTGATGGATCCGCAGCGCCGCCTCTGAAACCAGCTCCCGCTCCCGCTCCGAAATCGGCGCGGGACAAAGCTCCCGTGCGGCCTCGTTTCCGCTTTGATACTTGGAGACGTAATCGAAGTCCTTTCCCTCCGGCGGAACGATCTCGATGGGAGAGAGCGCTCTCTCGTCGAAAATCGGCACCGTCAGCTCTCTGCCGCGGATCTTCTCTTCCACTACGATCCGATCTCCGTAGGGCAGGACTTCCGCCAATGCGCGCGCCAGTTCCTCCCGGTTATCCGGAAGAGCCACTCCGATGGAGGAGCCGCCCCCCACGACCTTCACTGCACAGGGTACCGGCAGCGTTTGGGCCAGAACCGGGATCTCCTCCCGGGTATAGCGCAGCTCTCTCCATCGTGGGGTCAGAACGCCGCAGCTTTCCATGATGCGCTTCGCCACCGCCTTGTCCATGGCCATGGCGCTCCCCAGCGGGCCGGAGCCCGTGTAGGGGACGCCGAGCAGATCCAAGGTCGCCTGGATCTTCCCGTCCTCTCCATCCTGACCGTGGAGCCCCAGGAAAACGCAGTCCGACAGTCGGCAGGCTTCCAAAACACCGGCGCCGATGCGGCTTTCGCTCTGATCCCGCCGCGAAGCCCTCACCGCGTTCAGGTCGGGCGCCGTCTTTCCGATCGAAACCTGGGCGCAGAGGCCGTCCGGCTCGTCAAAAATCTTCTCAATGGATTTGGAATAAGACTCCAGCCCCAGAAACAGATCGACAAAAACCGCCTGATGCCCGAGACTGCGCAGCGCACGGCAAACGGAAGTGGCCGTCACAAGAGACACCTGCCGTTCCGTACTGATCCCACCGCCAAGAACCACGATTTTCACATGGATCCCCTCTTTCCTTGAACTCTATGATAGAATACCACTTGGGAATGATATGCACAAGTTTTTTTTGCTCCTCCGAGTGCCGCGGCGCTTCTGTTCCTCTGTAAAAAATGCTTGACAAACAAGATATTTGTGGTAATATATCCCTTGCTGATGCGGGCATAGCTCATCCGGTAGAGCGCCACCTTGCCAAGGTGGAGGTAGCGAGTTCGAGCCTCGTTGCCCGCTCCATAAAACCTGTTGCGTTATGCAATGGGTTTTTTTCATACGCGGGTATGGTGGAATTGGCAGACACGCTGGATTTAGGTTCCAGTGGGCAACCGTGCAGGTTCAAGTCCTGTTACCCGCACCACGTCAGAAGAACTCTGCTCCGTTCCGTTTCCGCGGTTTCCGTAAGAGCCTTGAAAACTGCACATCCGCAGAGTCCTTCTTCCTTTCCGAAACGGAGCTCTCAAGTGAGAGCTCCGTTTCGGTTTTCAAGAACGGTTCGGATTTGGCTCGCCTGTGGCCAGCAAAGATCCGCTTTGCTCAATAGTGTGGCATTAATCCGTTATCGGTTTTTCCGATAGCAGGCAATTGCATTTATCCGTTACCACTTTTTTGTGAATTGTGGTATTTTTTTAATATAGTTAATCTGCGTTTTTTGGGCAAAACACATAAATGATTGAAGGAGGATTTCCCATGAAACAGGGTCCCTGCGGTTTCGGCACCAAGGCCATCCACGCCGGCAATGTGAAAGATCAGCAGTACGGCGCGCTTACTACCCCCATTTTCCAGAGCTCCACCTTCGTTTTCGATAGCTGCGAGCAGGGCGGGCGGCGTTTTGCCGGCGCCGAAAACGGATACATCTACACCAGGCTGGGAAATCCCACCTCGTCCGTGCTGGAAAATAAGATCGCGGCCCTGGAGGGCGGCGAAGCCTGCCTCGCCACCGCCTCCGGCATGGGTGCCATTTCCTCCTGCCTGTGGACCATCGCATCTGCGGGCAAGCATATCATTGCCGACGGAACACTTTATGGCTGCACCTTTGCCCTGCTCAATCACGGTCTGACCCGCTATGGCGTCGAGGTGGACTTTATCGACACCTCCGATCTGGACAGCCTAAAAGCTCATCTGAAATCCAACACCGTTGCCGTCTATCTGGAGACGCCCGCGAATCCCACCCTCAAGATCACGGACATCTCCGCAGTTGCGGAGATCGCCCATGCCTACAATCCGGAAATCAAGGTCGTCTGCGACAACACCTTTGCCACGCCCGCGCTGCAGAATCCCCTCTCCCTCGGAGCCGACGTGGTCGTCCATTCCGCAACCAAGTATCTCAACGGCCACGGCGACGTGATCGCGGGCTTCGTGGTGGGCAAAGCGGACTTTATCGCGCAGGTCCGGCTCTTCGGTCTGAAGGATATGACCGGCGCCGTGCTGGATCCCTTTGCCGCGTTTTTGCTGCTCCGCGGTCTGAAGACTCTGGAGCTGCGCATGGAGCGCCACTGTGACAACGCTGCACGGGTCGCCGAATTTCTCTCGGCGCATCCCGCGGTGGAAAAGGTCTACTACCCCGGTCTGGACTCCCACACCGGCCACGAAGTCGCCGCAAGGCAGATGCGCCGTTTCGGCGGCATGCTCAGCTTTGAGGTGCGCGGCGGAAAAGCCGCCGGCATGAAGCTGGTCAACAGTCTGAAGCTGATCACGGTCGCGGTCTCCCTGGGCGATGCCGAAAGCCTGATCGAGCACCCGGCCTCCATGACCCATTCCACTTACAACGAAGCGGAGTTGGCCGAGGCCGGCATTGCTCCGGGCCTAATCCGGCTGAGCCTTGGTCTTGAGAATGTGGAGGATATCCTCGCAGACCTGGAGCAGGCCATGGCAGAACTCTGATTAAATACGCATACCATACCGAAACGGGCGGATCTGATGGTAAACCATCGGATCCGCCCGTTTTTTATGCTTCTTTCCCGGGAAGGGCGCCCTCTATCTCCTCCACGACCTGTCGAAGGATCTCAACAAAGCGCTGTTCCATCAGGCCGAGAGGACGGTGCTGCGACTGGATCGTGCCCAGGGTCATGTTTCTGGAATCCCGCAGAGGAACTGCAAGCAGCCCCGCATCGCTGAAGCCGGGCGGCAGGATCCCGCTGCCGGTGGAAATGCAGTCCGAGTGCGTCATGATGTTATAGATCGTGGCGCGATCACTCACATAGACCATGCGGTCGTTGTCCACGCCGCTCATGGCGACCGCTTCCTCGGCAAAATTGGGATTGCTGTCCGTCTGGGTAAAAACCACGTTAGGGTAATCCAAGAGCTGCTCTACGGTCAATGAGTCCATTCCGGACAGAGGGTGGCCCTTTCGCATAAACACATGGGGGCGCAGGGTAAGCAGCGGGATAAACTGCAGATTGTTTTCCTGCAGAGCACGAAACACGCTCTGATCGGTTCGATCCGAGACGAAAATCACCCCGAGCCCACTGTTGCCAGACGCCACGTCCCCGATGACAGAGATCATGTCCATTTCCTTCAAGCTCAACTGCATGGGCTGCTGCCCGATGCTGTGCAGCAGTTCCACAAAAGCGGCTGCACAAAAGGGATAGCGCTGGGCCGCGATGGAAAGCTGCACCGGCTCGGACGCCTTGCGGCGCTCATAGTAGCGCTGCAGCTCTCTGCTGCTCTCGACGATGGGGGCGATGCGCGCTGCCAGTTCCCTCCCCTCATCGGTCAGCGTCATGCCTCGATTGCTGCGCCGAAAGATCTGAATTCCCAGCTCCTTTTCCACTTCACCGATGGCGCTGGACAGCGCTGACTGCGACATAAAGAGATTCTGGGCAGCCTTGTTCATGGAGCCGCATCGCTCGATCTCCAGGATATAGCACATTTTCAGCAGCGTCATGGCGACTCCCGTCCTTCTGTCACGAAATCAATAGTATTCATAGGCCTCCGTTCCCCTGCGCGTTTTGCGAGAGCGGGTCTTCCGAGAGACGATCAGCATGGTCAGCGCCGTGCTCAGAATCATCACGCCCCACACGCAGAGCAGCGTCATCTTCTGCACGCCCAGCTTGCTGATCACAGAGTCAGCCTTGATGTATACCGTTTCCTCCCCGTCCTTTTCGGTGAGGCTGTAACTGCCTGCGGAACTGGTGATCTCGATCGTCACGCCCTTCAATTCAGCGGGATTCTGCATCTGCGGCGTGATTACCGTGTCGGAGGAAACGGCAATGTTCTTGAAGGACAGCGAACGGATCGGATCGCCTTGCGCGTTGTTGGAATAGATCCGCAGATCCATCGTGCCGTCCTCAACGCCGTCGATGGTCACGCGATAGCCCTCCGGCACGATGACCTGCTTGGTTTCCCCGTTGTCCAGCAAGTCAAAGTATTGCTCATAGCCGGGCAAGGCGTAAATGCCCTGAGAGCCGATTTTTCCGACCATGTTGCCCTGGGGATCCCACAGAGTCAGCGTGACGGGGCAATACGCAACAATGGTGTTGTAGGCAAAGGTCACGATATCCGAAAGGACGGAGCCCTTGATCTCTTCTCTCGTATCGTTGTTCTCCTTGTCATTCTCCTCGTCTGTCTTTATATATTGTTCACGGGGGAAATTGTCCTTCGTGCTGATCTTATCCGAGGATACGGAGGGGACGTTTTCTCTCGGCCCCGCATCCAGGATCGTCAGAATCTGCCTGATCACATCGGGATCCTGGATCAGATCCGAATGGCTGACACCCCGAACGAAGTAGATGGGGTGATTGAAATACTCGCCGTTCGTCATGGCGGAGCTAACCAGGGGCACCGTTTCGTCGCCCGCTTTGTTTTTCATGGCGGCAACCACCTTGCCGTCCTCCTCGATCAGCTTGCTGTAGGTGTAAAGATCATAGCCCACGATCAGATACGCGTCGATCGCGCTGCTGTTCATGATATGCTCCCCGTTTGCATAAAGGAGCTTCTGCACCGCCTGCGCCTGCTCGTAGAGATAGGAGTTTACGCCGTCCTTCGGATCGGCCTCCGGGCCGGAGATCGCAGTATCCTGAATCCAGCTGTGGATTCGATCCGGGGTCAGATTGCTCCCGTTCAGAGAGATATACGTTCCGAAGTTCTCGACCGTATTGTTGTAAGGAAGCAGATCGTAAACAGAGGGGATGTTATAGGCTAGGGCGCGAAGCGTGCCGTCCAGGCAGTTGTACTTCACAAATTTGCCCGTCTGCAGCGTCAGAAGCGCCTTCGGCGCGCCGCCATAGGGCGTCCCCACCGTGATTACCTTGTCCGTCTTTCGGATATTCTCCTCACTTCTGGCCAGATAGCATGCGGTCACGACGCCGCCCATGCTGTGACAGACAAAGGTCACTTTATCGTAGCCGCGAAGATTGATATAGGTCTCCAGGTCTCTCGCGCTCTCATCCACGGATTTACGCCAGTCATAGCTGTAGAACACCAGATCCTTGTCGCTGTACCCGTCCCTGTACAAATAGTCATACAAGGCAAAATAGAGCTCTGTCGCGGAGTCCATGGTGCCGACGCTGCCATCCTGAGGACTGACCTGTTTCCCGCCCACCTTGTACAGCGGTTTTCCCTTGGCGTTCATTTGCAGCATGCTGAGACATTGCGCGATGTAGCTGATCTCCAAAGTCAAATCAGCCGCGATCCCGACAAGGCCGCTGCGCGCCATATCGTTCAGCGCGTTCTGAACATAGTCCAGCTTGGTGGGCAGCCAGACCGGATCGCCGGTTTTCACGCGGGCAGACATGCCGTTGCCGCGATAATCCTCCAGTGCGACAAGCTCGCTGCCTGTGATGCCGGGAACGATCAGGATCGCCTCCTTTTTGTCGGAGGGCTGGGTTCTGTAAAGGGAATCATCGTACGTCACATCGTCTGTGGTCAAATACTGGCAGAAAAGCAATTCCACGCCGCTCTTTTCCGCAAGTCTGACCGCGCTCTTCAGCGCGTCGCGCACGTCATCGGAAACCAGGCAGTCCGGGATCGCCACGATCAGTCTCTTGTTCAGCTCCGGGACGCTGGAGTCGTAATACTGCTTCACTCTTTCAACGGCGTCCTCCAGCGCGCGGCTAAGGGTGCGGCCGCTTCCGTATTCCGAGGTTTCCAGGTCAAAGGTGCGTACCAGCGTATAGACCGCAGACCCGGCGTTCCAGGAAATCGAACCGCCGGCAACGGCGCCCAGCGCGCTGCGGACAGCTCTGCTTTGCTCAAGATAGGTGGACTGGTTGCTGATGTCGAGCTGGATCGTCTGCCAGATCTGCACATCGTCGCCGCTGTACTGGGGTGTGAATCTCCCGCCGTAGGAAATGAAAAGCTCAAAGTTTCTGGCGCTCTCCTTGGTCATGGCACACACGCCATCCGAGATCTGGCGCTTGATCATGTAATCCACCGTAGAGGTATCTAGGCTGATGTGGAACTTATCTTCAATGGCACGCAGGCCGCGCAGAATCATATAGGTGATCGCGGGCGCGGAGGTCACGTTGCGCAGCTCTACGTTGCCGGAATACTCCGTCACAAAGTCATAACCCTTTGACAGGAAGTCCAGGATCGTCTTCGCCGCCTTCACCGCACCGCCGGCCTCCGGGACCAGGCCGACCAGAGCAAAGGCCATCCCAATGATGTCCCCCTCCAGCAGATTGGCCGCAGCATCCCGTATACTTACGATGATATTGGCCACCGGGATGAAGTTCGGGATCATGGAGCCAATGGTGTAGTAGAAGGAGTGTGTCAGATTCCGGTTGAGGATCCCCCAGTCCGCAAGCAGATCGCCGAAATCACCCAAAACCAAACCCTGCAGGAAAGCGGAGATCTTTTCCCCGGAGTCCAGGTCGTAGGAATAGGGATCCATCACGTTGGCCGAGGCCATGATCACCGCAAGCAGCAGCTCCATATCGGAACTCCAGGATGCCACTGATTCCGCAAAATGCCAGAACTCCATCTGGGACTGTGCGCCGTCATACTCGGCGCCGTCCCGGAAGCTGTCGCCGTCGTAGTTGGCGCTCAGAGGATTGAAGCCGATGGAAAGCTCAAAGCCGTCGCCAAGGCCGTCGCAGTCGGTATCCGCGCACCAGGGCAGCGTGCCGATGAGGCGTTCATCCAAGTCGTCGATGCCGTCGTCATCGGTGTCGCCCTTGGTCGGATCGCTGAGGATCACATAATACTGGATGGTGTTGCCGTCCTTGTCGATCATGCAGTACATGACGTTGCCGGCCTCCTCGCCGTCCGTCATGTCGTCCTCATCGGTAAAGCGCATCTGACTGTTGGTATAGTAGATCCGCCCCATGCCGTCGCGCAGGCCATATTCCTCCACATCGTCCGCCAGACCGTCGCCGTCACTGTCCTCCCCAAAGAAGGCATTGTTCTGGATCCGGTTAAACGCCTGCGGAAGATCCTCCGCGCTGCGGATATGATAGAAGGAACCGTTGGTATAGGTCGCCAGCTTGCTGAGCAGATCTGTATTGACCGAATTACCCAGCGCGATGGTATAGATCGGGATCTGGTATGCCACGCAGGTGCTGATGATTTTTTCATAGCGGGCCTTGTTGGAGTAGTTGTCCTCGCCGTCCGTCAAAGCGATGATAAAGCGGCCCCTTGACGGATCGTCCACTTCGATCAACTCATCCAGCGCGTTGTCCAAGCCGGTATACAGCGCGGTACCGCCGGCGTTTCCGACGATCTCGTCCACTGCGGCAAGCGCCGCCTGCAAATCCGAGGTCAGCTCGATCTTTCTTCTCGCATGGTCGTTAAAGCCCACGACCGCGGCGCGGTCGCCCGGAAGCAGTTGCCCGATAAAGGTCTTCGCCGCCGTGACGCGATAGCGATTGGGGTCGTTTTCAGATCCCCAGTCATCCTCCATGGAGCTGGATTCGTCAATGACAAACTCCACGTCAAAAGAACTGCCGTCGCGGCCCGGCGCCAAGGGCGCCTGGAACTGCATATGCCAGTTCGACACATAAAAGGCGCAGTAATAGGAACGGCGGGTATTGACCGTCTCCCCGTTATCCGCCTGCGACTCCGAGGGGATTGAGCAGTCCGGGGCAAGCGGTGCCGTGACCTTGTCCCCCGACACGCTCACCTCCGATTGATCCAGGACGCGGAAGCTGCCGTCCTCCGGATTGTACACGCCGACCGCGAGCTCCCCGCCGTCGCTCTGGGGCTTTGTGATGGGGATCGTAATGGTACCGCTGCCGTTTTCAGAGGTCTCCACCGCCACAATGGGAGACGCGATATAGGGCAAATCCTGCAGTGTCGTGTCCTGCGTGATGTCGTTGATCTCCGTTACCGAAAGGCCAAGCCCGCTGTCGCCGATCTGTACAGACACGCCGGAGCCCTGCTCGTCCTTCAATTCGGTGTAAAAATAGTTGTCGCAATCGCTGTCCCCGGAATAGCCGGAATCGAAGCGGAGCGGGTTGGAGGAAATGCGGTACTCCGTTCCGTCCCAGAGTCCGTCGCCGTCGGTATCGGGGTCAGTGGGACTGGTGCCGAACTGCTGGATCTCAAACGCATCCTCCAGGCCGTCCCCGTCGGAATCGGCGCTGAGGGGATTGGTGCCATATTCGGCTTCCTGGGCATTGCTCAGGCCGTCGCCGTCCGGATCCTTCTCTCCATCCCCGATCCCGCTGCTGCCAGTATCGTACTCCAGCGGATCGGTCAGGGTCTTGGTGACCTCAAAGTAATCGCTCAGTCCGTCCCCATCGGTGTCGTCCATCGCAATAGAGGTGCCAAAGGCGTGCTCAATCTCATTGGACAGCAGATCACTGTCGGTATCGGCGGAGAATCTGCCGTCATTCAGGATCGCAAGCCGGATATCGTTGGAATAGAGCATACCCGCCTGCGTCAAGGCAACAACGCGATAATATTGGATCTGGCCGCCATACGGAACGGGCATCCGGTACTCGCATTCTGTAACCGAATCCAGCATGCTGTATTCGCCGCCGTCGTAGGATGAATAAATCTGATATGCCTGTGCGCCGGAAATCTCATTCCAGGAAAAGCGGATGTATCCGTTATCTTCTTCCGCCTCTACCAGAAGACGCCGTTCAACAGAATAAGCGGCGGAGTATGTAAGCTGTGCATGATTCGTTCCGACTAAGAAAGCGCCCTGGCTCTTCACAGAGACGGAAATCCGCCTGGCAAGTCCATCCTCTTCATCCGTCAAAAGGGTCCCGCCGCTTTCCGAACGGCGGTTTGAATCCGCGAGGGCAGCAACGTTGGGAAACAGCAGACAGACAACAAGCGCAAAGGCCATCGCACGGTTCGCGATCCGGTAGTTGCGCTGCCGAAGTTTGGCAAACAGAAAGACGAAGAGGAACGAGGCAAGCGCACAGCAAACGGTGATTAGAATGATCTTTACGTAATTGATCTCGAAGGCTTCTTTGCACTGAAGAGAAATCTGGAAGCTGCGCGAGGCCCCCGGACCGAGATTGGAGACTTGGAGAGCGGAGATATTATCCTCCGAAACGAGGCCCCGCGGCAGCGAGAAATCCAAAGACAGGCCGCTGATGACCTGATCCGACAGATTCCGCACCCGGACGCCAATGGTTGACCGCTCCCCGCGGTCCGGATTCAATGCGTTTGCATCCGCATCGAACTGCACCGCAAGAATGCCGTCGTCGGATACCATACTCAGAGCTTCCTTGGTATAGGTCTCCTTGCGTCCCATGCTGAGGGCGAAGCAAAAGCCCAAACCGCCCAAAAGGATCAGCACGATCGTCCAGGCCAAAACCCGCTCCATGATCTTACCGATCTTTCCCGTACCCGTCCTGCGGGTGCTTTTTTCGGTGCGGCGGCGCATCTCCGCGGGAGCTGTTCCGCCGTATGGAGCCCTTCTCTTGCGGGGCGGGGAGAACTGTTCCTCCGGCTTCAGAGAGGCGCCGCACGCGGCGCAAAAGCGCTCGCTTAAGGCAGACGGAGACCCGCACTGCGGGCAGTAAAGGGTGTTGGAGTCAGGCGATACCCGGTTCGACGCGGGCTCTGTTTCCTGTATCAAAGCAGAGGCCGCAGGCGTATGCTCCGGTTCAGCTCTCCACGACGGCTCAGCAGCCGGACTGGATGGATTCTCAAGGATCCCAAAACGGGGCTTATCCTTTTTCTCGGATCTTGTATCAACGGCGTCGGCTTTCAGGACGTGGTCTTCCGCCGGCTCATCCGCGCCCGTGGGCGTTTTCTCACGCACACTCATATTGGTAATCAAGCCGAATCCCGTGCTGCGCGGCGGCGCAGGGCGCTTCGGATGCGGCCCTTCCGCGGAAGGGTTCTCCGACAGCTCGACAGGAGCGGCGTCAAAAGCTTCCTGCCTCGGTAGATTTGTAATCAAGCCGAAAGAAGAACGGGCCGGGCGCTTAAGCTCCGCCTTCACCGGAGCGTCATTCCCGAGCTCCGAAGCCCTTGCATGCGAAGGCGGGAAGGCGCCTCCTTCCGATACGGAATGGCCGCAAATCGGGCAGCTCGTGGCGCCCTCTTCCAGCTCCGAGTGACAAAAACTGCAATACATCGTGGTCCCTCCAGACAGAAAGATCGTATGTAAATCCATTTTTTTATTTTATATGCTGTATTTTTTATTGTCAAGAAGCGCACCGGAAAAAGCAAAAAGCGGGATGCAGGGCATCCCGCTCCGCAGGCGATATTTTTCCGTTCGAAAAAACTCTCGCTCCGCTTGACAATTTTCCTTTTTCGATGTATCCATATATCCATATGGATCATCTCTCTATCTTGAAAAACCGTCCACGCCTAGTATGTGCGCACTACGGATTCAAATTAGCGGTATATTTTACCTGATCAAAAAGGAGCAAACATGGAATCTCTCTCTTTCGCTGCAGTCGCTGCTATTGCTCTGATCCTCTTGGCGCTGCTCATCACCATATTGTCCAAGCCCTTGGGAAAAATGCTCAAACTACTTCTGCACGCGGCAATGGGCTACGCATTGCTGTTTGCAATCGATTATTTTTTGAAGGACTACGGTCTGTATCTGGAGCCGAACTTCCCAAACTGCCTGATTGCCGGCCTGGGCGGCGTACCGGGTGTGATCCTGTTGGCTATTTACCAAAAGTTTTTTACTTGATCGTTTCAGAAGATATAAAGAGCGCTGCGCTGTTCCTGTGGACAGCGCAGCGCTCTTTTATGCCGCGGTCAAAGCTCTTCCACCTGAAGCACATCGTTCAGGGCCTGCAGCTCTGGCAAGCACTCGTCGTCCAGCTTTTTTCTTCTTCCCCGCACGCTTACGATCGCGCAATAGCGCATTTCGCCCTCCTCCTTCGCGCTGCGGGTGATCTCCAGATCCTCCACGGTAAAGTTGTTTCTCTTCATCACGTTCAGTATGCTTTCCATTGTCTCAGCCTGCGTGTATTCCACGTAATAATGGGCTTCGTCCGTCTTGGTTTTCATGCGGTACTCCAGCTTGACCAACAGCAGCTCCGCGACCAGCACCATAGCCGTCGCAAAAAACGCACATTCCAGATACCCGGCTCCACAGACCAGTCCGATGATCGCAGCCGTCCACAAGCCTGCGGCAGTGGTCAGTCCCTTGACCCTGCGATGTCGGGTCACAATGATGGTTCCGGCGCCGATAAAGCCGATCCCGGCAATCACTTGGGCGCCGAACCGGGCAATATCCGTATACAGGCGCATGACCTGATACAGATAGAGATTGGTCAGGATCGTCACTGCGGCACCAAGCGAAATCAGGATGTGGGTACGAAAACCCGCCGGACGGCGTTTAAACTCCCGCTCGATCCCGATCAGGCCGCCGCAGAGAACCGCGGCCAGCATCCGCACCAAAACGGAAAGAAAGTCCATCTCCCGCGCAAAATCAAGTATTTTCAACATTTCACGTCACCTCACACTTCCTCGATCGCCAGCACGCCGTCCAAAGCCGAAAGCTTTGCCAGCAAATCAGCATGAGACTGACGATGCGGCAAACGAATGCAGAAGGTGCCGCTCAGTTTGCGCTCCCCCGGCTCGTTTTTATCCAGCTCCACCTCATAGAGCTGCAAACCGTCCGCTTTCATCCGGCTGATAACCGGCCCAAGATGCTCCATACTGTCAATCACTGCGTAGATGTTCATATTGCGAGCATTGGAGACGATCAAATGCTCCAGCGCCGGAAGCACGTTGATGGACAGAGCGATCAACACAAAACCGACGAAAAAGCACTCATAAAACCCTGCGCCGATCGCAAGCCCCATGCAGGCCGAGGCCCAGAGGCAGGATGCCGTGGTCAGGCCCTTGATCTCGTGCCGCGCCGTCACCATAATGGTGCCCGTCCCAATGAAGCCGATGCCGCTGATCACGCTCGCGCCGAGCCTCGCCACATCTGTCCGCTGACCGACCGTGCCGAAGGCGTCAGCCAAGCTCGTATCCAGCATCAGATTCAGATACTGGCTCAGGATCACTGTGATCGCAGCGCCCAAGGAAACCAGCATATAAGTACGGAATCCCGCGGGTCTGCCCTTTTTTTCCCGATCCAGACCAATCACGCCGCCCATCAGCATCGCCAAAAGGATGCGCAGAATCATGGAGCCCATATTCAATTCCCGCAGCAGTTCAATATCTTCAAGCATCTCATCACCTCACAACAACACTTTTTCACAAAGCGGGAGCAACTCGGAAAGCGTCCGGATCTCATAGTCCGGATGAATGTCCGAACGCCCCGCGGCGCCGCTTGGATTGAACCAGCAGGTTTTGATCCCCGCGTTGATTCCGCCTCGGATGTCGGAGCTCAGGCTGTCCCCTACGATCAAGGCACGGGACGGGTCAAAGCCGGAGATCTGCCGAAAGCATCGCAGAAAAAACTCCCGGCTCGGCTTTTCCGCCCCCAGTTCTTCCGAAACAAAAACCGCTTCAAAATATGGCCGGATCCCGGAACTGCGCAGTCGGCCCTCCTGAACGGAGGCGGTCCCGTTGGAGGCGAGGAACAACCGGTATTTTCCTTTCAGCGCGTCCAAAAGCTCCTGTGCGCCCGGTATGAAGCGGTGTCCCCAGGCAAGCCGCGCTTCGTAGTCATCCCGGATCTCAGGCGCGCTGGCGCTGATGCCGCGCTCCTCAAACAGCAGCTCAAAGCGCCGAAGCAGTACCTGCTCCCTGGTTAAAACACCGTCTTCCATCAGCTCCCACTGGCTGCGGTTGATTTCATGGTAGCGCTGCAGAAGCTCATCCGAAGGCTCCACCCCTACGCCGCGCAGAACAGCGGAGAGCGCCCGCCGTTCCGCCCAGTCAAAGTCCAGCAGCGTATTATCCAGATCGAAAAAGATAAAGGGAAGATTCATAGCAGCTTCAAGGCCTCAGCGATCTTTTCAAAATGCATCCCGCGGGAAGCCTTCACCAGAACTCTGTCCCCGGGAAGAATGATATCTCCGAGCGCAGCAATCAGCGCATCGGCGCTTTCAAACCAGCGTCCGGACTCGCCCGCGCCCTCGGCGATGGCCGCGCCCAGCTTTCCGGAGCAAAGCACCAGCTCCACGCCACTCCTGGCAGCGTAGGCGCCCACGTCCCAGTGCATGGCCGCCTCCTCCCGCCCCAGCTCCAGCATATCGCCCAGGATGCACACGTGCCGCCCGGGAAGCTGAAGCAGGGAATCCACCCCGCACTTGACGGAATCGGGATTGGCGTTGTAGCAGTCGTCTACAAGGGTGATCTTTCCCGTCTCGGTGACGGCGGCGCGACGCCCCACCGTCTCATAACAGGCAACGCCGGCGGCGATCTCCTCGTCCGTCAGGCCCAGCACAAGGCCCACCGCCGCACCCTCCAGCGCAGCGTAGACCATATGCCGCCCGAAGGCTGGGATCTTCACTGGGATCGAGCGCCCGCCACAGCAGATAAGGCAGGCCGTGTGCCCATTTTCATCCAAGCGGATCTTCTCGGCGCGGATGTCGTTTTCCGCTCCAAGCCCGAAGCGCAGCGTTTTCTGCCTGCAGGAAAGCTTTCGCAGCAGGTCGTCGTCCCCGTTGACCAACACCACGCCCTCTTCGTCCATATACTCCAGCATCTCGGTCTTCGCCCGAAAGACGCCTTCCCTGTCATGCAGAAACTCCAAATGCGCGTGGCCGATCACGGTAAACACCGCAATCGTGGGACGGACGATCCTGGAAAGCAGGCGCATCTCACCGAAATCCGAGATGCCCATCTCCACCACAGCGGCCTGATGTTCCTCCTCAATGCGGGAAACTGTCATGGGCACGCCAATCTGGTTATTCAGGTTCTTGTCTGTTTTCAGCACACGGAAGCGCTGCTCCAAAACCGACGCGATCATTTCCTTGGCCGATGTTTTGCCAACGCTGCCCGTAATGCCGACCACCGGGATACGGATCATCGAACGATACGCCTCGGCGATCCGCTCCACTGCCGTCTGCACATTCTCCACCAGAAGGATGGGCCGCGACTCCCCCTCCGGGATCCGCTCCGCAAGGCAGCAGACCGCGCCCTTCTCAAAGGCAACGGCGATGTAATCGTGTCCGTCCGCCCGCTCGCCCCTGTAGGCGGCGAAGACATCGCCCGGCTCTACCGCACGGCTGTCGATCACGATCCGCCCCAGGGAGGTATTCTCATCATACTGCCCGCAGAGCTTGCCGCCGCAGGCCGCTGCAGCGCGGGCCAAAGTCATTTTTTTCATATCGCATCCTCCCTACTCTAAGTATACCATATGCCGACGCGGGATGCAAAAAGAATAACTTGGACTTTTCAGAAAAAAAGTAGTGCAATCGCTCCGCAGATGTGCTATACTGTTGCGGTAATTTACAGAGTAAAGAGGAATATGTTATGAATTATGTGGTGGTGGATCTGGAGTGGAATCAGGCCATGAGCTCCAAATCCTCCGTTTTCAATAAGCTGCCCATCCATTTGCGGGGGGAGATCATCGAGATCGGCGCCGTCAGGTTGGATGAGAATCTTCGTCCCACCGACGAGTTTACCATCGACGTAAAGCCCGTCTACTTCCGCAGGATGCACTACAAGGTCAAGAAGATCACAGGCTTTGACAAGGAGCGCCTGGCCCGCGGTCTCAGTTTTACGGACGCCATGGAGCAGTTTCGCGCCTGGTGCGGGGACGGCGTAACATTTCTGACCTGGGGCTGCGACGACCAGGGGATCCTGGAGCAGAATATCATCATCCACGATTTGGACTGGGACTGGATCGATGGTTGGATCAACCTGCAGCTGATCTACAACCTGCAGACCGGCGGGGACAAGAACCAGAAGTCTCTGGCCAGCGCCATGGAGCATTTTGAGATCGAGCAGACCCGGGTGGCCCACGACGCCCTGGGCGACGCCTACAACACCGCCCTGGTCAGCACCCATCTGGACATGAAGGAAGGTCTGCGTCTCTATCCGGATGCGGGCAAGATCCTGGCCGCCCGGATGCCCAACTACAAGCCCGCCGCCGAGAGCAGCGGGCCGGAGTCCCTCCTGCACGAGAGCTACGAGGGTTTTGAGAGCAAGGCCGCGGCCTTCGCGGACGAGCGGCTGGCCAAGGTAAACTGCCCGGTCTGCGGCAAGCCGCTGGAGGGCACCCGCTGGATCAACCAGGGGGATCAGCGCTACATGAATCTCTTCACCTGCCCGGAGGACGGCGCCTTTCTCTCCCGTGTCCGCTTCCGGAAGGACCCGGTGAACGGATCCTGGACGGCCAACAAGCTGATCTACGAGGCCGACGGGGACATGCAGGATTTCTACAAGTCCAAGTCCGCCCAGTCCCGCCGTCGGGGCCGGGGGCACTCCTCCCGCAAAAACCGCCCCGCCAGCAAGCAGTAACTGCATACGAAAACCGAGGGTGTACATGCACCCTCGGTTTTCGATTATTCTTCCGGATCCTGTTGATTCTTGTCCTGACGGCGGCCACGAAGCTTGCCGTCGATGGCTCTCTGCACCGCGTCGGAGATCCGCTGGCCCAGATCCTGCCCGAAGCGGATGTTTTCCTCCACCTGCCGATCGATCTCCTCGTCCAGATCCATGTCCAGATCCACATCGAAATCGCCCTGCATCCGTCCGCTCCTTCCGTTCTTTCTGTTTCTGCAAAAAAACGCCCCGGAAAAAACGCTGCCGCCGGCGCTGTCGCAATCGGCACGGGTCCCGGCGTAAACGCTGCCGCCCACATCGTCGCAGCTCACGCTTCCTCCCGCGCTCACGTTGCCGCCCACATCGTTGCAGTCCACATTCCCGCCGGCGCTTATGCCGCCGCCCACGTCGTTGCAATTTACGCTGCCGCCGGCCGTTACGTTATCGCCCACATCGCCGCAGCTCACGCTGCCGCCGGCTTTTACGCCTTTGCCCACGTCGCCGCAGTTCACGCCCGTGCCGGCGTCCACGTCGCCGCCCACGTCGCCGCAGCTTACGGACGTGCCCGCATTGACCGAGCCCTCCACGTCCCCGTCCACCTGGACCGAGAAGTCGCTGAAGATGTTTTGAGCCGGGCCCTCGTACTGGAATTCGAAGCGGGTCTTTTTCTCCCTCAGATCCTCGGCTTCACTGCCGATCAGCGTGTGCCCGTGAAAGAGCACCATGTAAAAGCTGTCGTCGTCCGGCCAGGGCAGGGAGAAGTCCACGCTCTGCGCCTCCCGCTCCGGTTCAGCCTGGGGCTGCGGCTCCCGCTGCTCGGGCAGCTCCATGAGGGGCACCCGGCCGATGAGCTGATCCACCGTCACCGAAAACAGATCCGCCAGCAGCGGCAGCGTGGAGATGTCCGGGCAGGAGTTGCCCGTCTCCCACTTGCTGACCGCCTGAAACGAGATCCCCAGGGCATTGGCAAGCTGCTCCTGGGTCAAGCCGTTTTGCTTGCGGAGCGTCATAATGTTGTTTCCGAGTAATTCGTTCATGTTTTGATCCTCCTGTCTCTGTTTCAGGCTGCGCGCCGGCCTGTTCGCCGCAAGCGTAGCAGGAAAAAGTCCGTTTTGCCAATAACGCAGAAGTTGAATCTTCTGTTTCAACCAATGGTTGAGTCTCTTGTCAGCGAAAAACCCTCCTTTTCCCGGGAGGGCTTTTCACTCAGCAGTGCAAGGCGAAGTAGGCACGCGCCGTCTCCGCGTCCTGATGGATCTGCCGGGAGAGCGCCTCGAAGCTCTCAAACCTGGTCTCTCCCCGCAGGAAGGCATAGAAGTCCACCCGAGCCTGCCGCCCGTAGAGATTGCCGGAGTAGTCCAGCAGATGGCTTTCCACGCTGACTCGTTCGTCCTCGCTCACAGTGGGGCGAACTCCCACATTGGTCACGGCGATATAGGAGCTGCCTTCCTCCAGATAGACGCGGGTCGCGTAGACCCCGTGACGCGGCACGATCACGCCCTCCGGGAAGTACATGTTGATCGTGGGCGTGCCCAGGCGGCGTCCCAGGCGGTAACCGGAGTGAACCGTATCCGCCAGGGTGTGGGGATGGCCCAGCCAGCGGTTGGCTTCTTCCATCTCCCCGTTGAGGATAAGCTGTCGGATATGCGTAGAGCTGACGATTTGACCGTCCAGCATCACGGGAGGGATCACATCACAGCCAAGCCCGCGCTCCGCGCAGTATGTCCGAAGCCTCTCCGCAGTCCCCTGTCCCTTGTAACCGAAACAAAAGTCATGGCCAACCACAATATGACATACCTGCAGATCCCGGATCAGATTCTCCAGGAAATCCCGCCAGTCCATTTGCATCACGCGGCGGTTAAAGTGAATGAAAACTACGTTCTCGATCCCATAACAACGGCGGATGATCTCCTCCCGGCCGATGGCGCTGTTGATGAGCGGCACCTCTTTGCCGAACACGAGGGTATCCGGGTGCACGTCAAAGCTCAGCACCGATGGCATGACCCCAAGCTCCTCCGCTCGCAGCTTGGTGCGCTTGAGCAGCTCGCCGTGGCCGATATGCACGCCGTCAAAAAAACCCAGCGCGATGACTCTCTGTTTTTCTTCCATCAGGTCGTGACCTCAAAAAAGCTTTTGATGCTCCGCAGCTCTCCCGCCCGGAGCCTGCCGAGCGCAAGAAACGCGCCGTCCGGGCCGTAGACCCGGTATTCCCCCTCCGCTTCGGGGCGCGATACGGCGGCGCCCACCCGGAGCCTCCGCTCCTCCGCGGCGCTGAGGAGCAGCGCGGGAAGCGCGGCAAAGAGCCGATCCACGGGGAGCAGCAGTTTCGCCGCTTCTCCTCGGTTCGCGGCCTCCTGAACCTCCTCCAGCGTGTGGGCCTCCTCCAGGGTGAAGTCCCCCGCCCGCAGGCGTCTCAGGGCGCTCATGCAGGCGCCGCAGCCCAGGGCCCGGCCGATGTCATGGCAGAGGGTACGGATATAGGTGCCCTTGGAGCAGGTGATATCCAGCAGGAAATCCTGCCCGTCCCACCCCAGCAGGCGCAGCTCCTGGACGGTGACGGCGCGAGGCTGACGCTCCACCTCCCCGCCCCGGCGGGCGATTTCATAGAGCTTCTGCCCCTTCACCTTGATCGCGGAATACATGGGCGGGAGCTGTTGGAGCTCGCCGCGAAATCTCGGCAGTACGGCCTCCAGCTCCTCTGCGGATACTTCCCGGGGGCTGCCGCCGATCCGGGCGCCGGTGACGTCCTGAGTGTCGGTGACGATCCCCGGGCGAAGGCTCGCCCGATAGCGCTTCTCGTGGCTCTCCGCAAACTCCACCGCCCGGGTGGCGCGGCCTACGAAGACCACCAGCAGGCCCGTGGCCATGGGGTCCAGGGTGCCGGAGTGTCCGATGCGCCGCTCATGCAGCAGGCCCCGGAGCTTGGCGACCACGTCGCTGCTGGTCCAGCCGGCTGGCTTGTCGATGAGCAGGATGCCGTTCATGCCAGAACCTCGTCGATGGCCCGCAGCAGCAGCTCCCTGGCCTTCTGCGGCGGAACCGGGATATTGCAGCCCGCGGCCATCTTGTGGCCGCCGCCGCCGAAGCGGGCGCAGAGGGCGCAGCTGTCAAAGCTGTCCTGGGAACGGACGGAGACCTTGCTGGCGCCGCCCGGCCAATCCCGGATGGTGATGCTCACCTCGCCGCACTCGGCCCGTCCGGCCAGACCCGCCAGATCGTCGCAGTCGTCCTCGGTGGCGCCAGCGGCGGCCAGCATCTCGTCGGTGACCAGGGCCACGACCACCTTCCCGTCCCGGTGAAAGCTCATGTTCTGGTAGATGAGCCCCTCCAGCTTGAGGCGGGCGGCGGAGACCTTACGGAAGAACAGCAGATTCAGCGCCGCGTTGTCCGCCCCGGCCCCCAGCAGCTCCGCCGCGTCCCGCAGCGCGGTCGCGTCCGTGTTGGCATACTGGAAGCAGCCGCAGTCCGTGGTAAGCGCGATATAGAGCAGATCCGCCTCGTCCTTGGTCAGATCCCCGCAGAGCGCGCGGATGATCCGCAGGACGAGCTCCCCGGTGGCTGCCCGGGCCGGATCGATACACTCCGCCGCGGCGTAATGGGAATTACTGGGGTGGTGGTCGATGCAGAGATCCACCGCCCCGGCAAAGCCCACGGCGAACATCTTTTCCGTGGCTACATCCACCGAGACCACATACTCGGGAACAAAGTCCGCCGGCGCATACCAGGGCTCCACAAAGGGCAGGAGCTTGGCGATCACCTGGGGATTGGGCCAGAGAAAGGCCGTCTTCCCGCTGCGGCGCAGGGCCGAGCAGAGGGCGGCGGCGCTGCCCATGGTATCCCCGTCCGGGTTCAGGTGGGTCACCAGCAGGATCCTATCCTGTGCTGCGAGCAGGCGCGCAGCTTCCTCAGGGCTCATGGTTCTCTTCCTCATCGTCGTGACGGATGTCCAGGGAATTGATGACCTGGTTGATATGGGCGCCGTACTCGATGCTGTGATCCACCTCGAAAACCAGCTCCGGGGTATAGCGCAGGGTCATGACCTGGCCCAGCTCATGCCGCAGCCAGCCTGCCGCAGACTTCAGGCCCTTTTTGAATTCCTTTTCGTTCTGCATACCCAGCACGGAGAGCCAGACCTTGGCGTAGTGCAGGTCGCCGGTGGTCTCCACCCGGGTCACGCTGATCATCCCCTGCTGGACCCGGGGATCCTTAACCTGGGGGATCAGCTTGGAGAGGACAAACTGGATGTCGTCGTTGGTTCTTGAAAGCTTATTGGATGGCATGGTTTTCTCCTTAGTCTGTTGTAGGGGCGGCCCTTATGGCCGCCCCTACGGCATATCTGGTATTCCCGGATCAGTCCTTGATCTGCTCCATGACGAAGCACTCGATCACGTCGCCGATTTTCACGTCGTTGAACTTCTCCACCTGCATGCCGCACTCGTAGCCGGCGGCGACCTCGCGGACGTCGTCTTTGAAGCGGCGGAGGGAGGCCAGGCTGCCCTCGTGGATGACGATGTTGTCCCGCAGGACGCGCACGTCGCAGCCGCGCTGAATCTTGCCGTCGGTGCAGTAGCAGCCGCAGACGGTGCCCACCTTGGAGACCTTGTAGGTCTCGCGCACCTCGGCGTGGCCGATGACGACCTCCTTGAACTTGGGCGCCAGCATGCCCTTCATGGCGGCCTCGATCTCATTGATGCAATCGTAGATCACGCGGTACATCCGCATATCCACGTTGCTGCGGGCGGCGCTGTCTCTCGCGGCGTTGTCGGGACGGACATTGAAGCCCACGATGATGGCGCCGGAGGTGGCGGCCAGCATCACGTCGCTCTCGTTGATGGCGCCGACGGCACTATGGATGACCTTGACGCGAACCTCGTCGTTGGAGATCTTCTCCAGGGAGCTCTTTACCGCCTCGGCGGAGCCCTGGACGTCGGCCTTGACGATCAGGTTCAGGGTCTTCATCTCGCCGGCCTGGATCTGGCTGAACAGATCCTCCAGACTGACCTTCTTGGTGCCGGGCATGGCGTTGCTGTTCTGGCTGACGCGGCGCTCCTCGGCCAGCTCCCTGGCCATGCGCTCGTCGCTGACTGCATTGAAGATATCCCCGGCGCTGGGCACCTCGCTGAGGCCGGAGATCTCCACGGGGGTGGAGGGGCCGGCGCTGGTGACCCGCTGTCCCTTGTCATTGATCATGGTGCGCACGCGGCCCACCGCGGTGCCGGCGATGATGATGTCGCCCTGCTTCAGGGTACCGTTCTGCACCAGGACGGTCATGATGGGGCCGCGGCCCTTGTCCAGACGGGCCTCGATGACGGTCCCCTTGGCAGCCCGGTTGGGGTTGGCGCTGAGCTCCAGTACTTCCGCCTGGACCACCAGGTTCTCCAGCAGATTCTCGATGCCCATGCCGGTCTTGGCGGAGATGGGCACGATGATGGTGTCGCCGCCCCACTCCTCGGAAACCAGATCGTACTCGGTGAGCTGCTGCTTGATGCGCTCGGGATTGGCGCCCACGGTGTCCATCTTGTTGATGGCCACCACTACCGGGATGCCGGCGGCCTTGGCGTGGTTGATGCTCTCCACGGTCTGGGGCATGATGCCATCGTCCGCGGCCACCACCAGGATGGCGATATCCGTCACCATGGCGCCGCGGGCGCGCATGGAGGTAAAGGCCTCGTGACCCGGGGTGTCCAGGAAGGTGATGGGACTGCCGTTGATCTCCACGGTATATGCGCCGATGTGCTGGGTGATGCCGCCTGCCTCGCCGGAGACCACGTTGGCGTGGCGGATATAGTCCAGCAGGGAGGTCTTGCCGTGGTCCACGTGGCCCATGACCACCACCACGGGCGCCCGGGGAACCAGATCCTCCGGCTTATCCTCGTGGTCGTCGATGAGCCGCTCCTCCACGGTGACGATGACTTCCTTCTCCACCTTGCAGCCCAGCTCCATAGCAACCAGCGCGGCCGTGTCGTAGTCAATGATCTCGGACACGGAGGCGAATACGCCCAGCTTCATGAGCTGTTTGATGACCTCGGCGGCGGACTTTTTCATACGGGTTGCCAGCTCGCCCACGGAGATCTCCTCTGGGATCTCCACCTTGAGCTGCTGCTTGCGGGCAATCTCAAGCTGCAGACGCTGCATCTTATCCCGCTCCTCCTGGCGGCGCTTGTTGGAGGGCTGCTGCCCGCCGCGCTGCTTGGACTTCGACTGGATCTTTTCCTTGTTGCCGCGGCGCATGCTGTTGTTTCCAACCTTTGCGTCGCCCATATCCTCGAACTTCTCGTTGTATTTCTCGATATTGACCGCAGCGCCGCCGCGGGTATCCACCACGCGCTTTTCCGCCACCTGTCTGGGCGTGTGCGGCTTCTCCTTTTTCTCCTGCCGAGGCTGCGGGGCAGGAGCGGGAGCCGCGGCCGCAGGCTGCGCGGAGGTCTTCGCGGCGCCCTTGGTCTGCGCCTGAGCCTGGGGAGCAGACTTTGCGGCTGTCGCAGCCGCAGGCTTTGCCGCCGGCTTTTCAACCGGCATCACACGGAGGATATCCTCCAGACTGGCCGCCTGGTTGTGCTGGGTCATATATTCAAAGATAACATCCAATTCAGGAGTTTCCAGGACCTGCATATGGTTTTTCGGCGGAGCGATATAGTCCGTCAGGATCTGAGAGATCACCTTGGACGCCACTCCGAAATCCTTCGCCACCTCATGTACGCGATATTTCACCATGCTCATACGTTAGTCCTCCTTCTTGCTTCTTGCTTCGTACCCTTTTCCGTTTTCCGCCTTTGCGCCTTCTCTTTCCTGCTCTGCACACGCTGCGCCATGTCCGCAAAGCGTTCCGGCCACTGGGCGGACAGCAGCCTCGCAAATGCCTCCGCAAACCCGAGGTCGGTGATGACAGCGACCGCGCAGCTTCCGAGGCCCAATGCGGCGCCAAGCGTTTCCCGGGAAGCATCCAGCGCAGCAGTCTCGATATTCCTCCCGGAAGAGAGGCTTTCCATCTTTCTCCGCGCGTGTTCGGAGGCGTCCTCCGCCAGGATCAGGAGTTTCCCTTTCCCGGCCCGGATCGCATCCGCGCATTGATCCTCCCCGATGGCGACCGCGCCGGCCCGGCGCATCAATCCCAAAAGGCCAAGCATTTTTTCTGTCATTCGCCCCGCTCCATTTCTTCGCGAAGGCGCTCATAGATCGCATCGGGAATCTGCATACCGAAGGCGCGCTCCAGCGCTCTCGCCTTCGCCGCGCGTTTCAGGCACTCCGGATCAGGGCACAGATACGCGCCGCGTCCGTTGGCCTTCCCGCGAAAGTCCAGACCGATCTCCCCCTCCGGAGAGCGAACCACACGGATCAGCTCCCGTTTGGGCTTCATATCACGGCAGCCGAGACACTGCCGCATGGGTATTTTCTTTTGCATCTCGACCACCACACTTTCCTATACAAAAACTAAAAACTAGAAACTTTATTCACGCCTCGCTGACCGGCTTGATGTCGATCTTGTACCCGGTGAGCTTGGCGGCAAGACGGGCGTTCTGCCCCTCCTTGCCGATGGCAAGGGAAAGCTGGTTGTCGGGAACCACCACGCGGCAGCTCTTTCCATCCTCCAGCATGGTCACGCTGACGACCTCGGAGGGGGAAAGCGCGGCGGCGATATACTCCTCCGGGATCTCGCTGTATTTCACGATATCGATCTTTTCCCCGGCGAGTTCGTTGACAATACTGGCCACACGGCCGCCCTTGGGCCCAACGCAGGAGCCGATGGGATCCACATTGGGATCCGCGGACCAGACAGCCATCTTGGTGCGGCTGCCGGCCTCGCGGGCGATGGACTTGATCTCCACGGTACCGTCAAAGATTTCCGGAACCTCCAGCTCAAACAGGCGCTTGACAAGGCCGGGATGGGTACGGCTGATCAGGACCTGGGGCCCGCGGGCGGAATTGCGTACCTCGACGACGTAGACCTTGATCCGGTCGCCTTCCTTGAGCACCTCAGTCTTGATCCGCTCACCGGCGGAGAGCATGGCCTCGGTAAACTCGCTGTTTGAGGAGATACGGATGGATACGCTGCCGTTGCGCGGCTCGATGTGAGAGACGACGCCGGTCAGGATCTCATGCTCCTTGGAGGTGAACTCCTCATAGATGATCCCACGCTCCGCCTCGCGGATGCCCTGGGTGATGATCTGCTTGGCCTGCTGGGCGGCGATACGGCCGAACTTTTTGGTCTCGACGGGGATATTCACCGTCTCACCGAGCTTGATGCGGCGGCTGATCTTTTTGGCAGCCTCCAGGTTGATCTCATGGCTGGGATCGGCAACCTCGTCAACGACCGTCTTGGTCACGTACATCTCGATCCTGTACTTTTCCTCATCCAGATCGATGGAAACATTGTCCTCGCACTCCGGATTGTCCTTGCGGAAGGCCGCCAGCATGGCCTGCTTGATCTTATCGTACATATAGGTGCGGGGAATGCCCTTTTCCTTCTCGATGGCCTCGATAGCTTCAAAAAATTCTGCGTTCATGTTTCAAATCTCCATTCTATGCATGAATGATACTGTTCGTGTCAAAAAGAAACGTGCAGGCGAACCTGAGCGATTTCCGACGCGGGAAAGCCAAGCTGCTGCCCATCCGTCAGGATGGTGACCGCACCGTTGTCATAGGCGGCGAGCGTTCCCACGATGCTTTTTCTCCCGCCGCGGGGCTTATAGAGGCGCAGCTCCACTTCATGGCCCATAAACTGCACGAAATCGGAGGGACGCTTCAGCTCCCGCTCCGCACCGGCGGAACCGACTTCGAAGACATAGCTTTCCGGGATCAGATCCGCATCATCCAGGATCGGATCCAGCCGACGGCTGATCCTCTCGCAATCGTCGATGGACACGCCGCCTTCCTTATCAATGTAGATGCGCAAATACCAGGTTCCCGCCTCCCGCAGGTACTCCACGTCCCAGAGGGTGCAGGCTTCCTCCTCAATAACGGGCTTGGCAAGCCCGGCGACAAGCTCGGTGATTTTACTCATGTTTTTCCTTTCTGCCCGATCAAAAAGTCCCGAAAAAAGAGTGGGCCGCAACCCACTCTCATCAAACCTTAATCCTTACTTTGATAGTATAACACCATCTAGCGGCGAATGCAAGCTTTTTTTGCAAGATATTGGATGCTCCGCCCCAAAAAAGGAGGGCGGGATGCCGCGAAAAACGGCGCGCATCCACTGCCCTCCCCAATTCGTCATCTGATCCTTCTAAACAAAAGTGCACACAACCGGCGGAATAATCAATTGCCGATCTTGCTGTATTCAAAATCCGGAACGTAGTGGGCGTAAAACTCCTCGTAACAGAGGTTGTTTTCCATAATGAAGGTCGCGGCCTCAACGCCAACATAGCGGTAATGCCAGTTCTCGTCCCATCCGGTCAGAAGGAGCTTGCGCGTGGGGTAACGCTTGATAAACCCGTATTTTGCGCAGATAGAATCCAGATACTCGTAGAATTTCTGATTCATACTGTCATACTTCTGCGCCACATACTGCTTGTCGTACAGATCCACCGCCAGGCCGAGCTGGTGCTCGCTGCTGCCGGGAACCATGGTGTATTTCTTTGCCTCCTCCACGGCGAGCTGATACTCCGGGAGCAGCCAGATCTCATCCCCCTCCATTCCCATCTCCAGCGCAATGCTGTAGCATTTGCCGTCAAAGCGCTGCTTCTGATAGGAATAGGAGCGGTACGCGCCGCCCACATAGACGCCGAAGCCGTGATCCTTCAGATCCTGGATCATCTCCTGCAGATACGGGAGCGCCGCGGTATCAAACATCATGTTGTAGGTTCCCTCGATCTTCGATACGTCAGGAACGTAATTGGAGGACAGCAGCTTCTCCGCGTTGACCATGGAATACTGCGGCAGCGTGATATCAATATCCGGCCATTTGTCCGCCAGCGGATCCTCCGTCGGGACTGCCGCGTTAGGGTTGACGTCCTCTGCAGTTCCGTTCTCATCCGGCGCGTTATCCGGGAGATAATGAAGAGTCTCCGTCCGGGAATCTACCAGGATGGTAACAATGAGAATCAAAAAGGCCATTGCCACCAGCCAAAGCATTTTTTTCCAATTCAACAGCATTCACCTGCCTCTGACGAAGAATTCCAAACCAAGCTTTAGTTCAAGCGGCCGGTTTTTTCTTTCTTTTTGTTATTTTAGCACCATTTCCCCATATTTTCAAGTCTTTCATCCTATACGGCTCCCCACCTGCGATCCATTTTCACGTCTGAGGCCTGGCATCCTCGCCAAGAGTCTGCCGCAGCTTCTCCAGCGCCCGTTTTTCGATCCGCGAAACGTAGCTTCTGCTGATGCCGCAGCGCTCGGCGACCTGGCGCTGGGTAAGCGGTTTTTCCCCGTTCAGGCCGTACCGGAGCCGTACGATGTACATTTCCCGCTCGTCAAGAACGGTTTTTACCGCTCTGTGAAGCTGCGCGAACAGTTCCTCCCGCCCGATCCGCTCTTCCAGATCCTCTTCCTGGGACACAACATCCATCAGAGACAGCCCGCCGCCGTCTTCCTCCTCCTGATCCAGGGCATCAGATAGGCTCAATTCCGCCGCGTTTTTACGATTTCCACGGAAAGTCATCAGGATCTCGTTTTCGATGCAGCGGCTGGCATAGGACGAGAGTTTTACGCCCTTATCGGCGCGGTATGTGTTGATGCCCTTGATCAGGCCGATCGTTCCGATGGAAATGAGATCGTCCACGTCCTCCGTCTGGGCGTAGTATTTCTTTACGATATGCGCCACCAGGCGCAGATTGTGCTCGACGAGCCGATTCCTCGCTTCCAAATCTCCCTCGGCCCACCGTTCCAGACAGGCTTTCTCTTCTTCCCTGCTGAGGGGTCTGGGAAAGGAAGACGCCGGAGAAACCCGAAGGAGCCAAAAAAAGCACTGCAGCAGTAAAAACCAAGCTGATTCGATCATTTTCTCACCCCGGGTCTATCCTATTCCCGGAGTGCTTGGCTCTATGTATGCCGCGCGGCAGACTTTTCTTTTTAAACGGTAAGGGAGCACCCATGCGGCGCTCCCTTGCGTTCTGTGCTCAACGATACAGATCGTTCGTATCCATCAGCAGCACATCGACCTCGAAAGTCTCTCCATTCCGCCAGATGGTAAAGGTCAGCGTGTCACCCACTCCATACTGGCTCTTGATATCGTTCACATCGGTAGTGGTGGAAACGGGAATGTGATTGACCTGGGTCAGAATATCTCCTGCACGCACTCCCTTCGCGTAAGCGTCGGATTTTTCAAGCACCTCGGAAATATACAGACCGCTGGGAAGTTGATAGGTGCTCATCGCCTCAGGCGGAATTGCGCCCACAGTGATCCCGATGGACGGACGGCCGCGAACCTCGCCGTAGCTCACGATGCTGTTGACCACGTCTTTAACAGTGGACGACGGGATGGCAAAGCCGATACCCTCAATACTGGAATAGGAGGACATCATTTTCATGTTGGTTATTCCGATCACCTGACCGTACATATTAAACAGCGCGCCGCCGGAATTGCCCTCATTCAGCGCTGTATTGGTCTGCAGCAATGTCATGCTGCGGCCCTTGTAGCTGATGCCGCGCGCGATGGCGGAGATAATCCCGTCCGTCAAGGTGCTCCGGAAAGTCTCTCCCAGAGGGTTGCCGATGGCGGCGACGCGATCCCCGACACGAAGGTCGGAACTCTCGCCGAATTCCGCGGGGGGCAGACCCGTTACCTCGATCTTCAGCACGGCAAGGTCGCTGATGGTGTCCGCGCCCAAAAGCTTCGCATCAAACTCGCGGTCGTCCGAAAGGGTGACAACCGCCCGATCACAGTCCTCAATAACATGGGTGTTGGTCAGGATCAGACCGTCGGAGGAGAGGATCACGCCGGTTCCCCAGTTGTATCCCCGCTTCCCATCGATGTATCCGGAAATGGCCACGATAGAGGGCGCGCACTTTTCATACAATTCCTGAAGGCTCAACTCATTTCCGCGTGCGGCTCGAAGATTCAGCGTAAACTCTCCGTTCAATACCTGCCGCTCGATGTTAACCTCCACGTTTGAGGTGTCAATCTCATCGTAATAGTTCTGCAGAAACTCGTTCCAGTCTTCCGGCATTTCCTCCGTGCTTCCGTCATCCCGGGAGTCGTCCTTTTCCCTTTGATTCGGCGTAAAGCCCGGATCCCGGGAACCGTCCCTGTCACTTTCGCCCGCATCCCCGTCTTCCGTCCGCTCCTTCGCCTGAGCAAGCTTCAGCGCGAAGCCTTTTGCCAAATAGGAAAAGCCAAAGGAGAAAAGAAGAGCGCAGGCCAACAGGATCGCGATCACAGCCGTCCACAGTCCCACGTGTTTCTTTTTTTCCGTTTTCTTCTCCTTCACTTCCACAACTGGCTCCGCTTTTTTCAAAGGCGCGTACCAGCCGCCATTCTCATACCAATTCATGCTCAATCCCTCAATTCCATCGGTTTTCTCTATTTTATGCAGACAGCGGCAGGGTAAACACGAATTCCGTGAACCCGTTTTCACTCTTCACCGCAATATCTTCGTCATGGCTGTTGATGATGGCTTTCACAAGATACAGGCCCAGCCCCACGCCCTCCTTGTCAAGACTGCGGGAGCGGTCGGACTTGTGGAAACGGTCAAAAATGAAGGGAAGATCCTCCGCAGGGATTGTCTCCCCCCGATCTTTTACGGACACATAGGCTTTCCCGTTATTTTTGTACAGACGCACCACCAGACAGCTGCCCGGATCGGCGAACTTCACAGCGTTGTCCAGCAGGTTGTAGATGACCTGTGTGATGGCGTCCTTGTCCGCCCGTACCATCAGATGATCGTCGGGAAGCTGCGGGTCCACATCCAGATTCTTTTTTGTTGCCCTTGCTTCAAAGCTCAAAAGGGTCTGCAAAACCAGCTCTGTCAGGTCAAAATTGCTGCGCGCAGACGGATCGGCCGCCTTTGCGCGCGCCTGGGACACGGAGAGCATTTCCCGAACCAGACGGGACAGGCGCCTAGTCTCATCCCTGATCGAGCGCAGGTACTTTTCTTCCTGATCCTTGGGGATCGTCCCATCCAGGATGCCGTCGGCAAAGCCGGAGATCGTCGTCATGGGGGTGCGCAGCTCGTGGGAGATATTGGCAATGAATTCACTGCGCCGTTTTTCAGCCTGCTCCAGCGAATCCGCCATTTTATTGAACGACTCGATCAGCGCGCCCATCTCGTCTGTCGGATCCTCCGTCTGCTTAACGCGGACAGAGAAATCCCCTCTCGCAAACTTCCGGGAGGCGGCGGCCATCTCATCCAGAGGCCGGGCCATATGGCGGGTATAGACCATGGTCACGATCAGCGCAGCACAGAAGACTACCACGGCAATGCCCGCCGCGATGGTCAGAAAGGTGGTCCAGGCGCCCAGCATATTGCCCGCCATGTTGCTGACGAACACGTAGCCGATCCGCCCACCCTCCGGGGAATCAATGGGATAGGCGGAGACGTAGCGCTGCGTGTTGAACACACCGCCGAGGTCACTGAGTTTTTCCAAAGTGCCGCTCTCGGTCTTCTGCAGATACTGCGATGGGATCTCGACCCCGATATGCTCGCACATGGGATCTCGATCCGAACAGCAGAGGATCTCGCCCGACGCGTCCGTAACAAAAACCTGGTTCCCCGTGGCGCTGGCCACGGAACACACATTCATGCGCAGCACCCAGCTCCTCAGGGTATCCGTCCGGGAGACGGCCGCAGCGGAACGTGCGATTTCTCTGGCGCTGCTGTCCATGTTCTCGCGGGATTGGCCGATCACATACTGCCTCCCCAGTCCGACAAAGGAGAGGGCGATAATGAGAAAGCAGATCGAAACCAGCGCGGCAATGGCCACAAAATTCCGTAGATAAATGCTTTTCATTCAGCTTCGTCCGCAAGCAGCTCAAACTTGTATCCGACACCCCAAACCGTTTTCAGGCTCCACTTGTCCGAAACGCCCTCCAGCTTTTCACGCAGGCGCTTGATGTGTACGTCCACGGTCCGGGAATCCCCGAAATAATCGAAGCCCCACACCTCGTCAAGAAGCTGGTTTCTGGTGTAGACCCGGTTGGGAGAGGAGGCAAGATGATACAGCAGCTCCATCTCCTTCGGCGGGGTATCCACCTTTTTCCCGTCCACGATCAGCTCATAGGAATCCAAATTGATGACAAGCTTGTCAAATACCAGCTTTTTCTCCGCCGGCCCTTCCCCGTCGGTGCGGCGCATGACCGCGTGGATCCGCGCCAGAAGCTCCCGCACTTCAAAGGGCTTGGTCACATAGTCGTCGGCGCCCATCTCCAGGCCGTTGACCTTATCGGCCGTCTCGCCCTTCGCGGTCAGCATGATGATCGGCACGGCGGACTTTTTGCGGATCCCTCGGCAGACCTGCCAGCCGTCCTTTCCAGGCAGCATGATGTCCAGCAGCACCAGATCCGGCGTAAACAGGTCAAAGCTGTTTTCCGCTTTGGCCCCGTCGCCAACGATCATGACCTCAAAGCCGTCCTTGCCCAGATACAGGCGAAGCAGCTCCGCAATATTGGGGTCGTCCTCTACGATCAATGCCCGTTTGCTCATTCCATTCCCTCCGTTTTTCGATTCATTGCTTCAATTATAGCGCGGGGAGAAGCGTAAAAGTTAAAAAAATGTAAAAATCGGGATTTCCCGGCACCGCTCCCCGAAGAAATCCCGTGTTTGCCGCAGATCGGTTCAGCGATCCCGTTTTCGGAGATCCGCAAGGGTCAGACAGGTGCTCAGGATACCGACCAGACACAGGCCGTACAGATAGATCTTGGAGCTGAAGCTGGTCAAAAACTCCATATAGGGATTGCGTCCGTGCAAATAGACCAACAGGATCAGACCGAACAGCAGCGCGTTCGTCAGAAGCGCAAGAAAGATCCGGAACTTTTTCATCACGCGCCCTCCCCGTACGGTTCCACGATGATCAGCATGTCGTTGATGGAGCGGTCAACGCTTTTCGGCCCGGTTTTACTGGGGGTGTTGACCGTTTCGCCGTTCAGGATCATCATGCTGGACGCGCCGCCGTCCAGATTATACGCGCAGCGGCAGCCGAGACCGCTCATGATCCGGGCCAGGATCCGCATATCGGCGCCGTCGGAATGACCCGGATTCCTGCCGTCCACCACAACAAAGCAATAGTGGCCCGGCTCATAATACCCGATCGCAGTCCTGGGATGATAATCCTGCAGCTCGCTTGAAATATTGAAGCTCTCCAGCGGCGCCCCGTTCTCGTCCAGCAGGGACGGGCCGAACTGCCAGCACTGGAAGGGCTCCCGCGCCAGAATCTCCTCCACGGTAAAGCTCCCGGGGCTGTAAACCTCCATCGTGCCGTCATAGTAAAGCACACAGAGATCGCCCGCGTTGGGCTGGTCCGCGTAGATCTCCCCATTTCGGATCAGCAGGCCGCGGCCTTGGGTGATCATGCTGTCGCCGTTGATGGCCACCACTGCATTGTGATAGCGCGCGATCCGCTCGCCGTAGTCATAGGTCTCGCTCTCCGGAAAGCCCGTGCGAAAGCTCTCGATATCGGTGAGATAGATGTCCGCGACGTAATACGTGACACGCGGAAATTCCTCAGTATGCGCGTATTCCGTGACTGTGACCGAGAGCGTTGGGCTGCTGTAGCCGTTTTCCGTCCAGACAGGCGTTTCGGAAAAGTGCTCGGCAAAGCGGGTCTGCCAGGTGTCCTCCGCGATCTCCGGTTCCGGCTTCGACGTCTCCTCCCCGGACTGCTGGCCAGGGACGGATGTGCTCTGCGGCGCCGGACTGGGAGACGTTTTGCGCTGAACCGTGCCGATGGGCTGAGGCGTTCCCTCCAAACGCTGTTTCCAGCGGGGGATCACATGATGAAAGGCCGCAAACACGCATAGAACGAGGGCTGTAAGCAGGATCTGCCCCAGCACCAGCTTCCAGACCGGCGGCTGTTTTTTCGGTTTTTTCTCCTCAGTCCTCAAATCGGCGTTCCTCCTGATTCCAGCCCTCCGGGTAATCCCCGAAGAACCAGTCCTCCACCCGATAACGCAGGATCCGGTACATATCCAGATACCATTGGGCCCGGATGCCGCCGTCGGCGTCAAAGCTCCAGCCCACATTCTTGGTGTGAAGCTGCTCAAAGGTGATCCAGCAGCCGGGCAGCTCCTCAAAGCAGCGATCCATCTGCTCCTGGGGGATCTCGTAGTCCCAGATGCAGTAGAAACGCTCCAGGTTTTTCAGTCCGTATACCGGGGTAATGTCCTTTACATCCGTCCAGCTCACGTTCAGCAGCTTCAGGCTTTCGCATTCCGCCAGCGGGCTGATATCCTCCAGATTCAGGCACTGATACAGCTCCAGCATTTCCAGCTCCTTGCAGTTGGCAAGGGGGCTCAGGTCGCTGACCTTGTTGTAGGAGAGGATCACGTACCGCAGATGCGGCATATAGCCCATAAAGGTGATGTCCGAAATGGTGTTGTGTCCGATGTCCAGATACTCCACCTCGTTGCAGTATCGCATCACCTGGGCATTGGTGTTGGAGAGCAAAAAGGTCAGATGGATGATCTTGACGTCCGTCAGAAAATTCAGATAAGAAATGTGGACCCGCCAGACGATCTTGGTCTCCGGGAATTCATCCCGCAGCGCCGCCAGCTCCTCGTTGTCGATGCCGCAGTCGTCCAGCAGCAGGTAACGGCAGTTTTTCAGGCAAGGGAGCGACTCCCGCAGCGTCGGCAGGCCTTCGTTCCCAATCTCTGTGCGGATAAATTCGATCCGCTCCGACTCGGTGGAGACCTCCTGCCCAAAGAGCCGGAAACGATAGCGGAACAAAACCTCCGGCAGCTCGTCCTGCAGTCCGGCGACCTCCGACGGGCTCAGCAGATTGCCGCCCTCCGCGTCGGTCAGCTCCGCCTCACGCAGCGCCGGAAGAAGCTTCAGCGCCCGCGCCGTCTCCTCCAGATCCTCCGGACGCAGCGCGGAAAGATCCAGACTCTCCGCGTATTGCGGGACGGTCTCTCCCAAAACAGAAATCGTGTATGTCAGCTCCAGGTCGGGGTAGGTCTCCCGCAGCTGCTGAAGCTCCCAAAGGCTGCAGCGCAGGTCATCCAGCGCCAGCGTACGCAGCGCCGGCAGATAGCACAGCTTCTGCAGCAGCTCGGGAATGGAGATCTCCTCACCGCGCAGGGTCAGGCTCTCCGTCTTGTTGTCCAGGGTTTTTCCTCCCAGCTCCAGGGTATAGTACACGTCGGTCTGGGGATGCTCCTCCATAAAGGCAAGGATCGCATCGTAATCCTCGCTGCCGCTGAGATCCACTTTTTCCAGATTCGGATACTGCTCCAGCTCTTCCAGACCGGCGGCGTCCAGCACGCCGCTGTATTCCCGGACATCCAGGCGCTCCTGCTCTTCCTGCGCCTGTTCCTCCTCTGCCTGCAGCCGTTTCCATTCCCGGCTGCCGAAAAAAGCGCCTGCGCCAAGGGCAAGCAGCACCAGGGCAGCCAAACACAGCAGTATGATCTTTTTCCCCTTCACGCTTCCATGTCACCCCCCCGCAGCAGGATCGGGAACATTATATGCCGCGCGACTCTTTTTGGCAAGTGCTTTCCCCCATCGGCGCGAAGAAAAGCCCCTTGCCACCTGTACGCAAGATTTGATATACTGACGGCAAAGCGAGGAGAGGGGAAAAACCCATGCAGAATTACATGCTCACGCTCTGCTATGACGGCAGCCGCTACAAGGGCTGGCAGAGACAGGGAAACACCGAAGGGACGATACAGGCCAAGCTGGAGACGATCCTGAGCCGGCTTTTGCAGCAGCCCGTCGAGCTGGCCGCCAGCGGGCGCACCGACGCGGGCGTCCACGCGAAAATGCAGGTTTGCTCCTTCCGGGCGGAAAGCGCCCGCTCTTCGGAGGAGCTCCTGCGAGAGCTGCGAAATCATCTGCCGGAGGACATCGGCGCCATCTCGCTGGAGGAAGCGCCGCCCCGCTTTCATGCCCGTCTGAGCTGTCGGGGAAAACGCTACGTCTATCGCATCTGGAACAGCGAGCAGCCCCTGGTCTTTGATCGCAGATACATGCTGCGCGTGCCGGAAAAGCTGGATCTGGAGGCCATGCGCAAGGCTGCGGACGCCCTGTGCGGCAAACACGACTTCGCGTCCTTCTGTTCTCTGAAGCCGGGAAAAAAGTCCACCGTACGAGAGCTGCGGGAGATCCGCGTCACAGAGGGCGGCGATGAGCTGCGCCTGTCCTTCACCGGGGACGGCTTCCTCTACAACATGGTTCGCATCCTGACGGGCACGCTCCTGGAGGTCGGTCTGGGAAAACGGCAGCCGTCGGAAATGTCCGCCATCCTGCAGTCCTGCGACCGGACAAAGGCCGGCCCCACCGCGCCGGCGCAGGGGCTCTTTTTGTGGGAAGTGTATTACTGATCCTTTACGCAGTCTGTGTGCTTTCATCTTCATTTCACATAAGTCTTTTTCTATTGACAAGAGGATAGAATATTGTTAGAATAAGTCGTCTCAATTGGATAGGGTCTATCCGAAGCAAGATAACGACCGCCCTTCGGGGCCAAGGCCACACGGACAGCCGGGTCGAATGCCGAAATCCGCAGGTGCGGCGGCAACTTCTGTTGCCTTATTGATTGCGTTCAAAGCGCAAGTTTTATAAGTTGGTTACTATAAACCGATGCTTCTCAGAGCATACAACTTGTGAAATGGTCAATAAGAGTAGTAAAAGTGTTTTGCTATATAGACTCTCAAACCCATTGTGACCCGGCGCCCTTTTTGCGAAGAGGGGCCGCAGCGGTCGTATCATAAGGACGTATGCCATCGGCATACGTCTTTTTTCTATCATCTGGAGGGGCAGGCATGAATAAAATCATCGAGCTTAAAAAAATCACAAAGGCATTTGACGGCCAGGTCGTACTGGACGACATCAATCTGGATATATACGACAACGAGTTTCTGACCCTTCTCGGCCCATCCGGCTGCGGCAAAACCACCACGCTGCGCATCATCGGCGGTTTTGAGTCCGCCGACGTGGGCGACGTGATCTTCCTGGGAGAGCGCATCAACGACGTGCCCCCCTACAAGCGCAACGTCAACACCGTTTTTCAGCGCTACGCCCTCTTCCCCCACCTGAACGTCTTTGAGAACGTGGCCTTCCCCCTGCGGGAAAAGCGTGTGCCCAAGGCGGAGATCAACGAGCGGGTCAACGAGATGCTGAAGCTGGTGGCCCTCACCGGCTTTGAAAAGCGCAGCGTCAACTCCCTCTCCGGCGGGCAGCAGCAGCGCGTGGCCATCGCCCGTGCTCTGGTCTCCAAGCCCAAGGTGCTGCTCCTGGACGAGCCGTTGGCCGCCCTTGATCTGAAGCTGCGCAAGGACATGCAGCAGGAATTGAAAAAGATCCAGAAGGCCACGGGCATCACCTTCGTCTTCGTCACTCACGACCAGGAGGAGGCCCTGTCCATGTCGGACACTGTGGTTGTCATGTCCGAGGGCCGCATCCAGCAGATCGGAACACCGGTGGATATCTACAACGAGCCGCAGAACGCCTTTGTTGCGGACTTCATCGGCGAAAGCAATATCCTGGACGGCGTGATGCTTCGTGACCGACGCGTGAGCTTTGCCGGTCACGTGTTCGACTGCGTGGACTCTGGCTTTGCGCCCAAGGAGCCGGTGGACGTGGTGGTTCGGCCCGAAGACGTGGATATCGTCCCCGAGGATAAGGGCATGCTGAAGGGCGTGGTCACCTCCGTCACCTTCCTGGGCGTGCACTACGAGATCATCGCGGACATCGCTGGCTTCAAGTGGATGATCCAGACCACCGACTTCTGGGACGTGGACGAGCACATCGGCCTCTCCATTGATCCCGATGCCATCCACATCATGAAAAAGTCCGAGTACTCCGGCAAGTACGGCGACTACTCCAGCTTCTCCATGGAGCTGGACGAGATCGGCGAGCTGGAGGAGGAAAACCTGGAGGAGCTGGGCGAGTTGAGCGAGGCGGATGAGCCCTCCGCTCAGGAAAGCGAGCGCGTCGAATGAAAAAAAAGAACGCCGCTTCCAAGCGCGGCTCTCTCATCCAGCGGCTGGTTCTGGCGCCGTACTCGGTGTGGGCCGTTCTGTTTATTGTGGTTCCGCTGTTTTTCATTGCCATTTACGCTTTCACCGACGACCAGATGCATTTTACCCTGGACAACATCCGCATGGTGTTTTCTTACCGGGTCAATGAGGAGCAGCGCCTCCCCTACTTTGTGCTTGTCTTTGGCCGTTCCTTCAAGCTCGCCCTGATCTCCACCGTGATCTGCCTGCTGCTGGGCTACCCCTTCGCCTATCGAATTGCCCACGCCTCCCCCCGGATGCAGAGCATACTGGTCACCGTTATCATGATCCCCATGTGGATGAACTTTCTGATCCGTACTTACGCCTGGATGGTCATTCTCCAGGATCAGGGTATTCTGAACGACGGTCTGGACTTGGTGGGTCTGGGTCCAATTCACATCATCAACACCGAGACGGCCGTTATCATCGGCATGGTGTATGACTATCTGCCCTACATGATCCTCCCCATCTATTCCGTCATGGCCAAGATGGACAACAAGCTGCTGGAGGCGGCGCGGGATCTGGGCTGCAACGGCTTTGGCGTGCTGCGCCGGGTTATCTGGCCGCTGAGCCTGCCGGGCGTCATCTCCGGGGTCAACATGGTGCTCATTCCCTCTGTCAGTACCTTCTACATTTCCCAGAAGCTGGGCGGAAAAATGAGGCTCATCGGCGACGAGATCGAGGAATTCTATACCAACAACCATTTCAATGAGGCCGCCGCTCTCGCTTTCGTGATGATGGTCCTGCTGCTGATTCTGATGGCGCTTCTGCAGCATCGAGCCAACAAGCGCGCTGTCGCATAAGGAGGGGAAAAATGAAAACGGCTTCCAAATTATTTACAGCCCTCATTCTTCTTTTCCTGTTTGCGCCCATTGTCATTTTGATCGTTTTCTCCTTCAACGGTTCGGAGAGCACCGCTGTCATGAACGGTTTTTCCTTCAAATGGTACGGGGAGTTGTTTACCAATTCCAGCATTCTGGAGGCTCTCCGCAACACCCTGATTCTGGCAGTCAGCTCCGCTGCTATCGCCACGGTCATGGGAACCGCCGCATCCGTTGGCATCTTTCGTCTTCGCAGCAAATATCTGCGCGTGGCCCTGGACTCTGTGACCAACATTCCCATGATCAACCCCGATATCATTACCGGAGTTTCGCTGATGCTGATGTTCGTCTTTGTGGGCAGGATTTTCGGTTTTCGTCAGCCGCTCAGCTTCTGGACGATGCTGATCGCCCATGTGACCTTCTGCCTGCCATACGTCATCCTGCAGGTGCTTCCAAAGCTCCAGCAGATGGACAAGGCGCTTCCCGAGGCCGCCATGGATCTGGGCTGCACCCATCTGCGCGCCTTCTTCAAGGTCGAGATCCCGGAGATTTTTCCCGGTATTCTGACCGGAATGCTCATGGCCTTCACCATGTCGCTGGATGATTTCGTCATCAGCTACTTCAACTCCGGCCCCGGCTTTAAGACCCTGCCTGTCCTGATTTACAGCATGACCAAAAAAACTGTCAAGCCCACCATCTACTCTCTTGCTACGATTATTTTCTTTGTGATCCTGGCTCTGCTGATCCTCACCAGCCTGGTAGACAAAGATACCGACCGGGAAATCAAAGTTGCCCGAGAAAAGAAAAAAGCAAAAAAACAAGATATCAAGGAGGAAACAACATGAAGAAGACCCTTTCTGTCCTGCTGGCAGCCGCAATGCTGCTGAGCCTCTGCGCCATTCTGGGCGGCTGTGGCTCCAACACCCGCTCTGCCGCTCTCGCAACGCCTATCCCCGACGACCAAAACATTTTCAAAGACCAGAAAAATCTGACATTGAATGTTTATAACTGGGGCGAGTATATCTCCGATGGCTCCGAAGGCAGCCTGGACACCATCAAGGATTTTGAGGAATGGTTTGAAAAGGTCTACGGCCAGAAGGTCAAGGTCAATTATGACACCTTCGCCAGCAACGAGGACATGTACAACAAGCTCTCCAGCGGCGTCGGCGGATACGATGTGATTATCCCCTCCGATTATATGATCGCCAAGATGATCCAGGAGGATATGCTGCTGCCTCTGAACTTCGACAACATCCCCAACTACGCCAATATCGATGAGAACTTCCGCGGACTGAACTATGACCCGGACAACAAGTACACTGTCCCCTACACCTACGGTGTGGTCGGCATCATTTATAACGCAAATGTTGTGGATGAAGCGGACGCCAAGGACTGGGATCTGCTGTGGAACGAGAAGTATGCCGGCCAGATCCTGCAGTTCAACAATCCCCGCGACGCCTTTGGTACTGCCCAGTACAAGCTGGGTCTTGATGTGAACAGCACCGACAAGGCCGAGTGGGATCTGGCTTATGAAGAGCTGAAAAAGCAGGAACCCCTGGTGCAGAAATACGTGATGGATGAGGTCTACAACATGATGGAGATCGGCGAGGCCGCCATTGCCGTCTACTACGCCGGCGACTACTTCACCATGCTGGACGCCCAGGCCGATGACGTGGACCTGCGCTTCTACTACCCCGAGCGCACCAACTACTTCGTGGACGCCATGTGCATCCCCAAGGGTTGCCAGAATAAGGATCTGGCAGAGGTTTTCATCAACTACATGCTCTCCGAAATCCCCGCCGTCGCCAATGCCGAGTATATCTACTACGCCTCTCCCAACTCCGTCGTCTACAACAGTGAAGAGTACAAGGAGGATATGGGTGAAGAAGTCATGAAGGTCCTCTATATGGATGCAGAGAACTTCAAGACCAATTACAACCAATATGGCTTCCTGAATCAGGACAAGGAAATGCTCGATTACGTTTCCGATCTCTGGCACAAGGTCAGGAACTGATCCTTCTCCGTTCAAGACACAGAACACCGCCGCATTTGCGGCGGTGTTTTTTGCGTAAAATCCGTTTTTCGGGAAAGACTAGGAGTATCCGAACGAAAAACGAGGCGGGAATCATGACAAAAAGACTGGGAAAACAAACGCTGTATCTCCCTTCCGCGCCGGCAGTGGTCGGTTACGCGGCCGTGGTCGGGAAAAAAGAAGGTGAAGGCCCCCTGAAGGAGCGCTTCGACTATATCGCGGAGGACAGCTATTTCGGAGAAAAAAGCTGGGAAAAAGCGGAGAGCCACATGTTGAAGCAGTGCTTTTCCATCGCCTGCGACAAGGGGGGACTCCCTCCCTCCTCTCTGCAGTATATCCTGGCCGGAGATCTCTTGAATCAGTGTGTCAGCAGCAGCTTCGCCATGCGGGATACGGAAATTCCCTATCTTGGTCTTTACGGCGCCTGCTCCACCATGGCCGAATCGCTCTCGCTCGGCGCTCTTCTCCTGGACGGCGGCTTCGCGGAACGAGTCTGCGCGCTGACCGGCTCCCATTTCTGCTCCGCGGAGCGGCAGTACCGCTTTCCCCTGGAGTACGGCGGACAGCGCACGCCCAGCTCCCAATGGACGGTAACGGGCGCAGGCGCCGTCATCTTGGCCCCGGCCGGAGGCGTCGTCCGGATCACCCATGTGACACACGGGAAAATCATAGACGCCGGGATCAAGGATCCCAGCAATATGGGCAGCGCCATGGCCCCCGCCGCCTTTGACACCATACGCACGCATTTTCGGGACACCGGGCGTACACCGGAGGATTACGACGCGATCGTCACGGGAGATCTCGGCGCCCTTGGTCATGATATCCTGCAGGCTTTGTTCCGATCCGACGGCGTGGAGCTGGGCGCGCGCTATATGGACTGCGGCGTGCTGATCTACGATCTTGCCGCTCAGGAGGTGGGAGCAGGCGGCTCCGGCTGCGGCTGCTGCGCGTCCGTCCTGGGCGGACACATCCTGCGCGCCATGGAGGACGGCGTTTGGAATCGGGTTCTGTTTGCGGCCACCGGCGCACTCATGTCCCCCACCAGTTCTCAGCAGGGGGAGAGCATCCCGGGAATCTGTCACGCGATCGTCCTGGAAAGGAGCGTAAGCAGTGGAAATCTTGGCTGAATACGGAAAGGCCTTTCTGATCGGCGGCCTGCTCTGTGTGATCGGTCAGCTTTTGATCGATTACACCCGATTGTCTCCCGCACGCATCCTCACCGGATATGTGGTGTCGGGCGTGCTGCTCGGCGCCGTCGGCCTCTACGGGCCGCTGGCGGACTGGGCCGGCGCCGGAGCCACCGTTCCCCTCACCGGCTTTGGCTGGGCTCTGGCAAAGGGGGTACGGAAAGCGGTTGCGGAGCAGGGCCTTCTCGGCGCCTTTACCGGCGGCTTCACCGCGGCGGCCGGCGGATTGTGCGCAGCGATGGTATTTGGCTTTCTGATTGCACTGATCGGAAGACCAAAGGATAAGAATCGATGATGAAAAGGACGAACGCAGGTCTGCGTTCGTCCTAAAAGTATATCCGGATGCTTACATTAAACTCAAATAAGATGAAGACAAAGATTTGCAAGACAGATTTGTGTCGGGCGAGGCGGCGGCCGCAGCAAATAATGAATATAGATTTGCAAGGCCGTCAACAAAGCCTGGCGCAAATCCGGCCGCAAAGATAGTCTGATTTCTAATAAATTTAGTATTACAGATTAAGGAGCGCCGCGGCCGCCGAGCCGGCAAGTGTGGTCTCATAGCCGACCGAGAAGCGTACGCCGCCTCCAAGCTTTTCCCGGATCTCCTGCTGGATCAGCCTCTCCAAGGTCGGTCTGTAGACCCGGCCCTTCTGCACAAGAGAGCCTTCCGCGCAGACCCGGATGGACTTCTCCCCGCTCAGCAGCAGAATGGCGGCCAGGTTCGTACACATGCAGCGGGCGGAGCGCTCAAACATGGCGATGCAGATCCCCTGGACGAAATCCGCGTCCTCCTTCCCCACGGCGATCTGCTCCAGCCTCTCCCCCATGGCCCAGGCGTCGATCACCGCGGAGTCGATCCAGCCCAGGGCGGCGACCTTCTCCGCAGTTTCCGCATTCACGCAGCCCTCCCGGGCCGCGGACAGGAGCATCCTGTGGCACAGCTCGCCCAGGTAGACCCCGGCCGTCATTTTCTCGAAGCGTTTTTGCCCCGGATTGTGACTCTCCGCATCCAGCTCCCGATCAAAATCGCCCTGAGGGATCCCGTCGTACATGCCGGATTCCAGGTTGACGATCATGTGCCGCTGTCCGCCGCGGCCAAGCTTCCCGATGCGATACTCCGGCAGCGAGCAGCAGGTGTTGGTGCCCGTGCCGCTGACCTGTCCCGCCGCGCAGCCATCCTGCGGCGCGCCGGGCGTCAGTCCGCCCAGGAGGACAGCGACCGTATCGTTCAGGATCACGATCTTCTTCCCTGTGATCCCGCGCCGCTCCAGAGCTCGCAACAGAGAGTCCCCCACGAGCTGCCCCTCGCAGCCGGTGATGACCACCTCTTTGTCGATCCGCTGCACCTTTCCGTCCATTTCCGGGGTAATATCCGCAGAATAGGAAAAGCAGAAGCCGATCTTGTCCGTCCGTTCCATCAAGGGCGCGATGGCGTCAGCGGCAAAGTCTATAAAAAGCTCCCATGTGGCGGGCGCACCGATCCCCGGCATCTTCCATTTCCGCAGGCTTTCCACCCGGGGGCCGTTCTCCTCAAAGGTCACCAGCCCGCAGCGGAAATTGGTGCCTCCGGCGTCGATCACCGCAACCGCCTCGCCATGGGGGAAATCCCCCTTGTCGCTGAGATAGGTGGGGATCATGGGCAGCGACCCGCCCTGACCCGCCAGGCCGCGCTCCATTTCCGCGGCCATGTGCACCGCATCACGGGCAGGCTCCACAGCCAGCGGACTCATCCCGTAGCGCTCCAGAAACAGCCGCGCGCTCTCGCAAATCATATCCCTTTCCCCCTGTTGTTTTTGTTTCGCGTCCATTATAGCACAAAACTTTCCAATGAAAAGACAAAAGCGAAAAAAATGAGAGGGCACCTACGTACCCTCTCGCGTATACTTTGATTTTCCTTACTTCTCCTTGGACGCCTCGATGATGCCGGTGGCAAGGCCCGCCAGCCCCTGGATCTCGCTTGGAATGATGATCTTGGTCGCCTGGCCCTGGGAAGCGGCGGTAAAGGCCTCCAGCGCCTTGATGCGCAGCACAGCCTCGGTCGGGTTGGACTGGTTGATGAGGCGGATGCCTTCGGCGGTAGCCTGCTGAACCTTCAGGATAGCCTCGGCCTCGCCTTCGGCCTCCAGGATCTGCTGCTGCTTTTTGGCGTCGGCCCGCAGGATGGCGGACTCCTTCTCGCCCTCGGCCTCCAGAATGGCGGCACGCTTTTCACCCTCTGCGCGGAGGATGGCCTCCCGGCGTTCACGCTCGGCCTTCATCTGCTTCTCCATGGCGTTCTGGATCTCTCTGGGCGGCAGGATGTTCTTCAGCTCCACGCGGTTGACCTTGATGCCCCAGGGATCGGTGGCCTCGTCCAGGATCGAGCGCATCTTGGTATTGATGATGTCACGGCTGGTCAGGCACTGGTCCAGCTCCAGGTCGCCGATGATGTTACGCAGGGTGGTGGCAGCCAGATTCTCGATAGCCACCATGGGCTGCTCGATGCCGTAGGTGTAGAGCTTGGGGTCGGTGATCTGGAAATAGACCACGGTGTCGATCTGCATGGTAACGTTATCCTTGGTGATCACAGGCTGGGGCGGGAAGTCCGCGACCTGCTCCTTCAGGGAAACGACCTTTGCGACTCTTTCAAGGAAGGGCACCTTGAAATGCAGACCCACATTCCAGGTCGTCTTGTATGCGCCCAGCCGCTCGATGACATAGGCTCTCGCCTGCTGGACGATACGAATGTTGCGGATGATGATAATCAGAATAACAAGCGCGAGAACAAGCAGGGCAACGATTCCGGGATTCATAAATTCTACCTCCTTAATAATATAAACAAATTTAACGCTTCTCCACAATCAGACGCACGCCCTCGATCCGAAGGACCTTCAGGATCGCGCCCTTCTGTGCTACGCCGTCGTCTTCCGCCATGCGCGCGGTCCAGGTTTTCCCGTCAACGGAGACGGCGCCGGTCCCGCGAAGGTTGTCGATCTCCTCGGTCACGAGGCAGTCCGCGCCGATGATCCGATCGGCGTTAGTCGGGGTCGTGCGGGAATTGACATACTTCTTCGCCAGGGGCCTGGTAAGGATCAGCAGCACCACGGAAACAAGCAGGAACAGCACGAGCTGCAGCCAGAGCTGCGCGCCGAGCAGCGCAGCCAGAAGGGCAACCAGCGCGCCGGCCGCAAACCAAATGGACACGAGACCTGGAACGACGCCCTCTACAATCAACAGAACGATCATTGTGACCAGCCACATGATCGCCACAGTGCCATTTTCTCCAGTAAACATGGAAATTCTCTCCTTTCTAATCTTATAAATATTATATATCAGCTCATGAACCTGCGCAAGTATTTTTCTGATTTCTCTTTTTTCCGAAATTTTCCACTTTTGCTCTTTACTTTTTTGCTTTCTTGCGGTAACATAAAGAAGAAGAAAAGAAATAGTATGGAGGATATCATGAATAAGCTATTGAAGAAGCCCAGGAACGAAAAGCTGTACCAGGCCATTCTCTCCCTGCAGGATCTGGAAGAGTGCAAGAGTTTTTTTGAGGACCTCTGTTCCATTTCTGAGTTGATGGCCATGGAGCAGCGCTTTCAAGTCGCATCCTGCCTGAACAAGGGTATGATCTATAACGACATCCTTGCCGAGACCGGCGCGTCCAGCGCGACGATCAGCCGGGTCAACCGTTCCCTGCAGTACGGAAAGGGCGGCTATGGCATCGTGTTTGACCGGATGAAGGAGTTGGATCCTTGAGCAGTTATGCTTCTCTCGCCGCTTGGTACGACCAATTGACCGGAGATGTACCCTATAGCGCTTTTGCGGACTTTTACGAGGCGGAATTCGCGCGCGCAGGCGGCGAATTCCGCCTGCTTTTGGATTATTGCTGCGGGACCGGTACGCTCACCGCGGAAATGTGCCGCCGGGGATATGAGCTGATCGGCACGGACGCCTCGGTGGATATGCTCATGCAGGCGCGGGAAAAGTGCGCCGCTCTTCCCCTTCCCCCGCTGCTTCTCAATCAGCGCGCGGAGGAATTGGATCTGTACGGCACCGTGGACGCGGCCTACTGCTCTCTGGACGGGATGAACTACATCCGGCCGGAGGCGCTGCCAGAGCTGTTTCACCGCCTGCATCTCTTTGTGCGTCCGGGTGGTCTTGTTATCTTTGACGTACGTTTGCCGGAATGGTTCCGCAAATTGGACGGACAAGTCTTTCTGGATGAAAAAGAGGATGTTTTCTGCGTCTGGCGCGCAGCCTTTCATCCGGAGCTGAACGCCATCGTCTACGGGATGGATCTGTTTGAACGGAAGGGCCGCTTCTGGCTTCGCAGCGGGGAGGAGCATGTGGAATACGCGCATGAACCGGCCATGCTCCAAAGGCTCCTGGAAGAAAAGGGCTTTCGGGATATCCGTATGCATCGGGACGCGCCGCAGAACGAACAGGGCAGACTGTTTCTGTCTGCCGTCAGAGGAGAATGAACATGGATAGAATCATACGCGCGACCGCGGCAGACGGCATGATCAAGATGGCGGTCATCACCGCACGGGACATGGTACAGCGGGCAAAGGAGATCCACGGCTGCTCCCCCACCGCCTGCGCCGCGCTGGGCCGCACGCTTTGCGCCGCCTCCCTTATGGGGGAGAGCATGAAGGAGGAAAACGCCAGTCTCACCATCCGCGTCAACGGCGGCGGCCCCATCGGCTCCGTCGTCGCCGTCTCGGATCACGAGGGCTGCGTGCGCGGCTACGTGGAAAACCCGGGGATCGAGCTGCCCCGCCGTCCGGACGGCAAGCTCAACGTGGGCGGCGCCGTCGGAACAGACGGCATGATCACCGTCAGCCGCGATCTCGGCCTCAAGGAGCCTTATATCGGCTCCACGGCCCTGGTCAGCGGAGAGATCGCGGAGGATCTGACCTCCTATCTCCTGGCGAGCGAGCAGGTTCCCTCCGCCTGCGCTCTGGGAGTCCTGGTGGGCGCTGATCGCAGCATCCGGGCCGCCGGCGGCTTTCTGGTACAGCTCATGCCCGGCGCGGATGAGGATCTGATCGGCAAGCTGGAGGATAATATCTTCCTCATGGATCAGCTCACCACCGTTCTGGACGAGGATGGGCCGGAGGCCGTGCTGGATCAGGTTCTGAAGGGTCTGTCGTATCATGTGGTCGGCCAAGCCCCCGTCTGCTATCGCTGCCCCTGCAGCAGAGAGCGGGTGGAGCAGGCGCTGCTCTGCATCGAAGAAAGCGAACTGGAGGAGATGGCGCAGGAAAACAAGCCCGTCTCTGTCAGTTGTCAGTTCTGCGGAAACGAGTACCTCTTTACTCCGGAGGAGCTCCGGACGCTCCGCGCGAAGGGCGAAAAAAAATAATTTTCCTTATTGACAATCAAATGCTTTTCGTGTATGATAACAAAGCTGTCAGCGCGGGAGCATAGCTCAGCTGGTTAGAGCACCTGCCTTACAAGCAGGGGGTCACTGGTTCGAGTCCAGTTGTTCCCACCACCGATTGTCAATACGCCTCTGTAGCTCAGTAGGTAGAGCAGCGGACTGAAAATCCGCGTGTCGTTGGTTCAACTCCGACCGGAGGCACCACCCCGTCCAGGACGGGGTCTTCGCGGGCATAGCTCATCCGGTAGAGCGCCACCTTGCCAAGGTGGAGGTAGCGAGTTCGAGCCTCGTTGCCCGCTCCAACAAATGCATTTGCGGGCACGACAGCCCGCAAATGTTATATGGCGCCATAGCCAAGTGGTAAGGCAGAGGACTGCAAATCCTCGATTCCCCGGTCCGAATCCGGGTGGCGCCTCCAAAAAACCTCTTTTGTCAGCAGACAGAAGAGGTTTTTTGATCGTGTTGCCGCATTATACAGATAATTGTTGAAGAATCTGTCTCTATCCCATATAATAATGAGCATCGGGCGAATGATTCAAAGAATCATTCGCATCCAAATTTGTCGTTTGGATGGCGAAATCATTCGAAATCTTGATTGATTTCGCCATCCGATGATCATTATTGCCTCAGCCATTGAGATTATGCGACGGGAGCTTTGCCATGCAAGCAGATGAATACATAAAAGACCCTTGTCGGGCTTCCTCCCTTCCCTTTTGGAAGACGGAGATGCTGGAGATTCCGAAGGGGCTTCTCATTATCCGGGAGGACTGCTTCTTAGCTGCACAGATTGTAGGCCGGGACGAACCCTATTTCAAGATGATCCACCATTTGGAGTCTCTGCCCCGTCCGACGCTGTCCGCGCTATTTATCCCCGCGGCGTGCAGCCCGGAGGACTTTGCGCGGCACATCAACGCCTGTTACCAGGCGGAGGGGATATCCCCCGAAGCGCTCCGCGCCTGTCAAGCCCGCAGCGTGTATGATCCCGACCTGTGGATCGCCGTCCTGGATCGCGCCAATAATCAAATCGCCGCAAGCGGGATCGCGGATCTTGACGCGCGGATCGGAGAGGGCGTCCTGGAATGGATACAGGTTTCTCCGGAATACCGGCGCAGAGGACTTGGGACGTATATCGTCTGCGAATTGTTGCGGCGGATGCAGGGCAGAGCCTCCTTTGCAAGCGTTTCCGGACGGCTCAACAATCCGTGCAATCCGTTTGCTTTGTACCGGGCCTGCGGCTTTGTCGACCCGGTGATCTGGCATGTGCTAAGCAGACAGGCGGAATCGCCTTTTGTCATCCCGTAAGCGCTAGGCATACTAGAACAGGAAGCGTGGAATAGCCACCGGTATATCCGGTGGCTATTTGTTTACCAGAAATTGGATTTCCCTCGGTCTCAATCTTAAGACTTCTTATGTTTCTTTTTTGAAATATCTGTACTATAATGATGATCGCAGAGAGATAAGCATCGATATTTCGATTGTTTATCTCCGCCAAACGTGACGTTTGGCGGCAAAGGATGTTTTGCTGAGCAGCAAAACGTCGCGGCGTTTCGCCATCATATATTCAATATCGTGTTGTCAGAGCCAAGGAAAGGAGGCGGAAGTTTGAATAAAAAAGTACAGCTTCTGCTGGTAATCGTATGCGGGATCCTGTTCGGTGTGATGATCTTCGCCGGATATAAGCTCATTTCCAAAGAAGTCAAGGATCGGGCGGCAATAAAGATGGATGAAGGGGCTTCCGACCGATACAAGTCCAAAACCAATGATCCCAAGTCGTCCTCCGTGCCCTCCACCCCCCGCCCCTACGAGGACCTTTCTTCGGAGATCCAACTGGATGACGAGATATCCCCTCTCAACGATTACGATCTGGACGCTTTCTTCGCGGATTATGAGGACGCGGTCGCGTGGATCTACAGTCCCGGCACCCCCATCGACTACGGCGTCGTGGAGGCGGAGGACAACGATTTTTATCTTTACCGTTTTCTGGACGGGGAGTACAGCATCAGCGGGTCTCTGTTCGTGGACTGCAAAAACGCGCGGGATTTTTCGGATCGCAACACCATCATCTACGGTCACCACATGAACAACGGAACCAAGTTCGCAAGTCTTGTCAACTATCGGGAGCCTGCCTATTACGCGCAGCACCCGGTGCTGTATCTGAGCACAAAGGATATGAACTACCGGGTCGAGGTCTTCTCCGCATACCTGACCGACGCCGATTCCGACTGCTACACCATGCGCTTTGAGAGCGATGCGGATTATGTGGCCTATCTGCAGAAGATCTGCTCGCGCTCCGATTTCAAGAGCAACGTCAGTCTCAGCTACAAGGATCGCATCATTACCCTCTCCACCTGCTCGTATGAGTACAACGATGCCCGCTACGTCGTACACGGCAAGCTCGTTCCCATCCACTGAACGGCCGATTCCGCGAAAAGACGTTTTCCCATTGAGACGCATTTGAAACATTTTCCTGATGAGGTGATACAGCATGAAAAAGAACTTGAAATCTCTTCTGAGCCTGCTTCTCGTTCTTGTATTCGCCCTGCAGCTCGGCCCGATGGCCGCTGTGGCGGAGCCGGATATCAAGATCAAAGGAAGCGAAGCTCTGGTTTACGAGCTCTATATCCCCAATCCCGATCCGGAAGCCCAGGGAGTCGACAAGCTCCTCAAGGTCAAGGCAGAGGACGAAGGAGAACTGCTGGGCGGAAAGACCTGCTCCGTGGTTCTGGAGCATGAGGACAAGGAGAGCGAGACCGGCAAGAAGACCGTGTCTCTGCCCCGCGAGGCCGGCGCAGCCGACCTGAACGTTCTCCTGAAGGACGATCTGATCGTGACGCCGCCCGAGGGTTTCTACATCTCCCAGCTTTATCTGCGCGGCGACGCCCTGGAGACGCAGAAGCCCAAGGCGCTCCCCTTCGAGGCCGATGCGGAGGCCACGTCCGTCAAGCTGCCTGCCGGCGCTCTCGGAACCATCGATGAGGAGACCGAAAAGGAAATATTCGACCAGGAGACGCTCTCTTCTCTCTCCACCGTCGATCCGGCGATTTATGCGCTGGTGATCGTGCTGGAACCCATTGATGAGGAAAAGGAGCTGACCGTTACCCAGGCAAGGGAAAACGATCAATCCGAAATTTCCGTCAAGCGCGGCGACAGCTATACCGCTCCGGACGCGCTTCCCGATACCGAGGCCCACCTTTTCAAAGCCTGGAAAGTTGTTTACGAGAGCGGCGCTTCCCTGATCCTCAAGCCCGGTGAGAGCTTCAAGCCCTATGCCGATTGCCGTGTGGAGACCAAGTGGACCGAAAGGCTCACCATCACCGCCAACAAGCCCGAGAAGACCGAGTTTGGCGTCCACGCGACCGATTACGAGCTTTCCGGTACGCTGGAACAGGGCGACAAGATCAGGTCTGTCAGCTATGAGATCCGGGAAGCAGAGGGCGGCTACATCAGCGTCCCCTCCAACGCCGTGATCCTGCGCGGGACCAAGGACGTAAGCGATCAGTATCTCATCAGCTACCTCCCCAGCGAGGTATTGATCGATGATCCGGATCCCATCGAACCGATCGAGCTCACCATCACGGCAAATCCTCCTGTTGCAGACGGCATGGGCGGCGCTGTCGAAGACGGCAGCCATATCTCCGCCGGCGCTCTGGCTGAGGGAGACACGCTGCAGCAGCCCGATGTTTCCGTCCAGAAGCAGGCCGACGGCAGCTACATCGCCGTCCCCAGCAACGCCAGGATTCTGCACGGCGATATCGATGTGACCGAGCGCTACAGCATCCACTACGTGAACAGCGAGCCCTATATTCCGCCCATACCCGATCTCATTAAAATCACCATCACCGCCAACAAGCCCGTCGACAATGGCGAAGGCTGCGTGCACAACGGCTTCAATATCACCGAGGGCTCCCTGGCGGAGGGCGACGTGCTCAAGCAGTTGTCCATCTCCGTTCCCAAGCAGGACGACGGCAGCTACATCGCCGTCCCCAGCAACGCCGTTATTATGCGCGGCGAAACGGACGTCACCGATCAGTATGATATCCGCTACGTGAACAGCGAGCCCTACATTCCGCCCACCGAAAAGATCGAGATCACTCTCCGCTCCAAGGATCGCAGCGCCGAGTATACCGGCAAGCTCATCACCGCGGATTCCTACGAGATCACCAAGGGCGCTCTGGCCGAGGGCGACACCCTGGAGCTTCGCTATGACGGCGGCTCCACAAACGTCACCTCCTCCCCCGTTGTCAGCGGGATCGCCTCCGTCGTCATCAAGGACAGCGCCGGAAACGACGTGACGACGAGCAAATACCAGGTCACGCTGGACAATGAAAACGCGGGGAAGGTCACCGTCACCAAGCACGGCATCACCCTCACCGCCATCTCCGGCACCGTGGAAACCGACGGCACCAGAGTCATCAACGCCAGCGAGTGCAAAACCAAGGACGGAAGCTTCTCCAACGGCTACCATGCCGACGGCCTCCTGGAGGGCCACAGCCTGCGCGGCAGCTTCGTCCGCGGCAGCGGCAAGGAGACCTTTGTGACCAGCATCGACGCCTCCGCCGTGCAGATCGTGGACGGCAGCAACGCCGACGTGACCGCGAACTATGACATCCACACGGTCGACGGCAAGCTCACCATCAAGGTCGCCGTCAAGACCGATGTTCCCGTAGTGGTCACGACCCGTGATATGAGTCTAGTCTATGACGGCGCCGCGCACAAGCCGGACAGCAGCATCTGCTCGGTCAGCGGTCTTCTGGACGGCGACACGCCCTACATCACCTTCCAGATCAAGCAGGGCGGCAGCACGATGGATTCCGCCGTCAACGCAGGCACCTACACCCTCGTCCCCGTGGTGAATATCAAGACCAAGGACGGCGCGGCGGTCAATCCCAACAAGTACAAGATCACCGTGAACGAGGCCACCCTCACCATCAAGCCCCATGATGTGACCTTTACCGCCGTGGGCGCGTCGAAGGTCTACGACGGAAGCCCGCTTCGCAACGGCGATATCTCCTGCAAGAATCTGATTGACGGACACACCACCAAAAAGGACGGTGTCGAGAGTGTAAAGTATAACGTCTTTGACGCCAAGGGGAACCTCATCGTCAACGGTGTCGTCAAGGTGGGCGTCTACACCAAGAAGATTACCGAGGTCCATATTTACGACGCCAACGGCTTGGAGGTCACCGGCAACTACAATGTGATTCTGATCGACGGCAAGCTGGAGATCGCCCAGAGCTCCCAGTCGCAGAAAGACGCCGGAAACGGCTCCAAGGGCTCCACCGGCGGCGTCAAGACCGGCGACAGCGACGACACGCTCTTTGTGGTCCTGCTGGTTGCATCCGGTCTGCTGCTGGTCTCCATTGTGGCCTTTATCATCCTGCAAAGTCAGAAAAAGCGGAGTTTTGCTCCCGCGCCCGCCTTTGAGGAAGCTTACTCCGAGCCGGATGAGCTGGTGGAGGATTGGGCGGAGACGAAAGCCCCCATTCTCTGGCAGAAGAATGATCCCCACTCCTGGATGGATGCGGATTCCTCCGATGACGGACGCATCTGATCCGATTAAAGCAAAAGCAAAAGAACGCTGCAGATTCGGTTGAATCTGCAGCGTTTCTTTGCGTTTGCAATACCCGTCAAAAGATGACATTCATGTCCACATAGCCATTGATGCCCTTGATCCTGGCGCTGTCCGTAAATTGCCAGATATCGTAGCGCTGACTGAAATTGGGCAATTTGTCCTCCGCTGTGTAGCTGGCAAGCCAGATGGTATAGCCGGACAGTGCGCCGTAGTTGATATCCCGCTTCCAATAGTTCTGGCTGGCGTAGATACCGGCGTGATAGCCGCTGTTTTGGATCGTCTCACAAAAGGCGATCGCGATCTCCGTCCGCTCATTCGCGGAAAGCTGATCCGCCCTGCCGTCCGGGTATTCGCCTGAAAATTCCATATCGATAAAGATCGGGTAATCCAGTGGGATTCCGCCGACTCGGTTCAGGGCGACGCTCGCCTCCTCCACAGCCTCATAGGGATTGATGGCCGTGGAATAGAAGTACACGCCGATCTTGATGCCGGCTGCCCTGGCGCCGCGCAGATACTCCTGGGTGCGGCAGTCGTCGTAGAGCACGCCGGTGCTCCAGCCCCGGCCACCCACACGGATTATGGCAAATTCCACGCCCTGCGCCTTGACCATCTGCCAGTTGATATCCTGGTTGTAGAAGGAGACGTCGATCCCAACGGCCCTCGCCTTTACGCCAAATTCATTGAAATAATACAGTTTCCCGCCGATTTCCTTCAGGCCGACCGCTTTGCTGCCGTCCTCGTACAGAAAGTAATCGTTCCCGTCAATGGTCTGCCAGCCGATCTTCTTTTCCACTGTTTCCGTGACCGGTATCTGGACATATTCATATGTATCCACCGGCTTCCCGTCGGCCTGATACAGCGCCACACTGACGTATACCGGCGTCTGCTCCTCCGCGTCGGGGTCGTCCGGATCGACAACGCTCTCCTGCTCTTGCAGATACAGGCCGTAATCCGGGATCTCGTCCCCGTCCTCGTCCACCGGGAAAACATTGCTCTCCTCCCCTGTCTCACGCAGGATCAGATAACCGTTGGCACTGAGGACGAACTCATACCGGTATACCGGCTCTCCCGTCTCATCCAGGACAGGCACTTCCTCCTCCGCCGGCTCCTCCGGGTCGGGAACCTCAATGATCTCCGGCACCGTTTCCTCCGGCGCGTTGTAGGTCTCCTCCGGGACTTCGCTCTGGTCGACCTCGGACACATCCTTCACATCCGCGACCTCGTCGATATCCTCGATGGGCGCATACTGTGCCTCCGCCCGCACCGTGCAGGTGATCGGCTCCGGCAAAGCAAAGCCCTCACACTCCTGCATGCTGACCGTATACTCTCCCGGCTCCAACCGCACCAGATAATAGCTGCTGCCGTCATCCTCGGTATCGTAGCTGTATGTCTGTCCGTTTGGGAAGCGCACATCCAGCGTGAAAGTATGCCCGGTTACCGGGCTTCCATCTTCCCCCAGGACTCGAACGTACAAGTCCCGGTTGACCGAATCTCCGCGCAGACGAATCGCCACCAGCGGCTTCCCTGTTTGTTCGGGACTGGTGGTCGGGCTGGCCGTGGGCGCCGCTGCGCCGACGTCCTTTGTCAGCGGCTCAGCCTGTTCTTCCGCAGTCACTGGAGCGGGCGTCGTATCCTCGATCGCCTCCGCCTCCGGCTCCGGCTGAACGCGAAAAGCAGGCAGCAAAATCATACCCACCAGAATCAGAGCCAGGATCGGCGCCGCAATCATCAGCGGCTTTTCCAGGCGTTTGTCGTTCATGATGTTCCAAATCTTTCGAAAGATCTTTTTCATCCGCGCTCTCTCCTCTTTCCGCGCTCTGTGACGGATATAAAACAGTATTTTATATCATAGCTGATTTTTTACTGTTTTGCAACCTTTTGTTCTTCGATCGTCAATCTAATTATTTCCTTGAGACCGTCTTGTGAAAGCGGCCGCTTCGTGCTACAATCTGGAGCATGGACAAACAGATGGAAAAGCGCTTTTTGGAAGCGCGGCGCCGCTTGATCCGCGCCAAATTCCAACAATTGAACAGCCGACAGCAGGACGCCGTTCTGGCGACCCAGGGCCCCCTGCTGATTCTGGCAGGCGCAGGCAGCGGCAAAACCACGGTGCTCATCAACCGCATCGCCAATCTTCTGCGCTTTGGCCGGGCCAGCGACTGCACAGAGCTGCCTGACGGGGCCGACGCGGAGGCCCTGCGCGTGCTGGAGGCCGGAGGGCCGGAGGCGGAGCGCATGGCCGCCCTGGAACCGGTTGCCCCCTGGCGGATCCTGGCCATCACTTTCACCAACAAAGCCGCCGACGAACTGAAGGCCCGGCTGGAACGGATGCTGGGAGAGGGGGCGGAGGACATCTGGGCCTGCACCTTCCACTCCGCCTGCGTGCGGATCCTCCGCCGGGACGCGGACAAGCTGGGCTACGGGGACAACTTTACCATCTACGACACCGCCGACAGTCAGAGTCTGATGAAGCGCATCCTCAAGGAACTGGAGCTGGATGAGAAGAGCTTCCCGCCCCGCAGCGTGCTCGCGGAGATCAGCCGCGCCAAGGACGCCCAGATCAGCGCGGCGGCCTATCTGCAGCAGGCACAGGCTTCCAACGACTTCCGCCGGATTCGGGTGGGCCGTGTGTATCAGGAATACACCCGACGGCTTTTTGCGGCAAACGCCATGGATTTTGACGACCTGGTCGCCAACACGGTGAAGCTCCTGCAGGAGCATGAGGATGTGCGCAGCTACTGGCAGCGCCGCTTCCAGTACGTTCTGGTGGACGAGTACCAGGACACCAACCACCTGCAGTACCTGCTGGCCTCCACCCTGGCGGGGGGATGGGGCAACATCTGCGTGGTGGGAGACGACGACCAGAGCATCTACAAGTTTCGGGGCGCCACCATCGAAAATATTCTCTCCTTTGAGAGCCAGTTCCCCAAGTGCCGCACCATCCGGCTGGAGCAGAATTACCGCAGCACCGGCCACATCCTGGAGGCGGCCAACAGCGTGATCCGCAACAACCTTGGCCGCAAGGGCAAGGAACTGTGGACGGACGCCGGCGCCGGGGAGAAGATCGAGCTCTACTGCGCCGACAATGAAAACGACGAGGCCCAGTATGTGGCCTCCGTCATCCTCTCCGGCTTCAGCCAGGGGGCCCGGTGGCAGGATCACGCCGTGCTCTACCGGATGAACGCCCAGTCCAGCCAGCTGGAATTTGCCTTCAAGCGCAACGGCATCCCCTACAGGGTCGTCGGCGGCACCCGCTTCTTTGACCGTGCGGAGGTCAAGGATCTGCTGGCCTATCTGAACGTGATCGCAAGCCCGGCGGACGATCTGCGCCTGAGCCGCATCGTCAACATTCCTCCCCGGGGCATCGGAGAGCGGAGCATGGAGCTGGCCCGGGATTATGCCCGGCAGGAGGGCTGCAGCCTCTTTTCGGTTCTGAGCAGGGCCGACCGCTTCCCGGAGCTCAAGCGGGCCGCCCCGAAAATGAAGCTCTTTACGCAGATGATTGAGGAGCTGCGGGCCTTCTCCGAAGTCAATCCACCGGACGCGCTCTACGACGAGCTGCTGGAGAAGACCGGCTACCTGCGGATGCTGGAGAGCTCGGAGGAGGACAAGGATCAGACCCGGGCCGAAAACGTAAAGGAGCTCAAGAGCAGCATCCTCAGCTTTATAAAAGAGTCCGGCGACGTGACGCTGGACGGCTATCTGGCCAACGTGGCCCTCTATACCGACCTGGACAACTACGACCGGGAGGCGGACAGCGTGGTGCTGATGACCATGCACAGCGCCAAGGGTCTGGAATTCCCCACCGTGTTCCTGGTGGGCATGGAGGAGACCATTTTCCCCGGCATGCGTGCCATCGGCGAGCCGGAGGAAATGGAGGAGGAACGACGTCTCTGCTACGTGGCGCTGACCCGCGCCAAGCGGCGGCTCTACCTGGTCTGCGCCCGGCAGCGGATGCTCTTCGGCCGCACCACCGCTAACCGTGCCTCCCGCTTTGTGGATGAGATCCCGGAGGAACACATCCGAAAGAACCTGCCCAAGGGCTATGGTTATCACGACCGGCGGGAGGAGCCGGGCTTCTCCGCCCGTCACGCCTGGGATGAGCCGGAAAGCGGCTGGAGCGGACGGGAGTCCGCTTCTCGTCCCCGCCCCGCCTCGCCCCAGCCGAAGCCGGCTTACAGGCCCGCGCCGCCCCGCCCCGCCTCGCCGCCCCAGCAGTTTGTGACCGGTGATTCTGTACGCCATAAAGCCTTCGGCGACGGCGTGATCACCAAGATGACCCCCATGGGCGGGGATTACCTGGTGGAGATCCATTTTTCCCGCGTCGGCAGCAAGAAGCTGATGCTGCGCGCGGCGGCCCTGCATATGACGAAAGTATAAACACATACAGAAAAGAGCTCTCCGCGCCGCTCATGGCGTGGAGAGCTCTTTTCCATGTCCGGAGGGTCAGCCGAAAAGCCCCGTGATCCAGGTGGCAACGGGAAAAAAGGCGATGGGCATGAAGATGGCCGGCAGCATATTGGCCACCTTGATCCGCTCCTTGCCCAGTCCCAGCATGTTCACCGCCATGCCGATCAGGATCGTCCCGCCCACGGCGCTCATCTCCGTCACCACCTGGGTGCTCAGCGCCGGGCCGATCAGGCCGGCCAGCAGAGTCAGGCCGCCCTGAAAGGCCAGGATGAACAGCACCGAGCAGGTCACCCCGAAGCCCATGGCCGCGGCAAAGGCCATGGAAGACACGAAGTCCAGGGCGCTCTTGGCAAAGATGATGTCGTAATTGTGACTGATACCCGCCTCCAGGGAGCCCACAATGGTCATGGAGCCGATGCAGAAGAGGATGCAGGCGGAGACGAAGCCCTCGGTAAAGCGGCTGTTGCCGCCCCCGTGAAAGAGCTTTTCCTTGATGGCGTCTCCCGCGTGCTCGATGCCGTCGTCGATGCGCAGCAGCTCGCCCAGAAGGGTCCCGATCACCATGGAGACGATGACGCACAGCAGCTCCTTCGTCTGGATGGCGCTGGAGACGCCGATGACCACCGTGCAGAGGGCCAGGGCTTTCATCAGCGCGTTCTGCAGACTCTCCTTCAATCGGTTTTTCAGCAGGATGCCCAGGAGGCTCCCCACCAGTACCGTGCCCATGTTGACAAAGGTCGCGATCATGGCATTTTCTCCTCTCTCAGATGATCCGCCAGAAACAGCAGGGCCTGCCGGTAACTCTCAAAGCCCAGGCCGGAAACGGTTTTCAGGCAGGCAGCCCGCACATAGGACACCCGCCGGAAGTCCTCCCGGGCGTCCGGATCGGACAGATGTACCTCCACCGCAGGCAGCGAAACAGCCTTCAGCGCGTCCAGAAGCGCCACACTGGTGTGGGTATAGGCCGCGGGGTTGAGCACGATCCCGTCAAAGCGCCCCAGCGCCTCCTGGATCCTGTCCACAAGAACCCCCTCGTGGTTGGACTGAACGAGCTCCACCTCCGCGCCGATCTCCGCTGCGGCGTCCCGGATGAAGCGCTCCAGCGCGGCGTAGTCCCGCCTGCCGTATATCTCCGGCTCCCGGCGGCCCAGCAGATTCAGATTGGGCCCGTTGAGCACCAGAATTTTCATTGCAGCACCTCCAGAATCTTCTCTGCCGCTTCCTCCACCGTCTCCGTTTCCTCGATCACATGATCCGCAAAGCGCGCGTAGAGCGGGGCGCGCTCCGCGTAGAGATCGTTCAGATCCCGGCTCTGGGAGAGGGGTCTGTCCCTCTTGTCCAGTCGGGACAGCTGACGCTTGCGCCAGAAGATCACGCCGTTTTGGTGCAGCAGCGGGTAGTTCTCCTCCCGTGTCACGCAGCCGCCGCCGGTGGCAAGCACGATGCCGGAGCGCTTGCCCAGCTCCCGCAGCGCCGTGGTCTCTCTCTGGCGGAACCCAGCCTCCCCCTCTTTTTCAAAAATCTGGGGGATGCTCAGGCCCGCCGCCTTCTCGATCTCCGCATCCACGTCGAACACCGGGCGGCCCAGAAGCCTGCCCAGAAGCCGGGCGATCTCGCTCTTTCCGCTGCCGGGCATGCCGATCAGGATGATATTCTGCATCTCGCGGGACAGCAGCGCAGCGATCCGGTCGATTTCCGCATCCTCGATCCCGCTGCCCGTAAAAAGCTCAGCGCTGCGCTTTGCCTGTGCGACCAGCATCAAAAGGCCCCCAAAGCAGGGGATACCCAGCCGCTCCGCCTGCTGCAGCAGGGCAGTGCGGGCCGGGTTATATACCAGATCCAGCACACAGCCGCAGCGCGGGAAAAGTGTCAGATCCACCGGCGATTCTCCGGTATTCGGATACATCCCCACCGGGGTCGTATTCACCAGCAGCTCCGCGTCAGCGTGGCGCTGCAGATTTCCGTAGTGGTTCTCGCCAGTGCGGGAAATTACGATCACCTCGGCGCAGCCCCGCTGCCGCAGCACCGTGCAGACCATTGCGGACGCGCCGCCGCTTCCCAGCACCAGCGCCTTCTTGCGGGCGGGGGCAAAACCGCTCCTCTCCAAAAGTAGGGAAAAGCCGTAGGCGTCCGTATTGTCCCCATAGATACCGCCGTCCGGACGGCGCACCAGCGTATTGACACTGCCGATCCGCAAGGCCGTCTCGGATAAGGTGTCGCAAAAGGGGAAAACCAGCTTTTTATAGGGGATGGTGACATTCAAGCCGTCCCAGGAATCGCTGTGGAGTAGCGTTTCCAGCTCCTGGGGGGATCTTTCGAGCAGATCGTAGGAATAGTCGCCCAGCAGGGCGTGGATGCGGGGGGAATAGCTGTGCTGCAGGCGTTCTCCCAGAAGCCCGCAGCGTTTTTTCCCCCGAGCGGAGCTCTGGGCCTCCCGGCTCAGACGCATCAGGCAGGAAAAAAGCTCCCGGGAAGACGCTTTCCATCGATCCGGACTCAGGGATGCGACGCAATCCAGCTTTTCCCGCTCACGCGATACATCCAAAACCGGGAGACCGAGCATACGCTTTTCCTCGCCGAGCCGCTCTACCAGCTCCATTCTCCGGAGAAACAAGCGCAGCAGCTCTTCGTCCAGCCCGTCCAGCTCCCGTCTGTAATCGGACAGCTCCATCAGACGAGCTCCTTTCCGCGCTCCAGAAACGCATCGTAAACGGCGATGGCCGCGGCGGACTCCACAGCGGGAAGCGCCCTCAGAACCACACAGGGATCATGACGGCCGGGGATCCGCAGCTCTCTTTGCCGCATGGTGTTCAGATCCAGCGTCATTTGTGGCTTTGCAATGGAGGGCGTAGGCTTGAAAGCCACACGAAAGCGCAGCGGCATCCCCGTTGTGATCCCGCCTAGGATCCCTCCGCAGCGATTGGTCGCGGTCACGACCCGGCCATCCTGCAGAACAAAGGCGTCGTTGTTTTCGCTGCCCAGCATCCGCGCGGCCGAAAAACCCGCGCCGAATTCGATCCCCTTTACCGCCGGGATCCCGAAAGCCAAGGCAGCGATCCGGTTTTCCATTCCGTCAAAGATAGGATCGCCCAGACCCGCCGGAAGGCCGTACACCGCGCATTCCACCACGCCGCCGAGCGAGTCTCCCTCCTGCTTGACCGCTCTGAGCCGTGCGCACATGGACTCTCCCTGCCGATCATTCACCACCGGGAAGGGCTTGTCCGCGGTGGATGCCATAAGCTCCCCCTCGTCCGGGACGCCGCCAAGCTCCGCGATCCGGGAGAAAACCCGGATCCCCTTGCGCTCCAGGATCTGGAGGCAGATGCTCCCGGCAATACAAAGCGGCGCGGTCAGACGACCCGAAAAGTGTCCGCCGCCTGCCAGATCCGCAGCGTCGCCGTATTTCACATGGGCGCTGTGATCCGCGTGGCCCGGGCGCGGGATGCCATTCAGATCCTTGTAATCGTCGGAACGGGCGTCCCGGTTTCGAAGGGTCGCAGAAATGGGCGTGCCGCAGCAAATCCCGTCGCGGATCCCGCTCAAGAATTCCGGCACATCCGCCTCCAGGCGTCCGCTGGACAAGTCGGACAATCCCGGAGAACGGCGCCGCAGGAAAGTCTGAAGCTGATCCATATCGATCTGTTCCCCTGCGGGGATCCCCTCCAGCGTCATCCCGACGGCCGCGCCGTGAGATTCCCCGAAGATCGTCAGGCGGAGCTGAACGCCATAGCTGCTGCTCATATCTACTCAACCTCCAATGCATCCCACTGCTCCCAAAAGTCGGGATAGGATTTTCCGACACAGACGGGATCCCGAAGTCGGATCGGTGCTGTGCTGGCGCAGGCCGCCACCGCGGCCGCCATGGCGATCCGATGATCGCCTTCGCTCTCTACCGCGCCGCCGGGAAGCAAACCTCCCCTGCCGCGGATCCGCAGAGTCTCCGGTGTCTCCTGTATTTCCACCCCCAGCGCACGCAGCATGGCGCTGATGCTGCGGAGACGATCCGACTCCTTCCAGCGCAGGCGGCCCGCATGGGAGAAAAGGGTCTCCCCCTCCGCGACGGATGCGAGCACGCTCAGCGCCGGCACCAGATCCGGAACCGCGGAGGCATCCACCGTGCAGCCCTTCAAATCGCCGCGGCGAACGATAGCCCCATCCTCCCGCAGCTCCACCTGCGCGCCGAAGCGCCGCAGATATTCCAGGATCATGCGGTCTCCCTGTCTGGAATCGCGCCGTAGTCCTGCAACGCGCAGACCCACGTCGGAAAACGTCCCCATACAGAGGAAAAAGGCCGCGCCGGACCAGTCTCCCTCCACCTGCACCAAATCAGGCAGCTTCGGTCGTTGAGGGCCGGGGATCTGGTATTGCCAGCCCCGCTTTTCAAAACGAATGCCCGCAAGGCGAAGCACATCCTCCGTGATTCCCAGATAGGGAGCGGACTCCACCGGCTCCGTCACGGAGATCACGCTCTCCCCCGAAAGAAGCGGGAGCGCGAGCAGCAGTCCCGTGACAAATTGTGAGGATACATTTCCCGGAAGCTCATAGCGGCCGGGGGTCAATGCGCCGGAGCAGCACAATACATCCCGCTCCGAAGAAAGCCGCATCCCGTGCTCGCAAAGCAGCCGATCCAAGGGCGCCAGAGGACGGGCGGGCAGCCGTCCCTCTCGCAAAAGCCGTGCAGAGGCCCCCAGAGCCCCCGTCGTCGGCAGCAGAAAGCGCAGCGTGGACGCGCTTTCCCCGCAGGGAAGCGTCACGCGCTCCGTGGGGATTTCCCGCACGGGCTTTACAAGGATCTGAGAACCCGGGCAGACGGAAACAACGGCCCCCAGCGCGCGAAGGCAGTCCGCCGTCGATTCCAGGTCGCGGGAAAACCCGTTAATCTTCAGTATTGCGTCATGCTCCCCCAGCGCGGCGCAGATCAGCAGGCGATGGGCATAGGATTTGGACGAAGGCACGCGAACCGATCCGGAACGCGGCCCGTTTTTCAGTTCTTTTATCATCTGATCTCCGCAAGCCGGAGCCAATCCGGCACCTCCGCCAGGGGAACCGGAAGAAGCCTGCAGCGGCCGATCTCCTCCGGCACGACCAAGGTCAGCGTGTCCCCTGCTCTCTTTTTGTCCATCCGGATCGCGTCCATTAGCTGAGACGCCGTATACTCAGATACGACGGGCAGGCCGAATTGAAGCAGCAGCTCCGACAAAGCATGAGGCGTATCCTCGGCGCATATCCCCTTCCGCGCCGCGGCACGGGTGATCATGGCCATTCCCGCCGCGACCGCGCAGCCATGAGGGATCTGATACGCGGCGCAGGCCTCGATCGCGTGTCCGAAGGTATGACCCAGATTCAAAAAATGCCTAAGCCCAAGATCCCGTTCATCCGCGGAAACGTATTCCTGTTTGATCCTCAAACAGCGTTCGATGATTTCCCCCGCCTGCGGCAGGATCAGCCCTCTCCGCAAGGTGTCAAACAGCCCGGGGTCGCGCAGCAGGGCATATTTGATCACTTCTCCCGCGCCGCTGCGCAACTGCTCGCGCGGCAGGGTGGAGAGCAGCTCCGGATCACACAGCACAAGCCGGGGCTGGTAAAAGCAGCCTGCCTGGTTTTTTCCGCCGGGGAGATTCAGACCGGTTTTCCCGCCGACGGAGGAATCCACCATGGCCAGCAGCGTGCTGGGGATCTGAACATAGTCCATCCCCCGCTGATAAGTCGCCGCGGCAAAGCCGGCAAGATCTCCGGTGACGCCGCCGCCGAAGGCAAGGATCGCGTCCTGCCTTGTAAACCCGTTTTCAGACAGAAAGCCCAACAGCTCTCCGTAGCATTCCAGACTCTTTGCCGCTTCTCCGTCCGGATGCAGATAAACCGACACCTGAAAGCCCGCATCCACCAGGCTGCGGCGCAATCTCTCTCCATAAAGCGGATAGACGATTTCCCCGGAAACCAGCGCCAGACGCGGCGCCCTGAGTATCCCACTCAACTCGTGTCCGGCCTCATCCAGCAGACCTGCTCCTATTTTTACGCTATACGGACGGGCAGTCCCGATTTTGATCTCTTTCATACCTGATTCACTCATTTCAAGGAATGCGCGATCAGCGCGCAACAGCGTCCCGAACCCTTCGGATTTTCTGCGTCAGGGCTGCGAATTCCTCCGGCCGCAGGGCCTGCGCGCCGTCGCAGAGGGCATGCTCCGGATCCGGATGGACCTCGATCATCAGGCCGTCCGCCCCCGCCGCGGCGCCCGCAAGCGCCATAGGGGGAACGAGCCGGGACATACCGGTGGCGTGGCTGGGATCCACGATCACCGGAAGCTGACAAAGCTCATGCAGCATGGGAACGGCGGAGAGATCCAGCGTGTTGCGGGTATAGTCGGTAAAGGTTCGGATCCCGCGCTCACAGAGGATGACGCGCTCATTCCCACCGGACATGATATACTCCGCGCTCATCAAAAGCTCCCGCAGGGTGCTGGCGAGCCCGCGCTTGAGCAGGATCGGCTTTCCGCAGCGTCCCAGCTCCCGCAGCAGGTCATAATTCTGCATATTCCTTGCCCCGACCTGGATCACGTCGATATCGGAAAACAGCTCCAAATCCCGAATATCCATCAGCTCCGAAACCAGCGGCAGTCCCGTTTCCCTGCGCGCAGCGCGCAGCAGCTCCAAGCCTGCTTCCTTCAGACCGGAAAAGTGATAGGGAGAGCTGCGCGGCTTGTACGCGCCGCCGCGCAGCAGATCCGCGCCGGCAGCCTTCACCGCGGCCGCAGCCGCCATGAGCTGTTCCTCGCTCTCCACCGTGCAGGGCCCCGCGATCAGGGCGAAATGGCCGCCGCCAATTTTCACACCGCCTGCCTCGACGACCAGATCCGCCGGATGCAGCTTCCTGCTGCAGCATGAAAAGGGCTCCGTCACACGGCTGACCTTGTCGACCTGTTCCAGGCTCCCCAAGAGCTCCGGATCGATCCGGGCCGTGTCGCCGATCAGGCAGAGAACCGTCTGAAATTCGCCCCTGGCTTCCTGCACGCGCAGCCCCTGCTCCCCCAGCCGGCGGATCAATTCGTCTTTTTTTTCGGGACTCACGCCCGGCTTCAGTGCAACGATCATAGGACAGCTTCCTCAACTTTCCGAATAAAAAAACCGCCCAGGAGAGTCCTGTGCGGAAAAGTGCAGATCCATGAACCCTGGAGGCGCCGCTCTACTGCCCTGCCGCACAAACACGGTAAGGCAATTATCTTGCGGGGATCCCCAGCATTCATAGCCGGTCTCCTTCCTGTATCTCTTTGAGACTGACTTTACTATAGACGGATTTTCGGTCAAAGTCAAGCCGCGTTTTGAAAAACAGACGTATTGGCGGACAAAAACGCGTCTATTCCAGTTGTGAGCGCAGAAAGTCGATCGCCCTTCTCTCCAAGCGGGATATTTGCACCTGCGACACCTGCAGAACCTTCGCGCAGCGCTGCTGCGTCAAGCCGTGAAAGTAACGAAGCGCGATCACCTTCCTCTCGCGTTCGGGGAGCTTTTCGATCAGCGCGCGAAGCGTCACCTGCTCCAGCATCCGCTCCTCCTCTCTGTCGTCTCCCAAAACCTGCTCCAAGCGGAAGCCGTCCTCTCCGCAGGGTCGCTGAATGCTCTCCGCGGGGCCGGTGGCCGTCTCCGCAAATACGATCTCCTCCGGCGAAATCCCCATCTTTTCCGAAATTTCGGATAAGCTGGGCTCCCGTCCGAGGCGCTGTTCCAGCTCCTGCCGAGCCATGTGGATCCGGGCCGCCTGTTCCTTGATTCCCCTGCTGACCTTTACCATCCCGTCGTCCCGTAAAAAACGTCGGATCTCTCCTGCAATTTTGGGAACGGCATAGGTGGAAAACATGGTTCCATACTCGGGATCAAAGCCTTCGATCGCCTTTAGAAAGCCCACGCAGCCCAGTTGATACAGATCCTCCGGTTCTGTCCCGCGGCCGAAAAAGCGACGTGCCACGCTCCAGATCAAGCCGCTGTTTGTTTCGATCAGGTGTTCGGCGGCGAAACGATCCCCCTGTTTTGCGGCAAGCAGCTCCTCCGGGATCCCTTCTCTCATAACCGGCCGGGGCGGGAACGGATCTGACGCTGCATACAGACTGTGGTGCCCTTCATTGGCGTGGACTTTACACGAAGCTTGTCCATGAAGCTCTCCATGATGGTAAAGCCCATGCCGCTGCGCTCCTCTCCGCCGCTTGTGTATAGCGGTTCCCTCGCCTGCTCTATGTTCTCGATGCCCTTTCCCCAATCCTGCACCAGGATCTCCAAAACGCGCTCCTCCCGAATCCGAAGACGCATGCGGATTTTTCCCACCGAATCCGGATAAGCGTGTACGATGCAGTTGGTCACCGCTTCGGACACGGCGGTCTTGATGTCTCCCAGCTCCTCCATCGTAGGATCCAACTGCGCGGCAAAGGCAGCCGCCGCGCTTCGGGCAAAGGACTCGTTTGCGCTTTTGCTGGGAAACTCCAGCTTGACGGTATTGACGTTGTACATGCTCCCTCCTAAATCCTGTTGGACGCCACGGGAATCAATCGATCGATCCCTGCCGCGTCAATGACTCTTCTGGCTTGATTTCCCGGATTTTCGATCCAGAGCCTTCCCCCCATTTCCTTCACGCGCCGGCCCAGGCGGATCAGAAGCGCGATCCCCGACGAATCCATGAAACTGAGCCCGCTCAGATCCAAAACCAGATCTCGCGGAAGATAGCTTTCCAGCATGTCCTCCAGATCTTCCATCGTTTTGCGCGCTTCATGCTGATCCAGCTCCCCGACGAGGCAGACTTTGAGCCGCCCTGACTCGAAAACGCTGCTGTAATGCATGTCCCCGCCTCCTTCTGCAAAAATAACGCCGCATCTCCCGATGCGGCGTTATTGTATCAATTTATTAGTGCAAATGCTGTCACATTCCGGATTTTCTCAGCCAGATTACAAGGCCGTCCGCCGGCTGCAGCCCAAGCTTTTTCTGCAGGGCCAGAGACGCGGCGTTATCCGAAAACACCTGACAATAGGGCCGGTTCCCCTGCCGAAGCTCCCGGGCGATCAGGAAGCTCTCCAGCGCGCTTGCGACGCCCTGTCTGCGCCAGCCTGGCAGCACCTCCAGCAGGCCCATGGAGCCCTCGGCGTGCTTGCCGATGAAGCCCACCAGCCGCCCCTCCCGAAAGAGGCCGAAGAGAGCGCGGCGCTCCAGCAGCCAGGCCAGATACTCACTGTCCTCGTGCCGGTAATGCGCCAGCAGGAAGTCCAGATGCTCCTCCGTTAGAAGCCGGATGTCGGCAGGCTCAAAAACCGGGGGCTGATCCCCGGGATACACCGCCTGGCGGCAGCGCATCCAGGGCTCCATCCCCAGGGCCTCACAGAGCTCCTTCTCCTGCCCGGCCTGGTGGATGGCCAGCAGCGGGAAGTCCTGCCCCCGGAGAAGGCGCAGGGCCGTCTCCGCGTCGGCGCAGGACAGCAGCCCGCAATCGCCCTCGTCCACGGTGAGGAGGACGCCCTTTTCGTCGGCGTCGGCCACAAAGCCCAGGCCGCGGCGCAGCGCCTCCGTCATATCCGTGTGCAGAAGCGGATCCCGATCCAGCCAGGCCAGGGCCCGATCCGCGGCGGGATTCATTTGCCCAGATTCTCCAGGCTCAGCTTCAGGTTCTCGATCAGCGCCTCCAGCTTGGCCTTCTTCTCCCGCTCCGCGTTGACCACGGCCTCGGGGGCGCGGGTGACAAAGTTCTGGTTGGAGAGCTTGCCGATCTGGGCCTGCAGCATCTTCTGCGCGTTTGCCAGCTCCTTCTCGATGCGGGCCTTCTCCTTTTCCAGATCCACCAGATCCGCCATAGGCATAAACATGCGGGCGTTGTCGGTGACCACGGAGACCATGCCCGCCGTGCTCTCGGGGGCGGCGTCCAGCACGGTGACCTCGCCGGCGTAGGCAAGCTTGCGGATATAGCCCTCGCCGGCCAGGAAGGCGGCCTTCTTGTCGGTGGCGATCAGCAGGTGGGCCTTGCGGGAGGGCGGCACGTTCATGTCGCTGCGGCGGGCGCGGACGGCCTTGATGGCGCTCATCACCATCTCAAAGCTCTGCTCGTCCTCGGGGAAGGAGAGCTCTGGCTTATACTCGGGATAACGGGCCGCCATCAGCGCCTCCCCCTCGTGGGGCAGAGCCTGCCAGATCTCCTCGGAGATGAAGGGCATGAAGGGGTGCACCAGCTTCAAAATCTCGGTGAGCACGTAGAGCAGCACCTTCTGGGCGCCGATCCTGGACTCCTCGTCCTCGCCGTTCAGCCGGGGCTTGGTCAGCTCGATATACCAGTCGCAGAAGCTGTCCCAGATGAAGTCATAGATCTTGCCCGCGGCCACGCCCAGCTCGAAGCTGTCCATGTTCTCGCAGACCTCTTTGACGGTGTCGTTGAGCTTGGAGAGGATCCACTTGTCCTCGATCTCCAGCTTTTCAGGCAGCTCGTTCTTGTCGATGCTGAGATACATCATCACGAAGCGGCTGGCGTTCCAGAGCTTGTTGCAGAAGTTGCGCATGGCCTCGCACTTCTCCACATAGAAGCGCATATCGTTGCCGGGGGAGTTGCCGGTGACCAGGTTATAGCGCAGGGCGTCGGCGCCGTACTTCTCCACGATCTCCAGGGGGTCGATGCCGTTGCCCAGGGACTTGGACATCTTGCGGCCCAGGCTGTCCCGGATCAGGCCGTGGATGAACACGGTGTGGAAGGGCTCCTTGTCCACATGCTCCATGGCGGAGAAGATCATCCGTGCCACCCAGAAGAAGATGATGTCATAGCCGGTGACCATCACCGTGGTGGGGTACCAGTAGTCAAGCTCCGGCGTCTTGTCCGGCCAGCCCATGGTGGAGAAGGGCCAGAGGGCGCTGGAGAACCAGGTATCCAGCACGTCCTCCTCCCGGTGGATCTTCGCGCTGCCGCACTTTTCGCACTTGCAGACGTCCTCGCGGGAGACAGTGATGTGGCCGCAGTCGTCACAATACCAGGCGGGGATCTGGTGGCCCCACCAGAGCTGACGGGAGATGCACCAGTCGTGCACGTTCTCCATCCAGTTCAGGTAGGTCTTGGTGAAGCGCTCCGGCACGAACCGGATGCGCCCGTCCTTCACCACCTCGATGGCCTTCTTGGCCAGGGGCGCCATCTTCACGAACCACTGGGGGCTGGTAAGAGGCTCCACCACGGTGCCGCAGCGATAGCAGCAGCCCACGTTGTGGCTGTAGGGCTCCACCTTCACCAGGTAGCCCTGCTCCGTAAGATCTTCCACAATGGCCTTGCGGGCCTCGTAGCGATCCATGCCGTCGTACTTGTAGCCGCCGCAGATCCTGGCGTCCTCGTCGATGACCTGGATCTGCTCCAGGTTGTGGCGCAGGCCCACCTCGAAGTCGTTGGGGTCGTGGCAGGGGGTCATCTTCACGGCGCCGGTGCCGAAGCCCAGCTCCACGTACTCGTCCGCCACGATGGGCAGTTTCCGCCCCACCAGGGGCAGGATGGCGTTCTTGCCCACCAGGTGGGCGTAGCGCTCGTCCTCCGGGTGGACGGCCACGCCGCTGTCGCCCAGCATGGTCTCGGGCCGGGTGGTGGCGATGGTCAGGCACTCGTCGGAGTCCTCGATGGGATAGCGGATATACCAGAAGTGGCCGGGGATGTCCTTGTACTCCACCTCGGCGTCGGAAAGGGCCGTGCGGCAGTGGGGGCACCAGTTGATGATGCGGCGGCCCTTGTAGATCAGACCCTTCTCATACAGGCTGCAGAAGGCCTCGCGGACGGCCTTGGCGCAGACCTCGTCCATGGTGAAGCGGCTGCGATCCCAGTCACAGGAGACGCCCATGCTCTTCTGCTGCTCCACGATACGTCCGCCGTACTGCTGCTTCCAAGCCCAGACCCGCTCCAGGAACTTGTCCCGGCCCAGGTCGTAGCGGGTCAGCCCCTCCTCCTTGCGCAGGGTCTCCTCCACCCGGATCTGGGTGGCGATGCCCGCGTGATCCACGCCGGGCAGCCACAGGGCGGCGTAGCCCTGCATGCGCTTGTAGCGGGTGAGGATGTCCTGCAGCGCGGAGTCCATGGCGTGGCCCATGTGCAGCTGCCCCGTCACGTTGGGGGGCGGCATCACGATGGAGAAGGGCTTTTTCTCGGGGTCGATGACGCCCTTGAACCAGCCGCCCTGCATCCAAAAGTCGTAGATCTTCTTTTCCACCTTCTGTGGTTCATACACCTTCGGTAGTTCTTTCATGTTGTCCTCCTTTGAATCGAAGAAACGATTGAGATCGTCTTGTTAACCATTGTGTGACCCGCATTTGCCCTTGGGGAGCAGTATTCGTTTTTGACGGGGCTTTGTCTCGGCAAAAACACCATGAGTCGAGCTCTGCGAGCCCTCGTGCCGATCAAAGGCGGCGTATCACGCTTCGCCGCGTGCGATAAGCACGAGTATCTCAACTGCGAAACAGCGTTTCGCAGTTGAAGAAAAAACGCCCCGAGACTATCGTCTCAGGGCGATCACATACCGCGGTACCACCTGAATTCCGCCTTGCGGCGGCGCTCTCTGGTCCTTAACGCGGACCGAACGCCGGGACTACACAGCAGCCCTTCCCCCCGGGCGCTCGAGATCGACCTTCCGCGGAGCTTGCCAGGGACTCGCACCCTCCGTCCCCTCTCTGAAAGCAGGTTTCCGCGTACTCCTATCCGTCACAGCGCACAAATATTTGATGGCGAGATTATACAATGTGCCAAAACGATTGTCAAGGATTCCCGCTTCGCTTTTCCGGAAAAAGTGAAATTCTTTTTCTATCCCCGCTTCGCCAGATAGTCGCAGGCGGAAAGCGCGGCCACATTGCCCTCTCCCACAGCCTTAGCGAGCTGATAGGGCTTGCCGGTGCAGTCGCCGGCCGCAAAGACGCCGGGAACGGTGGTCGCCATGTTCCTGTCCACCACGATCGCGCCGTTTTCATAGACGAGTCCCGGTACCAGCTTGGTGACGGAGACCGTGTCCTTGATGATAAAGACCCCGTCGACCTTGTATTCCTCCCCGCCGAAGAGCAGGGTATCCGCCTTCAGGCCGCCGCAGATCTCGTATTTCCCGTTTTGCTCGAAGCGCAGTACCTTGCAGCCGATGCCCTCCAGAAAGTCCGCGTCCTGCCGGGCCTCCTCGCCTCCGCCCACCACGGCCACGGTCTTGCCCCGATACAGCATCCCGTCGCAGGTGGCGCAATAGCTGACGCCGCGCCCCAGGAATTCCCCCTCGCCGGGATAGAGCTTTTCCCGGGTAATGCCGGCGGCAAGAATCACCGCGCCGCAAAGATAAAAATCGCTCCCCACGGCCACGCCGAAGCTGTCCCCGTAGGACATGACGGACAGCGCGCGGCCGGAAATCAGCTCCGCGCCGCACTCCTCCAACTGACGGCGAAACAGCGCCGTCAGCTCCATGCCGGACATGGGAGGAAGTCCGGGGTAGTTGGTCACCTTCTCCGCTTTATACAGGCTGCTCGTCTCCTGCCTGTTGGTCACGACCCCAACGGTTTTCCCTCTGTTTTGAAGGGTCAGGGCTGCCGAGGTCGACGCAGCGCCGCCGCCCACAATGATGACGTCAAAACTGTCAGACATACGCCTGTCTCCTCTCTGATCGTGCGATAAATACTTTTCTTCCGGGATTTCTCCCCCATTCGGAAAAGCCGCCGCGCTTCGTCGGCGCGGCGGCACGGATCATTTGGGGGTACTGAAGCGGGACAGCAGATTTTCCACGCTGTTCTCCATCATGGTCAGGATCCTCTCTGTGGTGATCTCAGCCGGCATCTGCATCCCCAGATCCATCCACTGGGCAATAAAGCCGATGGCGCATTTGGCATAGAACTTGACCACGCACTCAAAATCCTGCCGATCGATGTTTTGTCCGGAAGAAACGATCACAGCAAAGCTGCGGATACATTCTTCCATCTTCTCCTCCAGATAGCGCAGCATATAAAGCCTGCTGTTGGAGTTGTAAACATTCAGGGTGAAGGTGCTGTTCTCCCGCAGATAGTCCATGAAGAACATCACATCCTCGCGCCAATGCTCATAAACGACCTTGCGGGGAAGCACCCGGTTGGCATCGTCTTCAAAGACCCACTCCAAAAGATCGTATACGTCGTCAAAGTGGTAATAGAAGGTCTGACGATTGACCCCGCAGATCTCCACCAGATCTTTGACGGTGATCTTTCCAATGGGCTTAACCATCATCATTTGCTTCAGCGCCGCAGCCAAGGACTCCTTTGTAGTAGACGACAAGACACATCACACCCTTTATTATCATTTTATGTAATTGTAACACAATATATAGGATTTGAAAAGCATTTCTTCGTCCGCCCGAATAAAAACATCCATTCGGCCAAAAGGGCTTGAAAAAGCGCTTCTCATCCTGTACAATAAATAAAAATGGCAAAAAGGAGGTGCAGACCATGATCTGTCGTCGCTGCGGCAAGAACAATCCGGATGGTCTGCTCTTTTGCGGCGGCTGTGGGGCGAAGCTGAATTATGGCCCCCCGGTCTCCCCCACCGTCTATCCCGCATCGGCTGCCAGGAAAACGGGCAATCGCGGACTGATCGCCGCGATCATTTTCACGCTTGTGATGATCATCCTGGTTTCCGCCGTCTGGATCTATCGGATCCAAAACCGAGAAACCGTGACGGAGCAGGTCGTGCCCAACGGGATACTGGCCGTGGGCTCCAAATGGACCGGTACCATGACCCTTTCCAATTACCAGGGAAGCAGGCATTTTAATTCCGATACCATCGCCGTAGACGCCTATTTTGGCAGAGATGAATCCGGCAAGACCTATTTTGAGCTGTATGAGACAGGACAGCGGAAAAATGCCCTGATCTCCATGTACGTCAACCTTTATCAGGATCACTTCGTGCCTGTGATCGGCACAAATGACGCCTGGATTCTGGATGTGTATCTCAGCAACCTTGATACCAGCGCGATGACCGGGTATGTGGAAAACGGACAGATTACCCTCACCTATGCTTACGATATCACTTCCTGCTCCTGCGATATGGAGCTGCATCTGCACGGATAAAAAAACTTTCTCAAAAATAAAAATAAGTCTTGAATTGGAGAAAAGCTTGTGTTATACTCTCAAGGCTGACAAATTATGTACTTAGTCGAAAGGATTGAAATACATGTCTATTTTCTTTACCATTCTACAGGTTCTCTCCGGTCTCGCGGTCACCGTCATCGTTCTTGCCCAGAGCGGGAAGAGCGCCGGCCTGTCCGGCAGCATTTCCGGCGGCGCCGACACCTTCATGTCCAAGGGCAAGGCCAAGAGCCTTGATGCGAAGCTCGCCAAGATGACCAAATGGTTTGCTCTGGCCTTCGCGGTGCTGACCCTGGTTCTGAACCTGATGTACAAGCCCACCGCTTCTGTGGAAACCCCCGAGGCTGAGCCCACCGCAACGGTTGAGCCTGCTGAATAAAATATTGCGTCGACTCCCCATAATTTGATCAAGCTGCCCCTGACCCTTCGGTCAGGGGCTCTTTCTTTCCCGAAAAAACATGCTGTCGAACAAACGCGACAGCATGTTTTCATTCTTATATCTACTCCCAGGTCTTCCAGATCTCCGGACAAAAGCCGACGGTCGCCTGCTTGCCGTTGCGCACGACCGGGCTTCGGATCAGCTCCGGAATCTCGTAGAGCTTTTCCATTTTGGCCTCCGTACCGGCAAGATACTGGAACAGCGGATAATCCTGATCGTCTTTATTCACCAGGTTGTCCAGGCCCACCGCGTTTTTCACCGCGTTCAGCTCTCCCCTGCTCATACCATAACGGAGAAGATCCACATACTGATACTTGATGCGGCGTTCCTTGAACCAGCGCTCGGCTTTTTTGGTGTCGAAGCATTTGCTTTTGCCAAAAATCTGGATGTTCATTTCTTTTTCCTCAAATCTCGGATATCACCGGAAGGATCATGGGGCTGCGCCGTGTGGTCTTGAAGAGATAGCCGGAGAGGTCGTTTTTCACGCGGGTCTTGATGGTGTTCCAGTCGTACAAGTGCCTGGCCGTGCAGGCGCTGACAGACTCCATCGCGACCCGTTTCAGCTCATCCATCATTTCCTCGGCCTCTTTGACGTAGATAAAACCGCGGGTCACAATCTCCGGATCCGCCATCATCTTATGATCATAGGCGGAAAACGGCAGCACCACGACGATCATCCCGTCCGACGCGAGCTTTTGACGGTCGCGGAGGACGACGCTGCCCACCTCGCCGAGTCCGCCGCTGCCGTCCAGCAGCACGGCCCCGCTGGGGACGCTCTCCTCGCACTTGATGCCTTTTTTGCTGATCTCTATCACGTCGCCGTTCTCCGCAATCAGCACGTTATTGGGCGCGACTCCCATCTCCCGGGCGATTTCGGCGTGCTTGACGAGCATGCGATATTCTCCGTGCACCGGGATAAAATACTTGGGACGGATCAGGGCCAGCATCATCTTCTGCTCCTCCTGGGAGGCATGGCCGGAAACATGCAGATCCGTATGCCGGTCATAGATGACCTCGGCCCCCTTGTGGAAGAGCTCGTCGATCACCCGGCTGATGGTGTTCTCATTGCCGGGAATCGCCGAAGCGGAGATGATAATGCGGTCTCCCGCATCCACATGGATCTGCTTATGCTCGGAAAACGCCATGCGGTACAGCGCGGACATGGCCTCGCCCTGGCTGCCAGTGGAGATAATGACCACCTGCTCCCGCGGAAGCTTTTTGACCTCGTCCAGATCCACCATCACGTTCTCCGGGATGTCCATATAGCCCAGGACCGTAGCGACCCGCAGGATGTTTTCCATGCTGCGCCCGGTGATGGCGACCTTGCGGTTGAACTTCGCCGCCACGTTGATGATCTGCTGCAGGCGGTGGACGTTGGAGGCGAAGGTCGTGATGATAATGCGCTTGCTGCAGCCCAGAAACAGCTTTTCAAAGCCCGCGCCGACCTTCCGCTCGGAGTCGGAGTGACCGGGCTTTTCCACGTTGGTGGAGTCCATGAGCAGGGCCAGAACGCCCTGGTTTCCCAGCTCGCCCAGGCGCGTCAGATCGATCATGCCGCCGGAGATCGGCGTGACGTCGATCTTGAAGTCCCCGGTATGGATCACCGTGCCCAGGGGCGTCTTGATCGCCAGGGCCACGGAGTCGGGGATCGAGTGGTTGACATGGATGAACTCGATGCTGAAATTGCCCAGCCGAAACACCGACCCGGCCTTCTTGGTAAATATTTGGGTATTTCGGAGCAGATCATGCTCCTCCAGCTTCAGCTCCACCAGAGCGGCGGTGAGGGGCGTCGTATAGATGGGCACATCCAGTTCCTTCAGCACATAAGGAACCGCGCCGATATGATCCTCATGCCCATGCGTCAAGATGATCCCGAGGATCCGGGACGCATTGTTTTTTAAATACGTAAAATCCGGCAGGACCACGTCCACGCCGTACATCTCTTCATCCGGAAAACCCATGCCGCAGTCGACCACGATGATATCGTTTCCGTACTCAAAGGCGGTCATGTTTTTCCCGATCTCGCCAAGTCCCCCCAGGGGAATGATTTTCAGTTTTTGCACCATTTTTACTCCGTTCAAATTATATTGCGAAAATAAAAGCAACTATGTATTGCACATAGTATAGCCGAACCGGATCGCGTTTATTCACATCTCGGTTCTGCCCTCGATGGCGCGGTTGAGCGTCGCGTCATCGGCAAACTCCAGGTTGGAGCCCACGGGAATACCATAGGCCAGACGGGTCACCTTGATCTGAAAGGGCTTCAGCAGGCGGGAAAGATACATGGCCGTGGCCTCCCCCTCCGTATCGGGGTTGGTCGCCATGATGACCTCCTCCACATTCTCCTCCGCGACGCGGTGCAGCAGCTCCTTGATCCGAATATCGTCCGGGCCCACATGGCTCATGGGAGAGAGCACGCCGTGCAGGACATGATAGGTGCCGTTGTATTCGTGGCCCCGTTCAATGCTCAGCACATCCCGCGGCTCAGAGACCACGCAGATGGTCGACTTGTCGCGCCGATCACTGGCGCAGATGGAGCAGATCTCTCCTTCCGTCAGATTCTGACAGATCTTGCAGGTATGCACGCTGCGTTTGGCTTCCGTGATGGCGTCGGCAAAGGACAGCGCTTCCTCGTCAGGCAGCGCGAGCACATGAAAGGCAAGCCTCTGCGCGCTTTTGCGGCCGATCCCCGGCAGCGAGGCGAATTTATCGATCAGGTTTTCAAGAGAAGCGGGAAAGAAAGACATGGCGATCCTCCGTATTCCTTATTCTATTCCACGAATCGCGCGGATGGCAGCCGCACGATCCGCAGCGCCGAAGACCGCGCTGCCAGCAACGAGCACGTCCGCTCCGGCAGCCACACAGAGCGGCGCCGTCTCCGCATCAACGCCGCCGTCCACCTCCAGCTCACAGGAAAGGCCCCTTTCCCGGATCCAGGAACGGATGGTGCGGAGCTTGGGCAGCATATCCGCCATAAAACGCTGCCCGCCAAAGCCCGGCTCCACTGTCATGACAAGGATCAGATCCACCTGCTCCAGCCAGGGCAGCGCCGCCTCTGCCGGGGTCCCCGGCTTCAGCGTGATCCCGGTCTTCTTCCCGCAGGAGCGGATACGCTCCAGGGCCGCCTGAATCTGCTCCGGCTCGTCAGCCTCCACATGGACGTTCACCAGATCCGCGCCGGCCTTGCAGAACTGCTCCGCATAGCGGACGGGACGGTCGACCATCAAATGCGCATCCAGGAACATATCCGTCGCCCGCCGGAGAGATTTCAGCACCGGGATCCCCATGGAGATGTTGGGAACAAACTGGCCGTCCATCACGTCAAAATGGACATAGTCCGCCCCGGCCGCGCGGATATCTTCCACCTCCGCGCCGAGACGGGCCAGATCCGCAGCGAGGATCGATGGTGCGATTTTCAGCATGGGGCGCCTCCTCTCCGCAGCGGCAGAAAGAGCCGCCCGGTAATGACGTGTTATTATACTACAACTCGTACAAAAAAAGCAAGACTCTTGACGATAAGCGCATTTCGACTTGACGATAAGATTATTTCGAGATAAAATAGTTTGATAAATATTGGGAGGACGCGAATATGGCGAATCGCTATCAAAAGAACAAAGGCGTTAAGCCGGTTTATACCTTTGCCATCTGCTGGCTTCTGCTCTCAGGCTTTCTTCCCATGTTCAGGCTTGGAACCATCCTGCTCAGCCTCGGCATCAGCGGAGTTCTGTCCTACTATCTCGGCAAATCGGGCAGCCGCAAGGAAAAAGCTGTGGAAGAGGCCATCCGGCAGGAGAAAATCAGGGCAGCCCAGGTTAAGCCGCAGTATACCTCGCAGCGGGTCAAGCCCCAGAGCGGCGCGCAGTACGTCTCCCAGCGGGTCGACCCCGTCACTCCGTCTCAGAAGAAGAGCTACGGCCCGGAGATCGACCCCATCGTGGAGGAGGGCAATCGCGCGCTGAGCGAGATGGGGCGGCTGTACATGTCCATCAAGGATAACGACGTGCGCAGCAAGATCAATGAGCTTATGCGCATCACGGACAAAATCACCCAGGACGCCATTGCAGACCCCTCCGATATCCCTCAGATCAAGAAGTTCATGAACTACTATCTGCCCACCACCATCAAGCTCCTCAACGCGTACGACCGCATGAGTTCCCAGGGCATCGAGGGAGAAAACCTGGACAAAACCATGAAGAACATCAATACCATGCTGGATGACGCGATCCTGGCATACAAGAAAATGCTGGACTCGCTGTTTGCCAATCAGGCGCTGGATATTGAGACCGATATCCAGGTGATGAATACCATGCTCGCCCGGGAAGGTCTCACGGGCGAAAAGGACTTCGACATCAAGCCCGCCGTCGAATCCTCCCCCGCTGTCGCCTCCGCCTCAGCCGCCGCTCCCGCCCCCGACAAAAGCGCGGAAACGACCGTCACCGCTTCTGGAATCACTTTGAAATTGTAATAGAAAGGACTGTATAACGATGAGCGAAGAAAAAAAGTTCCCTTCCCTGACGCTTGACCCCAACGCCGCCGCTGTGCAGGCGGCTCCTGTTGTGGAGGAGGCCAAGACTGAAGAAAAAGCCCCTGAGGAAAAACTGGATCTCAGCAGCCTGTCCGAGCCGGAACAGGCCGCCGTCCGGGAGTTTTCCGAGAAGATCGACGTGATGAACACCGAGCAGATCATGAACTACGGCAGCGCCGCCCAGAAGAACATTTCCGACTTCTCCGACGCCGCGCTCTCCACCGTGCGCACCAAGGATCTGGGCGAGGTGGGCGGTATGCTCGGCGATTTGGTCGTCGAACTGAAGGGCCTGAATTTTGACGCCGAGGAAAAGAAGGGGATTCTCGGTCTTTTCAAGAAGAGCCAGCAGAGCCTTGCCTCTCTCAAAGCCCAGTACGACAAGGCCGAGGTCAATGTGGACAAGATCGTCAACTCCCTGGAAAAGCACGAGGTCGTTCTGCTCAAGGACATCAGCATGATGGACAAGATGTACGAGAAGAACGAGGAGTACATGAAGGAGCTGACCATGTACATCCTCGCCGGCAAGCTCAAGATCGAGCATCTGCGGAATGTGGAGCTGCCCGAGTATGTGAAGAAGGCCAACGAGACCGGGCTTCCCGAGGACGCCCAGGCCGCCAATGATTTCTCCAACATGATCGGCCGCTTTGAGAAGAAGATCCATGACCTGGAGCTGACCCGCATGATCTCCGTGCAGATGGCGCCCCAGATCCGCATGGTGCAGAACAACGACAGCCTGATGGCCGAAAAGATCCGCACCTCCATCGTCAACACCATCCCCCTCTGGAAGAACCAGATGGTGATGGCCCTCTCCCTCTACCACTCCGAGCAGGCCATGAAGGCCCAGCGCGAGGTGACTGACGTTACCAACGCCCTGCTCCAGAAGAATGCGGAGACCCTGCATCAGGGCAGCGTCGCCATCGCCAAGGAGTCTGAGCGCGGCATCGTGGATATGGAGACCCTGCGCAAGACCAATGAGGAGCTGATCGCCACCCTCAACGAGGTGCGTGAGATCCAGGACGAGGGCCGTGCCCGCCGCGCCCAGGCCGAGGTCGAGCTTGGCCGCATCGAGGGCGCGCTGAAACAAAAGCTGCTGGAGATGAAGGGCTGAGCCCGAAAAGGAGTTGGCGATGAAGCTGTTTCGAAATCCCGTCTTTGCGACCATCCTGACGATCGTACTGGTGATCGGCTCCACGCTGCTCAACACGCGCGTGAAATTCGGCAAGCTCTGCCGCGAAGCGTCGGACGACTTTTTTGCGGATCAGGGCATCGCGGAGGGTTTGGAGTCCATTTGTGTGGACGCCTCCGCGGTGGCTTCTCTTGCCGAAGAAAAAGGGCTTGACGCATCTTCCCTCCGTGGCGCGCTGGAGCGGCTGCGGGAAGATCTCAAGGACGCCCGTCCCGCTGCGGAGCTCCACCAGGATTACATGGATCTGCGCTCGGAGCTCTCCTCCATCAACGCGAAGTTTATGGTCAACGGATTGAGCGAGAAGGATTCCCAGGCCGTGCGCCATCTCTTGGACAGCATAGACGCGGCGAACGATAAGCTCCCCGACGCGGCTTACAACGCGTCCGTACAGGCGTTTTTGGAGAAATATGACCGCTTCCCCACCCGTTTTCTCGCAAAGCTGGCCGGCGTCAAGATGCCGGAGGTGTTTGCCTGATGTCCATTCAAGAGGGCCGCGCCTGGTTTCGCTCCCTGGGGATGGAGGATCGGGTGCGGGAATTTGAGGTCTCCTCCGCCACGGTGGAACTGGCCGCCCAGGCGCTCGGCGTAGAAGGCGCGCGAATCGCCAAGACGCTCTCCTTCAAGACCGAAACCGGCTGCATGCTGATCCTAGCCGCGGGCGACGCGCGGATCGACAACAGGAAGTTTAAGGAGAAGTTTCACTTCAAGGCCCGGATGCTCTCTGCCGAGGAGGTGCCGGAGCTGACCGGCCACCCGGTGGGCGGCGTCTGCCCCTTCGGCTGCAAGGAGGGGATCCCGGTGTATCTGGACGAGAGCCTGCGGCGCTTTGAAACCGTTTTCCCCGCCGTGGGCAGTCCCAGCAGCGCCATCGAGCTGAACCTGGAAGAGCTCTTCCGCACGTCCCGGGCCCTGGCCTGGGTGGACGTGTGCAGGATCCCGGAAGAATAGGAGGCCGGTATGACCGCTCCCCTTGTCTTTGCCCTGATCTTTCAGATCCCCACCATCTTTCTGCTCCGGGGAAAATGGTCCTGGATCATCGCGGGCTACAACACCTCTACCGAGGCGGAAAAGCGGAAGTATGACGAAAAGAAGCTCTGCCGGACCGTGGGCTTTCTGATGCTGACCATGACGCTGGGCTTTGCCGTCAGCGGCGTGGTGGGCTACTTTGTCCAGACCGGGCAGGCGGAAGCCTCCCTGCTGGAAACCGTGAAAGGCGTGTTCCTGGGCGTCGCCGCCGCACAGGCGCTGTTTACGCTGTGGTTCGCCAACAACAAGTGCAAAAAGTGACGGCAGCAACATAAAAAGGATCCGAGGCCATCCGGTCTCGGATCCTTTTTATGCATTTCTTTTTGCGGCAAGCCGCCACAGCAGCCAGCCCAGGCAGGCGCCGGGGACGTTAAGCAGCAAATCATCCACATCCAGAGAGCCCAGTCGGGTGGCATACTGGGCCAGCTCGATCAGGCAGACCGCAGCGACGACGGTTAGCAGGAAGATCAGAAAAGCCCTTTGTCGCCGGAACAGCAGGGGCAGAAAGACGCCCAGGGGAACAAAAACCAGGATATTCCCCACAAAGTTGACCCAACCGTAGGCTCGCAGCGCAGACTCCCATGGATTGCGCATCCGCATAACCAAAAAATAATCGCGGATGGTCGCGAAGGGCCGGAGATTGTACGCATGCCCCTCCCGGGGCAGTCGGTGGAACAGCAGGAGCAGCAGCGCAGCCACATACAGCCCAAAAAGGATCCAGGCCGCGATTTGAAACGCTTTCTTCATCCCTCACCTCTTGAGCCGCCGCGCCAGGGCCTCGTCGGCCTGGGCAAGCAGGGTCTTGTACTCCGTATAGACGACCTTGCCCGGAAGCGCCCCGGAGGGCTTGCGGATAAAACGCACCATCGTATAATCCACCGGGATCTTGCCGCCGTCCCGCCCCTGAGAATAGTAGACGGCAAGGGAGGCCGCCTGGAGCAAAGCGGTCTCGCTCGGCTCCTCCCCCTCGCAGCGAAGGATCACATGGCTGCCGTGGATCTTCTGGGTGTGCAGCCAGAAATCGGTACGACGGGCGATCTTCAGGCTCAGCTCATCGTTCTGCACATTGCTTCGGCCAATCAGGATCTCAAAGCCGTCGTCGCTCACAAAGCGCAGGGGCGCTTGGGGCTTTCCCTTTTCCGCCCGCTGGCTTTTCCCCTTTTTCAAATACCCGGTTTCCGCAAGCTCACGACGGATATCCGAAAGATCCCTCTCGCTTTCCGCCTGTTCCAATTCAGCCAGAACGCTGTTTAGATAGTCCAACTGCTTTTCTCCCTGTGCGATCAGCTCCGTCAGGTGGAGCTGCGCGCCTTTGAGCTTGCTGTACTCCTTGAACAGCTTTGCCGCGTTCTGCTGCGGCGTTTTCAGCGGATCCAGCGGAATCGAGATCTCCGGGCAGTCCTCCCGGTAATAGTCCTGACAGAGCAGCGATCGATCTCCCTTCCTCATGCGGTAGAGATTCGCCGTAATGAGCTCCGCGTGCTTGCGCACCTCGTCCCTGGACTCCGTTCTTTTCAATTCCTCCCGCTGATTGACCAGTTTTCTGGACAGACGATCCCTCTGCGTCCGTATCCCCCGCAACAGCTCCTGGCCCCGACGGCGGCGCTGCTCCGTCTGATCCCTGCGGGTAAAAAAGGCGTCCAGCAGCACGGAAAAGCTGTCAAAAAACACATTTTCCGTTTCCCGGCCATACTGGGATATGGGCAGGAAACTGAAATCCAGCGCTTTTCCGTCCCGCTGCACAAGCGTGGGCCGAAGCTCGCCCGCGGCAACGGTCTCCCGCAGGGCCTCCATCTGCTCGGGCAGGGTCTCGTAAACGCTCCCGCAGCGATGGGACAGCTCTCTGCAGATCAGCGGCGAAAGTCCGGAAAAACGATCCAGCAGCCACTTCTCCACCGGCACGTCCCGATCCGCCTCGGATGCGAGCAGCCGCAAGCGCTCCGTCTCGGTCTCGAAAAAGGGCGTCTTGTCCTGCCGGGGCGGCAGTCGATAAAACATCCCGGGCAGCATCCGGCGCATGGCGTCTCCGGCGAAATCCGCACGGCGGATGCAGTCGATGATCCTGCCGTCCTCCCCCACCAGAATGATGTTAGAGCTGCGTCCGATCATCTCCACAATCAGCTTTTTGCGGGACGAAACGCCCATCTCGTCATAGCAGTCCAGTTCAAAGCAGAGCATACGCTCCCAATCAGGCTGACTGACGGAAACGACCCGCGCCCCCACCAGATGCTTGCGCAGCAGCATGCAGAACATGGGAGGCTCGGACGGATTCTCGTAAGCCGCCCTGGTCACGTGTACCCGCGCGTTCCCCGTTCCGGAGGAAAGGAGCAGGCGCAGATTCTCCCCCTTTGCCCGAAGCGAGAAGATCAGCATATCCCGTTCCGGCTGCTGCACCTTGTCGATCCGCCCTCCGACGATCCCTTCGCGCAGCTCAGCCGCAAGGCCGTAAATACAAACAGCATCCAGGGGCATGTTCAGTCCTCCGTAATGGCGGCGAAGAGCCTTTCCAGCCGGTCTGTACGGCCCAACAGAAAGAGCCAGCCGAACAGCGCCTCCAGCCCGGTAGCCGCGTGATAGTCCGCAAGCTCCGCATGCGGGGGCACGGAATTGACATGGGCGTTCCGGCCCCGTCGATAAAGCGCCGCCTCCTCCTCCGTCAGCAGGGGCAGGATCTTCTCCGCCGCCTTTGCCTGGGCGTCAGCCCGAACGCGGGAAACCGTAAGCCGATGCAGCTCCTGTACCCCGGTATGGCCGTTGGTGCAAAGCCACGCACGGTTCAGCAGCTCATATACGCCGTCGCCGATATGGGCAAGTCCCAGCATACTGATTTGATTCACTTCCCGAAGGCTCATTTCCGGATGTAAATATCTCATACTTCAAAACCCGCAAAAGGGCGTAAAAACGCCCTTTTGTTCCTTTATCTCATGATCTCATTCTTCCGGCTCATACGCAGAATCGCTCATCTGCGCGGCCAGGGACAGGTCGCCGCCGTCCGAGAAGCCGAGCTGCGCCTGCAGGGCCTGCCAGCCGGCGCGATCGATGACGACAGCTCTCGGCTTTGCCCCCTCATAGGGGCCGACCACCCCAAGCTCCTCCATTTGATCCACGATACGCGCCGCCCGGGAATAGCCCAGCTTGACACGGCGCTGCAGCATGGAAACAGAGCAGGATCCGGTCTCCAGCACGACCTCCACCGCCTGGGGAAGCATCTCGTCATAGCCGGAGAGGCTGTTCCCTTCCTCCTTGACGCCCTTGGCGCTGTCCCCGGAGCCTTTCTCCTCGGTGGCCTTCTCCATGGCCTCCAGGATCTCGGGATTGGCCTTCACCTCGCCGGAGCTGTCCTTGATGAACTGAATGACCTCTTCCCGCTCCTCGTCGGAGACGAAAGCGCCCTGGATCCGGGTCGGCTTCCCGCTTCCCACAGGGGCAAAGAGCATATCGCCCATGCCGACCAGCTTCTCCGCTCCGCCCTGGTCGAGAATGATCCGGCTCTCCATCGCGGAGGAGACCGCAAAGGCGATCCGGCTGGGGATATTGGCCTTCATCAGACCCGTGATCACATCCGCGGAGGGCCGCTGGGTGGCGATCACAAGATGCATACCGGCGGCGCGGCCCATCTGCGCGACGCGGCAAATGCTTTCCTCCACTTCCTTGGAGGCGACCAGCATCAGATCCGCCAGCTCGTCGATCACGATGACGACCTGCGGAAGCGTCGCTTCCTCGTTGGCCTGGGCGTGGCGGTTATAGCTCTCCAGGTCCCGCACGCCGATCTCCGAGAACAGCCGATAGCGCTTGAGCATTTCCACAACGGCCCACTGCAGTGCGCCGGCAGCCTTTTTCGGCTCGGTGACGACCGGCACGTACAGATGCGGGATCCCGTTGTACACGCCAAGCTCCACCATCTTGGGGTCAATCATGATGAGCTTCACCTCATCCGGTCTGGCTTTATACAGCAGGCTCAGGATCAGGGAGTTCATACACACGGATTTGCCGGAGCCGGTGGTGCCGGCGATCAGCATATGGGGAAGCTTCGCGATATTCCCGACGATGCATTCGCCGCTGATATCCTTGCCCAGCGCGAAGCTGAGCTTGGATTTCGCGTTCTGGAATCGGGGAGATTCGATGATATCCCGCAGATACACGGTGCTGACGATCTTATTGGGCACCTCGATGCCCACGGTGGAGATCTTGTCCGGGATCGGCGCGATGCGGACATTGATCACGCCCAGGGCCAGGGCCAGATCCCCCGCAAGATTCGTGACGCGGGAGAGCTTCACGCCCTGCTCCAGCTCAATGTCATAGCGGGTGACCGTGGGGCCGTGGGTAACGCCCGCGATGACGGCGTTGATCCCAAAGCTGTGCAGGGCCCCTTCCAGGCGTTCCCGATTCATCCGGATCTCGTCGCGGGCGTCGACCGTTCCGCCGATACTCCCCCGCAGGAGCCCAACAGGCGGATACTCGTATTCCGGCGCCTCTGCGGTCTTTTCGATCTCCTTTTCAATGGCCTTGGTCTGCTTCTCAAGCTCCTGGGCGCCGAGCTTTTTCGGTTTGGGCGGATCCGCAATCGCGGCTGTCAATGTGACCGGCTTCGTGATCGGCGTCTCGGGAACAGCGGCCTTGCGGCGATAACGCTCCAGCACCTCTTCATCGGAGGTCGGATCATCCGGAGGCATCACAAAGGTCTCGATTTTGACCTGCTTCTCTTCTCCCGTCTTGCGGCGGACCTTCGCGCGCTTGGCGGCGGCCTCCTTGTCCACAACAGGCATCTCCGGGACGAAAGAAACGCTCGGCCCTTTCAGGCTCAGCGGCTCCTCATCTTCCTCACCCAGGGGAAGATCCACGGAATAGCTGGGGCGGGAAGCCGCTCGCGCCGTCCTTTTTTCAGGCGTCCGCGCCGTTTCATTCCTGACGGCCGCGGCTTTCTCCTCCTCTTTCTCTTCCCTTGCGGCCTGGATTGCGCTGCGGCGGTTCTCCATCGACTCCTTCAGACCGGAGAACAGACCGCGCAGCGAACCGCGCACGCAGAGGATCGCGCAGATCACAAAGGCCACCAAAAGCATCGGGACCGCGCCGACAGGGCCAAAGGCGCTGTTGAGCCCGCCGGACAGGAGTCCGCCCAGCACGCCGCCGCTTTCAAATGCCTTTCCGCCGTCGTACAGCATTCTGACAAGCGCAGAAAATGTATACGAGCGCAGTGAGACGGCGTCAGCCCCCTTGGGCTGGAGAAACTGCACCAGCGCCGGGAACAGCAGCGGGAGCAGCAGGGTGGTCGTTACGCGTACGCCGCAGGGCTTCTCCCCGTGGAACAGCAGCACCAGCCCGGTAAAGAAAAGCGCGGGCGCGCAGAGCCAATACCCCCAGCCGAAGAGGCCCTTGAAAATGTTCGCAAAAAAGGCCACAAAGGCGCCGTCGGCGTTGATGTAGCTGATCAGGAGGATCACCGCGACGATCAAGAGCAGGATCCCGGTCAGCTTCCCCCGCACCTGCGCAGGCGGCGCTCCCGCTTCGACTTTATCAGCCGTCGCCCTTTTGGCTCTTGACGAGCTCTTGGAGGAAGCCGATCCGGAGCCGGTTTTTTTCTTCGTTGTCTTTTTTTCAGCCATGGTACCCTTTCCTTTTTAAAAAATCATCGTCAGGATGATCGCAAGTGTGCCGACGACCCAGCAATAATAGGCGAAACCGCCAAAGCGGCCGCGCTTGGCAATCGAATGAAGCAAACGGATCGACGCGATGCCGGAAACCGCCGCCACGAGCATCCCAACCAGATAAGCGGGGACATAGGACCAGTCGATCCCATCCTGGGCCGCGTCGATCAGACTCAGCAGATTCGCGCCGAGAACAGCGGGAATAGACATGAGGAAAGCAAACTTCACCGCGAATTCCCGCTTGAGCCCGGTGGCGATCCCCGCCGTGATGGTCGTCCCGGAACGGGACAGCCCCGGCACTGTGGCGACGCACTGGCAAAGGCCGATGATCAGCGCGTCAAACACCGTCATATTGCCGCCGTTTTTCTTGCCCGGGAGGATCTTATCCGCGACATACAGCATGCAGCCCGTCAAAATCAGTGCGATCCCGATAAAAACGCTGTTATAATACAAGGTTTCCAGCTCGTCCTTGATGGGAAGCACCAGCACCAGGGGAAGCGTCGCCAGAATGATCATAAAAAACAGCCTGGCCGCCGGGTACCGTTCCTTTCGTACGCCTGCGTTCGGTCCCAGGTTCACAAAACCCAGGATCTCGAAAAACATATCCACGATATCCTTCCAGTAAACGACAAGAATAGAAACCAAGGTGCCGAGGTGCAGCAACACATCGAAAAACATATGCCCATCCTCAGCCGTGGTCAGCTCGAACAAATTATTCAGGATCGAAAGGTGGCCCGAGCTGGAGATCGGCAGAAACTCCGTAACGCCCTGGATCAAGCCGAGCAGGATCGCGTTCCAAATGCTCATCACAGAACCCCCATGCTAATCATAAATGAGATTTTACCATAAATCTATGGCAAAAACAAGTGCGGCATACAAGAGAAAGCGTCGTTTTCCGCCGCTTTGCCCAACAGAAAACACCGCCTGCCGCAGCAGGCGGTGTTTCTCATTTCTTTTTCCGGACAAAGACCCAATACTTCTGCACCAGGAAATTGACGACCATCATAACGATGTCCACCGGCGCGTTGATCAGCGTGTGGAGCGCCGCCGCCTTGAACCTGCCGTATCCGGCCGTGAGCTCGTCGATCCTGGTCCAAACCGCCACCAGCTTAAGCAGGCCGGCGGAAATCAGCATGGAGGGAACCACCAGACAGTAATACTTCGCCAGCTTCTTCCCGTAGGGCTCGTCTCCGCTGAAAACGAGCCAGTTGTTCATGTTGAAATTGTAAAAGGAGGAGATGAGCCGGGCAATCACCTTCTGGGTAAACTCCCCCATCCAGGCGCCGAAGAAATATTCCAGCAGGAACAGGAGCAGATACTCAAATAAAAAGGACGACAGCGAACAGATCAAAAACAGAATCGGTTGTCTTGCCTTTTTCATGGCTCAGCTCCGTCGAAACAAGCCCTTGGCCATGATCTTGAAAATCCGCCAGGAATCCTTGACCGCGTTGTAGTGCGAGCTGTAGTCCTCGGGATCGTAAACCGTCGTGATGGGCTGTTCCGAAAACGGGATGCCCTTCCGCTTCATCACGAGGAGCATATTGGTCTCATACTCGAAGCGCTCCCCCTCGATCTCCCGAAACAAGGGCAGATAGGCCCGGGGAATGGCACGAAGACCCGTCTGCGTATCGGAAAGACGGATCCCGTAAAACAGACGGAACATCCGGGATGTGGTCTTGTTCCCGGCCACGCTGCGCGAAGGGACCCCGGCCTGGTCAAAGTCACGGCAGCCCAGGACGACCCGATCCTTCTCCCGCAGCATCCGATCACCGCACGCGATGATGTCGGGGATCAAATGCTGCCCGTCGCCGTCGATGGTGATGACGCCCTTGAGCGCGGGGCACTGATCCAGAACAAAGGCAAAGGCGGTTTTCAGGGCGCGGCCCTTCCCGCGGTTCTGCCCATGACGCAGCACATGAACCTGCTCATACGCCTCCGCTTTTTGGAAATGGCACTGATGCGCCTCGTCGCTGCCGTCGTCGACGATCACGATCTGCGCGAAGCCCCGCTCGACCAATTCCTCCACAACACGATCAAATTTTGTATCCGGATCCAGCGACGGAAGCACGATCGCCAGAGATTCCAGGCAGTCTCCGTTCAATGCCATGATGATCCTCTTCTTAAATCAATAATCCTCCACCGAGAAAGCGAGGATATCGTCGTCCTCCGTAAAATACTTGACGTAGATGTGGAAGCTGCGCTCCACACGAACGTTGCCGATGGGCTGAATGCAGTTCGCGCTTGCCGTCACGTCCAGCACATAGATATCACCGGGCAGAGGGGTAACGTTGTGCAGCGTCGCCGTCTCAAAGCGGAACCTCGAACTGTGCTGCCAACCGGCGTAGCCTTCCATGGCCTTCTGCAGGCGCTCATCCAGCTCGCTGCCCTTCTGGATATAGCCGTAGAGCTGGTCGTAGAGCCACTGCATGTCCGTCGTGCCGGCGCTGAACTCCAGGTACCGGGACGAGAACTGATAGGCAAAGGTGTACATGCGATCGTACATCTGGCCGCTGACCGGCTGCAGGAACTGGGAATCGTCCTGCTCGGGGTCGTATTCGGTATTCTGATCCATCTCGTCCTGATAGCTAAGCTCCACATTGCCGAACAGGCCGTTCACCTCATAGGTGCACTTGGTGGGCAGCTCGGGAGCGATCTTGTAATACTCCTCCAGCATGTCGTAATGGATCCCGCGCTCTACGATGAATTCCTCGGTGAGCGGATGTCCGTTTATCAGCACGGTATACTCCTCCGGAACGGTGACCCGGATCGCGTGGCTGAGCTGTTCGATATCAAACTCGAAATTATCGTCAACGACCTTCCAGGGGTAAAGGTTCCACTCCTTCACATACTTCTGGATGATCTCGATGTCGTCGGGCACAAAGGGCGTCTGCTCCAGCGTGACCTTGCCGATCTCCTTTTCTCCGCACAGGATGCTGTAGACTGCCTGATAATCGCTCTGGGCGCCGGACGTGCGGACATAGTGAAGCTCGTCCTTAAAGCCCTCCTGCACGTATTGCAGGCACTCCTCCTCCGTTTGGAAAGGATGCTCTATGGTACGGATCTTGTCGGCCAGTCCCTGATTCACGAGGCTGTCCTTGTGCTCTTCCATAAAGGCCTCGATCACGGGATTGATCTCCGCGGCCTCGTAGTACTCCTCAAAGCGGCCCAGGGCCTGAAGCACATAGTAGGTCGCGTAAGCCAGGAGCAGGATCCAGATCAGCAGGAAAACGACATAGCCAACCGTCCCGATTTTCTTTTTCTTTCTTTTCACAACAGCCATGTGTCATTTCCCCCTTATCGGAACAAAAACGCGTTCGGCAGACCGCGGGAATAGCCGCTGGCGGAGGACGGGCTGTTGACCAGATCTCCGTTCAGATACATCACCGTGGAAGAGCCGCCGTCCAGATTGCAGGCGTTCACCGCGTCGAACTCCAGCATGATATTGACCAGATCCTCATAGGTCGCGCCCGCGCTGGAGAGCTGACGGCCATCGATCACCAGCATCAGGATGGCGCCGTCCGCCCGCTGGCCGATGGCGGAGCGAGGATTGATGCTGCTGTGCATATAGGTGGTGTCCTGGGCCACGCCGTTGATGATCAGGGGCGGCTCAAAGCTCACGCCGCCGACGATCTTGCGATCCAGCGCGTCCTTGTAATTGAAGTAACCGACATGCAGGATGCCCTTATCGTCCAGGCCGACAAAGGATTCCCTGGCGTAGCGGCCGTCCTCCACCAGACGCCCGTCGATCCAGGTCATTCCCTCCGGCTCCCGTCCGGTACCGGTGCCGTCCTCATCCACAAAGGCGCCGCCGTTGATGCCGCCGATGGCGCCGTAGTGCTCGGCGATATAGTTGATGGTCTGGCCTTCTCCGCCCTGTGCGACAAAAACGCGGGTCGGATCCAGGATGATCAGCATATAGCCGTTATAGCCCTTGCCCTTTACCGGGGCCAGGATATAGCCGTCCCCGTCCTCGTCGATATAATAGGCAAGATTTTTGCCCTGCTGCTGCAGCTGCGCCTGCAGTTCCTCCGGGCTCAGCGACGCATAGTACTCCTCATCGGAGGGAACATGAATCAGGGTAGGATCCATGACCTCGTTCAGAACGGGCGTTCTGCCTGCGTCGATTTCTTTCACTTCCGCCTCGGTCAGGAAGATGCGGGGCACGAACTTGAAACGCCGCGTCTCCAGCATGGTAGCCACAAAGGTATTCTTCAGGGCAGGAGACTTGGCCTCGGGCAGACCCACCGCTTCTCCGCCGACAATGGAGGCGAGAACCAGCAGCCCCGCAATGCCGACCATAATCGCCGTAACAAGGAAAAAGCCAAAAATACGGTTAATAACGGTAGAAAATGCTTTCCATTTCTTTTTACGTCTGCGTTTTGCCTGGTTTTTTTCCAGGCTGCGCGGATCCATCATGTTCTCTTCGTTCACGTTATGCACCCTCACTCTTTTGAATGTGTGGCTGACACCACATACATAATCCATAATATTTTACCACAATCATCTCTATATGACAAGAAGAATTTGCTATTTTTAAGATTTCCTACAGGAAAAGAATGCGCGAAAGAACACTTGAAATATCGTGTCGTTCATGTTATTTTAAAAAGGGTTATTATCCATTTTCAGCAATAATTTGGAGGGTTTTTCATGGCAAGAGAGATTTTATTCGACCTCGGCAAAATGATCACGGACCGCATCCCCTACAAGCTCGGCCTCAAGAGGCTGACGGAAACCGATCCCGAGTATATCATTCTGGATCGGGCCTGTTCCAACGATGAAATCGCGGAAATCATGCTCAAAATGGGCCTGCGCAAGCCCAAAACCATTCAGGAGATCGCAAAGCTCACCGGCAAGACCGAGCAGCGCTGCGAAGAGCTGCTCACCGACGCCGCCAAGCACGGCATCGTGGAGTACCACTGGGAGAATCCCCAGCACGAGAAGCAGTGGTACGTCCAGCTTTTCGTCCCCGGCATCGCCGAGATGACCAACATGGTTCTCTGGCAGGTCGAGAAGTATCCCGAGCTGGCCGACGCCTTCGACAAAATGACCTTCCTGCCCCTGGAGGGCAAGACCCACCTGATCCCCCCCGGCGGCGACGGCATCGGCATGCACGTGCTGCCCGTGGAGAAGGCCATTCAGCACGAGAACAAGTCCCTGTCCATTGAGCACATCTCCCACTGGCTCGACAAGTATGACGGCAAGCTCTCCGTGGGCTACTGCTCCTGCCGCAACGCCCGCCGCCTCTACGGCGAGGGCTCCGGCGAGATCCAGGACGACTGCTGCATCGGCCTGGGTGACTTTGCCCAGTACCTGATCGACACCGGCAAGGGCCGTCCCATCACCAAGGAGGAGGCCCTGCACATCTGCCAGCGCGCCGAGGAGAACGGCTACGTCCATCAGACCACCAACATCGACGGCTCGGACAAGATCTTCGGCCTCTGCAACTGCGACCTGGGCGTCTGCTTCGCCCTTCGCACCAGTCAGTACTTCAATACCCCGAACCTCTCTGCCTCCGCCTACCGCGCCCACGTGGACAAGGACGCCTGTGTGGCCTGCGGCAAGTGCGTGGAGGTCTGCCCCGCCGGCGCCGTGAAGCTGGGCCAGAAGCTCTGCACCCAGAGCGGCGAGGTGCAGTATCCTCAGCAGGAGCTCCCCTCCGGCCTCAAGTGGGGCAAGGACAAGTGGAGCCCCGACTATGTGACCAAGAATCGCGAGAACTGCCACGAGAGCGGTACCGCTCCCTGCAAGACCGCCTGCCCCGCCCACATCGCCATCCAGGGCTACATCAAGCTGGCCAAGGAGGGCCGCTATCTGGACGCCCTCAAGCTCATCAAGCAGGACAACCCCTTCCCCTCCGTCTGCGGCTACGTCTGCAACCGCCGCTGCGAGGCTGCCTGCACCCGCGGCGCCATGGACAAGGCCCTGGCCATCGACGAGATCAAGAAGTTCATCGCCGAGCAGGATCTGAAGAGCGCCGAGCGCTACATCCCCGAGCGGCTGTATCGCCGTCCCATCGACAAGCCCTACCCCGAGAAGGTCGCCGTCATCGGCGCCGGCCCCGCCGGCCTGAGCTGTGCCTACTACCTGGCGCGCATGGGCTATGAGAACGTCACCGTCTTCGACCGCAACCCCGCCCCCGGCGGCATGCTCATCATGGGCATCCCCAGCTACCGTCTGGACCGGGCCGCCCTCAAGGGCGAGATCGAGGTCCTGGAGAAGATGGGCGTCCACTTCCAGATGAACACCGAGATCGGCAAGGACATCACCATCCAGCAGCTTCGCGAGCAGGGCTACAAGGGCCTCTACGTGGCCATCGGCGCCCAGAAGAGCTCCAAGCTCCGAATCCCCGGCGAGGATCTTGAAGGCGTGTACGGCGGCGTGGACTTCCTGCGGGAGGTCAATCTGGGGAACAAGCCTGAGATCGGCAAGAAGTGCGCCGTCATCGGCGGCGGCAATGTGGCCATGGACGTGTGCCGCACCGCCGTGCGTCTGGGCGCCGACACCTATGTGATCTACCGCCGCAGCGAGGACGAGATGCCCGCCGACAAGGAGGAGGTCGCTGAGGCCAAGGCCGAGGGCGTGAAGTTCTGCTTCCTGAACGCTCCCGCCGAGATTCTGGGCGAGAACGGCAAAGTAAAGGCTCTCAAGGTGGAGATCATGGAGCTGGGCGAGCCCGACGAGAAGGGCCGCCGCGCCCCCGTGGGCACCGGCAGGTTCGAGACCATCGAGGTCGACTCCGTGCTGGCCGCCGTGGGCCAGGCCATCGACTGGGGCAAGCTGGATATCGGCGAGCTCAAGACCGGCAAGAAGGGCAACGCCATCGCCGATCCCGTCACCTACCAGACCGAGCAGAAGGACATCTTCGTGGGCGGCGACGTATACACCGGGCCCAAGTTCGCCATTGACGCCATTGCCGCAGGCCGGGAAGGCGCCGAGTCCCTGCACCGCTTCGTACAGGACGGCCAGAGCCTCACCCGCGGCCGCAACCTCCGCCAGTTCTACGAGCTCAACAAGGATCAGCTGGCCTTCTCACTGGATTCCTACGACAAGCCCGCCCGTCAGGAGATCCAGCACGATCCCCTCAAGCTCAAGACCTTCGAGCACGACCGGCTCACCTTCACCGAGGAGCAGGTCAAGACCGAGGCCAGCCGCTGCCTGGGCTGCGGCGTGAGCGTGGTGGATCCCAACCGCTGCATCGGCTGCGGCCTGTGCACCACCCGCTGCATGTTCGACGCCATCCATCTGCAGCGCGACGTGCCCGAGGCCTCCACGATGGTTCGCTGCGAGGACAAGGTCGGGCCCATGCTCAAGTACGCCGCCAAGCAGGCGATCAAGATCAAGCGGAAGGCCAAGTAATGCACGAGCTAGGTACCATTTATTACGTAATTGACGCGGTCGAAAAGGTGATGGCGGAGAACGATCTCACCCAGGTAGGCTCCATTACCCTGGAGGTTGGCGAGGTCAGCGGTATCATCCCCGAATACCTGCAGGATTTTTGGACTTGGGCCAGGGCGAAGACAAAGTATTTCCAGAACACGGAGCTGAAGGTCGAAAAACTGGAGGCGGTCACCTACTGTCAGGACTGCGGCAAGACCTATCCCACCATGCAGTACAAAAAGATCTGCCCCTACTGCGGCAGCGGCAACACCTTCCTGGTCACCGGCAACGAGTACAACATCAAAGAAATCGAAGCCATGTAAAGTTCAGCGCCCTGGTCTTTTGACCAGGGCGCTTTTCCCTATCCAGTTTATTCTGTCCGCAGCGCCTCCACCGGATCCTTCTTGGCGGCAAGGCCGGAAGGGATCAGGCCGGCAATGTAGGTCAGCAGCACGCTGATCCCCACCAGCGCCGCCCCGCCGAGGGCGGGAAGGCTGGAGTTCAGCGTCAGGATCCCGGTCAGATTGTGGACGATGATATTGATGGGGATATTCAGCAGCAGCGTCACCCCGATGCCAATCAGGCCGGCCGTCAAACCGATGATGAAGGTCTCCGCGTTGAACACCCGGGAGACGTCCCGCTTGGACGCGCCGATCGCACGCAGGATGCCGATTTCCTTGGTGCGCTCCAGGACGCTGATATAGGTGATGATCCCGATCATGATGGAGGAGACCACCAGGGAAATCGCCACAAAGGCGATGAGGACATAGCTGATGACGTTGATAATGGTGGTAATGGAGCTCATCAGCAGCGCGACCATATCGGTATAGGTGATCTGATCCTCCTCGTCCACGGAGTCGTTATAGTGCTTGATCGCCTCCGCGATGTTGTCCTTGTCCTCGAAGGAGGATGCGTAGATGTTGATGGTGCTGGGGCTGTTCAGATCCACATATCCCAGTGTTTTCAAGGTTTCCTTGAGACTCCCGGAGGCGAAGACCGGCGGCATGGCGTGGTCGTAAATCCAGAGATAGTCCGCATCCTCCAGAGAGAGGAGTTGAAAATCCTCCGCCAGCTCCTCGTCGCTCAGTTCTTCATAGAGCGCGCGCATCTGGGCCGCGTACTGGAGCTTGATCTGATCGCCGATCATCTTATCCATGTAGTCCTCCAGCATCTGGTCGTCCATTTGACTGAGCATGGACGCGTACTCCGGATACTGCTCCAGAATCATGGATTCGATGTCCTCGCGGGTCGTCCCCTCCGTCTGCTCATCGATCATCTCCTGCAGATAGCTCTCATCCGGCTCGCACATATAGGTGATATAGAGCTCTGCGATCTGCTCGGTCGTAGCGTTGGCGATATAATCCCGGGCGGCGTCGGCCTTTCTGCTTTTCGTCAGGGCCTCATCCTCTTTATCCAGATACGGCAGACCCGTAAAGACCTCGTGCTCCGGATCGGCAAGCTGCTTCCGGATCAGCTCTTTCTTGGCGCCCTCCCGCGCGACATATTCCACAAACGCGTGGGTATAGCCGATCGCGCCGGAGAGCATGCCCGAAATAGCGTCGCTGTTCTGCCGGACGATCCCCACGATCCGGATCTCGGTACCGTTGTTGTAAAGGGTTCGCAGGCCCAGCTCCTCCTCCGCCAGATTGATATACTGTCCGCTCTCCTCATCGTACTGATACATGTCCGCCGGGAAGATATAGCGGAAGCTCTTTTGACAGATCTCCTCGTAGCTCCAGCGCTCCTGCTCGTTGGTCACGGTTTCGGCGTTCATGATCTGCTCCATGCCCTCCGAAATGCGATCCAACTGCTTCAGTCCGAGCGAAAAGAGCACCAGGTCAGAAATCTCATTGTTCTTATCCACGATCAGGATGACCTCGTCGAAGCTCTCCGGCCAACGGCCGTACAGCAGATCGTACTGATCCTTCAGCAAGGGATAAATCAGCTCGCCGTTTTCCCCCGGCAGCATTTCCTGCCAAACGTCCAGTCCGGCATACATCTGCCCATAGGTGGAAAAGTAGCCGCTGTAATCCCCACCGAAGGTCGTGGACATAGCCGTCTGCATGACCTGTATGGCGTCCGTCCGGCCGATATACCCGCTCGGATCCTCGGAGTACGGCATGATGTCCACATCATAGGAATACTGAACCGAACTGATATACTGGCCCAGCTCGCTGTCCTCCGCCTCCAGATACGCCTTGAACGCTTTGAGATTGTTGGTCTGCGTATCGGCGGAGACAAAGGAATTGACCAAATCATACATCACCTGACTGGAATAGACCGCGTCCCGATCATGCTGGTTCTCCGAGTCATTGGCACGGATCCCCATGAGGGAGGACATCATCCCCGACATATCCACGCTCTCCGCCTGGATGGTAATGGGATAGCTGGACAAGGTATCCTCCTGCACTTTGTCGATATAGTTCTGGATCCCGTTGGAAAGGGACATGATCAGGGCGATGCCGATGATCCCGATGCTGCCGGCGAAGGAGGTAAGCAGCGTGCGGGCCTTCTTGGTCATCAGATTGTTCATGGACAGGGAGAGGGCCGTCCAGAAGCTCATGGAAGTCTTTTTGGGCAGCGGAGCCTTGCTTTCCTCGTCCTGGCTCTGATAGGGGTTGCTGTCCCCCACGATCAGCCCGTCCTTCAGGCGAATGATCCGGCTGGCGTAGCCCTCCGCCAGATCCGGATTGTGGGTCACCATGATGATGAGCTTGTCCTTGGAGATCTCCTTCAGGATCTCCATGATCTGCACCGAGGTGTCGGAGTCAAGGGCGCCGGTGGGCTCGTCCGCAAGTAAAATATCAGGGTTGTTCACCAGCGCGCGGGCGATAGCCACGCGCTGCATCTGGCCGCCGGACATCTGATTGGGCTTTTTGTGGATCTGATCCCCCAGTCCGACCTTCTCCAGCGCATCCACCGCCCTGGCCCGCCGCTCCGCGGCCCCAACGCCGGACAGGGTCAGCGCAAGCTCTACATTGGAGAGGACCGTCTGATGGGGAATCAGATTATAGGACTGAAACACAAAGCCGATGGAGTGATTGCGATAGGCGTCCCAATCTCCGTCGGTGAAATCCTTTGTGGATTTGCCGTTGATCACGAGATCGCCCGAGCTATACTGATCCAGTCCGCCGATGATGTTCAGCAGCGTGGTTTTTCCGCAGCCGGAATGCCCCAGGATCGCGACAAATTCATGCTCCCGAAAGCTTAAGTCCACGCCCTTGAGCGCATGAACCGTAAACTCTCCCGACGAATAGTCCTTTTTGATGGAAACCAGATTCAGCATGTAGAGCCTCCCTTGACAGGGCAGAAAAACTGCGGTAGAATAGCCAAGCTGTATGCCCACGTAGCTCAGTAGGATAGAGCGGCCGCCTCCTAAGCG